>Ga0209777_10005915_pt1 | contig 13932 bp, 14 predicted proteins | sample FrelakmetHBP12HB_FD_187147 | JGI IMG/M metagenome (GOLD analysis project Ga0209777, IMG submission 187147) | Freshwater lake sediment microbial communities from the University of Notre Dame, USA, for methane emissions studies -HBP12 HB (SPAdes)... | ecosystem: Environmental > Aquatic >...
TCCGGATCGGTCAGTATACCGTCAGTCTGGTTGTATGCAGACCCGCCCGTGATCGAAATGTTGGACGGGGCGGCAGACCAAGCCGGTTGTCTGTTGGGTATGGTGATCGCGATCGTCTGGCTGATTGATAACGACGGCGTCCCGTTATCTGCAACCGATATCCTCAATTGGCAAGTCTGGGGCTGTGTGGCGGTAAAGTTGACGTTGCAGCTCGCCGGTAAGCCGGAACCGGATACGGTCGGTGTAAATCCGGCGCAGCTTGTCCCGCTCGAGGAGCAGGTCAAGGTCTGCACTGTGTCCGTGTCCGTTGCAACGCCGTCCGTCTGGTTGTATGTAGAGCCGGCCGTTACCGTTATGTTAAAAGGCGCTGTCTGCCATGTCGGCGTATGGTTCCCCGAGGTAATTGTAATTGTTTGACCTACCGACAATGACGGCGTGCCATTGTCGGTTGACATCAGGCGCAGGTTGCAAGAAGAAAGCGACGCAGGCGCCGTAAAGCTGATATTGCAGTTTTGGGGATTGCCGCCGGAACCGCTTACGGTAATGGTGAAGCCACACGTTGCGCCGTTATTCGAGCAGGTCAGTGACTGCCCGGTATCCACATCCTGCGCAGTGCCGTTAGTCTGATTATAAACAGACCCTCCACTTATCGTTATATGGGAAGGCGCCGCTGACCATGTCGGTGGATGGTTAGGCGCCGCATTTACCGTAATGGAAATTGTTTGTCCAATAGTCAAGGAAGGTGAGCCATTATCTGTAACCGCAATTCTCAGATTGCAGGTTTGCGCCGCTACAGGAGCCGTGAAGCTGACGTTGCAATTGACAGGCGATGCGCCTGAACCGCTTACCGCAACCGTGAAGCCGCAAGATGCGCCGCTGTTTGAGCAGGCTAGCGTCTGGCTGGCGTCAACATCCTGGGCAATACCATCAGTCTGGCCGTATACAGACCCACTGGTGATCGTGATGTTAGAAGGCGCGGCAGACCATATCGGCGCATGGTTCTTTATTGTAATCGAAACGGTGGCGCCAACTGTCGCGGGAGTCGAGTAATTGTCAGCGCCCATCAGCCTCACGTTGCATGTCTGCGAGGGCTCTGGCGCCGAGAAACTGATGTTGCAGACTTGTGGATTGCCGCCGGAACCACTTACATTGATGATAAACCCGCAGCTCGTGCCGTTGTTCGAGCAGCCAATTATCTGCCCGTTGTCCGGATCGGTCAGTATGCCGTCAGTCTGGTTGTATACAGACCCTCCCGTGATCGAAATGTTGGACGGAGCTGCAGACCATGTCGGCGGCCTGTCGGGTATGGTGATTTGGATCGTCGAGCCTACCGAAATAGTTGGCGTGCCGTTGTCCGTTGTCACAATCCTCAAATTGCAGGTCTGGGGCGCTCCAGCCGCAAAGTTGACGTTGCAGTTGGCCGGCAAGCCGGAACCGGCTACGGTTGGGGTGAATGAAGCGCAGCTTGTCCCCCCGGAAGAGCATGTCAAGGTTTGCCCTGTGTCCAGGTCTGTCGCAGCGCCATTTATCTGGTTGTAAGCAGAACCGCTTATGATCGAGATGTTTGTCGGCGTTGTTGACCATGTCGGCGCATGGTTGTTGATCGTGATAGAAACAGTTGCGCCAACTGAAATAGCCGGTGAGCCGTTGTCCGTCGCCTCAATTCTCAAATTGCATGTCTGGGAAGGCACTGGCGCCGTAAAGCTGACGTTGCAATTCGAACCGGAACCGCTCACCGTAATGGCGAAGCCACAAGATGCGCCGTTGTTTGAGCAGGTAAGCGTCTGGCTGGTATCAATGTCAGTCGCTACACCGTTGGTCTGGTTATAGGTAGACCCTCCTGTTATTGTGATGCCGGCAGGCGCCGCAGACCATGTTGGAGCATGGTTCTTTATATTGACGGAAATTGTCCGGCCCACTGACATAGCCGGTGAAGCGCTATCCATCGCCATGACCCGTAAATTGCATGTCTGAGCCGGCGTTGGAGTGGCAAAGTTTATATTGCAGTTCTGTGGATTGCCGCCGGAACCGCTTACCGCAACTGTAAATCCGCACGCTGCGCCGTTATTCGAGCAGGTCAAAGTCTGACCTGTGTCCACGTCTGTCGCAATTCCATTCGTCTGGTTGTAGGTGGATCCGCCCGTTATGGTGATGTCAGTGGGCGCAGCAGCCCATATCGGCGCATTGTCTTTTATAGCTATCGAGATCGTCTGGCCCACAGACGCAGCCGGTGAGCCGTTATCCGTTGCCGCAATTCTCAAATTGCAGGTCTGGGATGTGGCAGGCGCCGAGAAGCTTACACTGCAATTCGCGGGCAATCCTGAGCCACTTACCGTCGGGGTGAACCCGGCGCAGCTTGTTCCACCCGAGAAGCACGTCAAACTCTGGCCCGTGTCCATGTCCGCCGCAACGCCATCGGTCTGGTTGTAGGTGGACCCGCTTGTGATCGTGATGTTTGCCGGCGCCGTTGACCACGTCGGCGCATGGTTATTTACCGTGATCGAAATTGTTGCGCCAACGGAAATGGCCGGTGAAGCATTGTCCGCAACCGCAATTCTCAAATTGCAGGTCTGGGCCGGCACAGGGGCCGTAAAGTTGAGGCTGCAATTTACGGGCGATGCGCCGGAACCGCTTACCGCCACTGTGAAACCACACGAGGCGCCATTGTTTGAGCAGGTCAGTGTCTGGGTTGTGTCCGAATCCTTTGCAACGCCAATAGTCTGGCTGTATACAGACCCGCCGCTGATTGTTATGTTCGATGGCGCGGCAGACCATGTCGGCGCATGATTTTTTATCGTAATTGATATAGTGGCGCCCACTGTGAGGGCAGGCGTGTCATCATCGGCGCCCATCACTCTTAAGTCGCAAGTCTGCGCTGGCTCTGGCGCTGCGAAGCTTATATTGCAATTGAGTGGCCCGGAGCCGCTACCGCTTACCGCGACGCTAAACCCGCACGTCGTGCCATTGTGCGAGCAGGTCAGCGTCTGAGCCGTGTCAAGGTCCGTCGCAACGCCGTCCGTCTGGTTGTATGTTGACCCGCCCGTTATTGTGATGTCAGAAGGCGTGGCGGACCATGTCGGGGCGTGGTTCTTTATTGTAATCGAGATCGTCTGGCCCACTGATATAGCCGATGAGGCGTTGTCCGTTGCCGCAATTCTCAAATTGCAGGTCTGGGCCGGCACAGGCGCCGTGAAGCTGACGTTGCAATTCGCTGGCAAGCCTGAGCCGCTTACCGTCGGGGTGAATCCGGCGCAGCTTGTTCCGCCTGAGAAGCACGTCAAAGACTGCCCTGTATCCATGTCCATCGCTACGCCGTCCGTCCGGTTGTAAGTGGACCCGCCCGTTATCGTGATGTTGGAAGGCGCTGTCTGCCACGTTGGAAGATGGTTCTTTACCGTGATTGAAATCGTTGTGCCAATTGATATGGCCGGCGAAGCGTCGTCAGCGACTGCAATTCTTAAATTGCAGGTCTGGGCCGGCACTGGCGCCGCAAAGTTGACGTTACAATTGAAAGGCGATGCGCCGGAGCCGCTTACCGTCACCGTGAAGCCGCAGGACGCGCCATTGTTCGAGCAGGTCAGGGTCTGGCTGGTGTCCACATCCTGCGCAATACCGTTAGTCTGATTGTATACAGACCCGCCGGCGATCGCTATGTTAGAGGGAGCGGCAGACCATGTAGGCGGATGGTTCTTTACGGTGATGGAAATTGTCTGGCCCACTGATATAGCCGGTGCGCCGTTATCAATCGCCATGACCCTTAAATTGCAGGTCTGCGCCGGTGTGGGAGCGGTAAATTCAACGTTGCAGTTTTGGGGATTGGCGCCGGAACCGCTTACCGTGACGCCAAACCCGCACGTCGTGCCGTTGTTTGAGCAAGTCAAGGTCTGCCCAGTGTCCACGTCTGTCGCGATACCGTTCATCTGGTTATATGTGGAATCACCTGTTATGGTGATGTCTGTAGGCGCAGCAACCCATGTCGGCGCATTGTCTTTTATGGTGATCGAGATCGTCTGGCCAACTGAAATAGCCGGTGAGCCATTATCAACAGCTTCAATTCTCAAATTGCAGGTCTGGGCCGGAACGGGCGCCGTGAAGCTGACGCTGCAATTTGCGGGCAAGCCGGAACCGCTTACCGTAATGGCAAAACCGCAGGAGGCGCCGTTGGATGAGCAAGTAAGCGTCTGGCCTATATCAACATCCTGCGCAATGCCGTTTGTTTGGCTATATACCGAGCCGCCGGATATCGTTATATCGTCAGGCGCTTCCTGCCATGCAGGAGCGTTGTTCTTTATGGTAATTGAAATAGTCTGGCCTACTGTAAGGGGAGTAGAAGCATTGTCTGCCACTTGAATTCGCAGGTTGCATGTCTGAGCAGAGGCGGGCGCTATGAAGGAAATGTTACAAGGACGCGGCGATGCGCCGGACCCGCTTACCGTCAAACTGAAATCGCACGATCCCGATATATCGGGATTTTGGGAGCAGGTCAACACTTGACCCGCGTCAACATCCTCCGCCAAGCCGTTGATCTGATTGTATGCCGAGCCTGAGGTTATCGTAATATCGGAGGGTGCCGTCTGCCAGGTGGGCTGATGGTTTTCTCCATTGCCGCCGTTTCCTCCCCCATTCCCCTCGTCACCTCCCCCACCTCGGCCGCATCCTCCACAGCCGGAAGAAAAAATGATTAGTGCGATAAAGAGAACGCCTATTAAGTAATTGATTCTATTCATTTTTCCCTCCAGTTCGGATATTTGTCGAACTCCGAAGGCAAATGGTTATGTTATTTTTTATTATTGAAAATTTATTTAAACAGCATAATGGAAAAATGTAGTTGTTATTTTTCATCATTAATCCACATTAATCGAGTTATTTCGATACCCAATTACAGTTGCAGTTTATATTTAACATTATTATGGCACGGATTAAATGGCAAAGCAATATCGTTGTTGTTCGGTGCTCTTATTCCGCTGGCCGTGGGTTCGAGCGCCTCACGGCCCACTCTCTACCTGGACAGGTCTGGAGCAAGTTGGCTCAGCAGTGGATCGGAAGATATTTGCTTGTTTACTTCTTCGGGATTTAGTGAGTGAGCTTTTCTTAGCATATCCAATGCCGCTTCCCTGCTGCCGGCCGCCATTTCCGCTCTGGCGGCATTCAGTAATGGAAGGAAATTCATCGGTTGCCTCGCGGCCCAATTTTTAAATATCTCCGCCGCTTCTTCATATCTATTCTGTTTACTGAGAAGATTGCCAAGCTCGGAAATGGAGGGTACGAAAGCGGGGTCTATAGCAATAGCTTTCCTGAATTCACTTTCCGCTTCCTCGATATTCCCCATTTTAAGGTAAGCGACGCCCGCGTTATGGTGGCATTCGATATGAGCGGGGTTTATCCGGGCTGCCTGATGGTAATATTCAATCGCTTCATTTAACTTGCCCTTTTGAATGTAGCAATTTCCCAGGTTGTTGTATACTTCGGCGCTCTTCGGGTTCAGTCCTGCGGCCTCATTGTAATATTTTATTGCTTCATCTATGCGGTTTTGCTTTTCTGCGACTCGACCGAGGCAAAAGTGCCCCTGAAAAACCCTTGGGGCTATCTTGAGGGCCTGAGAACATTTTTCCCATGCCCCATCAAGATTTTCCATGTTCAACAGCGCGAGGCCCCAGTTGGCGAAAGTTGAGCCAACAATGGGTCTGCCTTGAGGAGTTAAATTCGTTAGGGACACATTATTGATCTTGGAACAAGCATCGGCGGCCTGATCGAAGCGACCCATCTGGAGGTACAACTCCCCCAGCATACCAATGGCCTTCAAATTACTAGGATCTTTTTTAATGACACCCTCAAGCGTTTCCGCCGCCTCATCGAACCGGCCCTTGCCCAGAAGCAAACTGACGCGATTCATGTCCAGGCCGGTCTCATCCACGTCCCCGATATAACCCAGCGCCTTCAGGTGCTCTTTTATCTGCGGGTCTATATTGCTGCCCGAGGCTTGTCCTGAGGCTGCGACCTGGTCGTCTTTCTTTTTTTCGAGCATCTCCACCTTTATCCGCCTGATGGGGTATTTCTGAAAAAACGACGGCTCGATACCGTCGGCCAGTACCTTGCCTATCATGTATTCGGGAACTGGGAGCGCCATGAGCGCGAGCGCGGTGGGCGTAATGTCCTGGACGCGGGCGTTTATTTTCTTCCCGCCCTTCCGTATATCGGGGCCACACATCGCAAAAAACGCGGGTGAGTGGTGCCATAGATGCGCATTTGCGACTGCGGTGACTTTCGCTTCGCTCAGGCGTTCATCGCCTATCTTGAACCCATGATCGCTCATAATCATGATATTGGTGTTGGGGGACAAAGCCGCCATGAATTTGCCCAGCGCCTCGTCCTGGCGAATATACGTCTGCCTGATAACGTCGTGATACTTGGAATATTGTTCATCCGACACCCAGTCCATTCGCGGCGGAGCAAACTTAAGGTACTGGTGGCTCACGGTGTCCACCCACTCAAAGTAAACCATAAACAGGTCCGGCTGTTTGTTTTTTATCAGGTGAAGACTCATGGCCTCGAAAGTTTCCAGGGTGGCCAGAGCGCGGAGGAAGTGATGAAGGGGATTGAAATGGCAAAATGGAATCTTGCTCTCACCCTTGCAATACAAACACTCCTTGTACTCAGGTCTCTGGCATAAAGCCTTCATATCCACGCTCACGCTATATTCCATGTCGGTTATCTGCATAAAGCGCTTTATTTCCGAGAGCGGGATTTTAAAGGGGTCTATTTTCATTGAAGATATTTCTGCGCTCAATTTTTCCGGATATGTATTCCCGACTTCAGTTTCCACCTTATCGCTCTGGATGGTGAAGATGTGGAAGCCCATGTGGTCGCTTATAATTCGACCCCGAACCCTTTCAGCGGGCCATGTCCCCCACCAGCCCACCAAGTCAATAGTCCTGTTTTCTTCGCTGACAATGTTCCATATTGCCTTTACGCGGCGCTGCGCGCTGGTCACCGGTATCATATTTCCCGCCGCGTCTTTCACCATGAACCAGGTAATCCCATGCGTTTCGGGCAGCACTCCCGTCGCCATTGTCGTCCATATTGCCGGGCTGAGCATCGGCTCGAGCGTCTGCATCTCCGCACTTACGCCGCTATCAATAACCTTTTTTATATTTTTTAATTCGCCGTTTCCCATCATTTGGCGCACTATACGCCAGTCGAGGCCGTCCATCCCGATAATCGCCACCGGGTTGACGCTCGGCTTCCGCTTGCAAGACCATGGGCAGATGAGCAGGAACAGGGATAGCAAAACCAACGTTTGGGTGATTATTCTTTTGGCTGGCATTTTATTGAAAATGACATACACTCCCAAAAATGGCGAATGACTCATTTTATTATAACTATGCCGCCCTCCGGTATGGACTGCCACACTTGGGACAGATCGCCCGATTTAAGCTCAAGGGCCACGTAATCAATGGATCGGTCCGGCACTTTTGGGTCATGAATGCCATGAATGACCACTCCGCCTCCGAGGTAGATGCCGTATTTTCCGAGCATGTTTGTCTGAATTCTTTTCGCGCCCAGGGATGCGGGCACGGGCTTATTTTGTTCCTCAAACATCCAGTTTGGCTTGTACCATGAAGGGTTGCTGAGCTTGTATCTGACTAGGAAGACGCCCTTGGGGAGGCGGAACTGCCGTGCGGCGTCGTGGAAGGCGCGGGAGAAGTTCGGCCCCACCCGCCGCACCGGGAAATTGCGCAGGACCTTGTCTCCCAGCTTTATCGCACCGCGATTCTTCTCCAGGTCAACGACCAGGTATTTTGAGCTTATTCCCGCGGCCTTCCGCCTGAATTGTAAAAATGAATATAGACTGATGAGGTCTTTTTTCAGCTTGGATTCAGCGCTTTTCGTCGAATCGGCCGTGTATAGGTAAACTCGCGTGCCGGCTTGAACCTGTCCCGAGATCGCCTTGAGGTCTTCAGGGGACACACCGAGGCATCCGGGAAGCACAAGGTTCATGTTTTTGTCAATGCCGTGAATGCGCGCGGCGGCGCCGAGGTCAATGCCCGCGGTGGAATTGATCCCCGAATAAAAGGTTTTCCGGGTCTGTGAATATGTGCCGGGCAGGTCGTTTCCGAGCAGCGCCCATGGCGGATGGAACCATGCCGGCTCGAGACTGTTCCGGCGCACGTCCAGGATGCCGTGTGGTACGCAAAAGATGGCCCCCAGGTCGCGGCCACATTGGGGTGGGGGGTCTCCCCGCTCCGCTCGCGCGCGCCTCAGTATGGTTCTGCCGCGGTTCAGGAGCAGCGCTTCGTTGGAGACGTCCGCCGCTATGTACAGATCATCGGGCTTGATGGGTCCCCGGCCTGCGTCGGCGGCCAGTGCCTGCTCCTCAAGATGCTCCACCTGCGGCTCCAGGTCGGCGATTTTCTCTTTCAATTCCTCGATATCGGCGGTCTGCTCAGCCGGAGCGGACGGAACTGCGTGCGATTCCACATAGTCGGATTCGGGGATGCCCGAGGGGAGCCTCACCTTGTTCTCGGGCTGCGCAAGCCATGCCTCCACATCTTTGAGGTGATTCCCGCGCTCATCCTTTGCCCAGTAAATAGGCCCCTCCCCCTCACGAACGTCCATGTGCACAAATGGGCCGTGGTTTTGCGCGCCGGGATATACGCCCAGCCCACCTTCAATACCCTTGAAGGCGCCGCGGCGGGACATTTCCTCTATGACCTTGAACATCAGGATGGCGTCCTTTATATCCACCTTTCCGTCGTGGTTGAGGTCGTCCATCCATCCCTGCTTGCCGTGTTCGTCAATGTACATATCGAGGGCGCTGCCCCACATGTGGCGGCTATAGCGCGCCTGGCCCGGTTTGACGTTGTACGCGGGGGTGCGATACGTGCTCAGGAAGGAAATCCTGCCCCTGAGGAGGCCAAGGCGATGAAACTCATGGGTTACCTTTTCCAGCTTGAGGATCAGGGCCTCGTTGAGCACAAGGAATTTCGGGAAACGGTTTCCACCGGGGCAGATAAAATTCCCCAGCCGATAATGATCGCTTATGGGCAAATTCTCCGTTTCGCGTGTAACGCGGATAAAGCCCGGCGGCGGCTGATATATTTTGCCATGTTTACCGTGGGGGTCGGGATAGGTTCCTATGGGGTATCCTTCCAGCATGCCGTGTTTGACGTGGGATGCCGGTGTTATAACAAATATCTGTACTTTAGCCGTAACCGATTTCCCCCTCATGCGCGCCTTGACCTCGAGGGGGTAGTATCCCGGCCTGGCAGGCGCGATAAAATTCCTTTCCAATACGCCCGCGCCCGACAGCCTGCCGCCTGAAACCCGCCACTTTACATCTGTCACAGGCGAATTTGGCGCTATTTGAATGGTCAGGGTCTTTCTGGGGAGAACAGTGGCAAAAAAAATGTCCGAATCTATCGCAAGCCCCTTGAGGCAAATGGAACACCAATGCCCGGGCCTGGCGGGCATTCTGGCCTTCGCGGGAGCGCTGGATGCGGCCCCCATAAAGAAAAAAATCGAAAAATGTAATAGAATAATTAGGAATCTGCGCATGAAAATTCCCGGTTGGCGCTCGTTTTTCCCTTAATTTTTCTTATTATTATAAGGAATTGATCCCAAGTGTCAATCAATAAACGAATTGCCCTTGAGCGGATAAAGTTTATATCAACACCGCTCGTTTTATGACACGCGGACCTTCATTATGTTCCCCCTAAGGATAGAGCGCCTGAAGGCGCCTATAATAATTGCCCTCGCTGCGCTCGCGGTTCGCGCCCTCTACGACCTGGAAGTACGCTCGAACGATCCGACGTTTGCCATGCCGCTGATGGACGCAAGGTGGCATTTTCAGTGGGCCATGGGCATTGCGCAGGGAGATTTCTGGGGCAAAGGCGTTTTTTTCAGGGCGCCACTTTACCCCTATTTTCTGGCCCTGTTTTTCCGGCTTTTCGGGCCGAATTTTCTCCTCGTCAGGTTGATTCAGGCTTTTTTAGGGTCAGTCACGGCGGTCATGATGTATGCGCTAGGATCGCGTCTTGGAGGCCGGCGGGTCGGGGTTGCAGCCGGAATAATTGCGGCCTTTTACGGCCCTCTGGTTTATTTCGACGGCGAATTGCTGATCGAGACGCTTTACCTGCCTTTAGTCTCCGGCAGCTTGCTCCTGGCGCTGATCGCATTGGAGAGGGGCGCAGGAGGAGTGGCGCCCGTTCGAGCGCTATCGGCCTGGGCATTTTCGGGGCTGGTCATGGGAATTGCCGCCACGGCCCGGCCCAATGTTCTGGTCTTCGCGCCGGTGTTGATAGGCTGGCTGATATGGGAATTGAGGAGACGGCGCTGGCTTAAGCCTGCCATCGCCTGGGTTATCGCTTTTACGTTGCCCGTGGCGGCGGTAACGGTAAGGAACGGCGTAGTGGGGGGAGAATACGTGCTTATCGCGTCCCAGGGTGGCGTCAATTTCTGGATAGGCAACAACCCACTCGCAGACGGCAAGACCGCGATGGCGCCCGCCCATTTCGGCGCGGGCATGTCGGGCAATTATCTTTATCAGGACAGCGTTGATCTCTCGGCCCGACTCGAAGCGGAAAGGATAATGGGGAAAAAGCTCGGCGCCGGCGAAATATCGGCTTTCTGGTTCGGGCAGGCTTTCAGGTTCATCAAAGAGCGCCCCCTCGATTGGCTCAAACTCACAATGAAAAAGTCCTATTATTTTATAAACGGCTATGAGATGCCTTCCAACCGAGAGATATATCGAGTCCGCGGGTGGGCGCCGGTCATGAGATTCCTCATGAGCAAAAATCCCGTCGCGCTGCCCTATGGCCTCTTGTTCCCGCTGGCCATGGCGGGCATGATACTGGCGGCGCGCGGGCCGGAGAGGCGTTTTCATTCCGCGCATCGCATCCTTGCGCTGTTTCTGGTCACGTATGCCCCGACCGTGATCGGATTTTTCGTGACGGCGCGGCACAGATTGCCCGTCCTGATTTCACTGATACCCTACGCGGCCCTCGCGCTGGTATATTTTGTGAAAGCAATAGCAAGTTTGAGGAAGCGCGGCGCAGGAGCAATGCGCGCCGCGCCTTTCCGGTGGGCGACGGCGGTCTTTGCGTTGGTTTTTGTGGCGAGCAACACAAGGGCTTTCGGCGTCCGCGAGGATAAAACGCGGGAATTTCACATGGGGCTTGGCGAGGTCTACGCTCGCCAGGGGCGCTTCAACGAGTCGTTATTAGAATTTCAGGCGGCGCTCAGGGAAGACCCCGGCCTTGATCGCGCATGGTTCAATTTCGGGGTCGCCTGCCTCGAGCTGAAGAGATATGAAGAGGCGATGGGGGCCTTCAGGCGCACCCTTGAGATAAATCCCCGTTTCGCTCCCGCATGGGCGCATATAGGGAACGTTTTCTCGAGCCTCGGCCAGCTCGATGACGCCGTAAACGCATATCAGAAAGCGCTCACCATTGATCCGGCGCTCGCCGTGGCTCATTACAACCTTTCACTCGTTCTGCGCAAGAAGGGAAACATGGATGGATATGTCGGTGAAATGGAGGCGGCCACCAGAAGCGATCCCTATTTTATCCCCGCAAACCTTGATCTTGCATATATTTACATTTTTTCAGGCAGGAAGGCCGAAGCGGACGCGATGCTGCGGCGCGTCCTTCAGGTGGACCCCCAAAACCGGCGCGCTAAAGAATACCTGATCCTGCTTTCCGGCAAGCCGTGAGGACCGCATCTAACTGATGAAAGCTGTAGGGGCGACCGGCCGGTCGCCCCTACAGAATAATATTCCGGAATTATGTTGTATTCGGTATTGGTTTTCATGGTAATCATGAAAAAAGCGCATTAAAAAAGGCAACGGCCTTTTTAAGCCGCTGCCTTTTTCAAATTATTGTGTTGTTATTAACGAGGGCGGAGGTTGTCCCGTGACGGGCGGTCTCCGCCTGCCATATCGCGGGCCGAGCGCGGGCGCGCTTCGTTCACCACGATTTTTCGGCCGCTGATCTCGGTGTCATTAAGCTCCTTAATGGCGGCCTGGGCGTCCGTGTCGTTTTCGAATTCGACGAAGCCGAATCCGCGGGAACGGCTGGTCTGACGGTCCGTAATCACCTTTGCGTCCGCTACCTGGCGGCCATTGCCCTCAAAAATCTTTCGCAACTGATCTTCTCCAACGGAAAAAGGCAGGTTGCCAACATACAAACGAGTAGCCATTCTGAAAAATTCCTCCTGATTTGTTCGATCTTAATCTGTTGATCGAACCTGAAATTGTTTCCGCCACCCCGTCGCTTGCGTTTTTGCAAGCTGAACGGGCGAGAATGTAAGATACATCCTCATCTAAACCACGCACCGGCAAAAAGCCGGCGCGCATCCGCAATCTTGCTTCTCGCTATACCGTCTCGAACAACCTCCTCTTTCCGATCCTTCTCTCCGCAAGACAAGTGGCTTAAAGCCTTTGTCATCCTGACAGAGAATGCAAAAACGCGCCGCAGGATACATTGCACGGCGCGTTCGACTACCTATATTCACGATCCACCTAACCCACCAGTGCTGACTCTAAACAATAATATCTTAACATATTAAAAAACAACCGCAACCCCCATCCCCCCCAGATAAACGGACAGGCAGCCGGCTGAAGGGTCGCAAGTCCAAAAGAATTCCTGCGTCCTACGGCGAGGCCGGATTGTGGGATCTGGGGATTATTCTATACAGGCGCGTCGGTCCTTTTTCGTCAACAAGCTGAAAACGATCGGGATAACGCCTCAGCATTTCCTCCATTGAAGCTCTGGTTTTTTCGTCCAATTCGCCGAGTATGAGCCAATTTGCTCCGTCGGCGAGCGAGAGTGCGATGCCGGGGCTTTTTACCCCCGTGAATGAGCGGGTTCTCAGACCGGTCAAAAGGCTGGTGATGGCGTGGTTTCTGGACACAACGACGTCGTCCGGCGCCGCGGCAGTTCTCAGGGGCGCATGAATGGCGAAGAAGTCGGCTATTTGCGGGGGAATTGGCTGCCTGTGGTGATGAATTATGCCCACAAGGTTGCCGATTATCATTATCGCTGCAAACAGAGCCAGGACGCGCTCGATCATCGGGCGCGATTTTATCCCAAGCGCTCGCTCACCGATTGCCATAGACCCTTCGGCCAGACATAGTCCGATGGGAATAATGAGGGGGAATAAAAATCTCGTGTACTGCCAAAACCATACCATGAGCGGCCCGAAATATAATAAGGTATAAATCGCCGCGGCGGAGCGCCTCCCTGAAACCCATCTCCACCACCCGATAAATATAACGGCTGTCAAAACAGCAGCCGCCACAATGAAAAGCGCCGGGACCATGAACCGCACCTTCATCAGCTCAAACGCAAGGAGCGAAGAAATCTCCCCGATGTAATAGAAAATGTTGCTTCCAAAACGGCGCGTTATATCTCCCAATCCCGCCATCATCGGGGCTTGTGCATAAGGGTTTCCCATGAAAAATTGGGCGATATATGTATTTCCCCCCGACCCATGATGAGTCCAGAGGGTCCACGGCAACATCAAGACCGCGGATGCGCCCGCAATAGAGAGGGCCTTTCTCGTTCTGTCTCCGGCGTCTGGCCTGAGGAAATAAAATAACGCTGCGGTGAGAAAAAGCGTGAAACTTATTGTTCTCATGTAGAACGAGAGAGCGAAAAGTATCAGGACGGCGACCCACTTTTTCAGCGAAATTTCCTCTTTGTCCTCAATAAGCAAAAGGCCCCCAAGGGATAACACCGTGTAGGGCAATTCGGAATTCACTGAGGATACGCTCTCAAGATAGAGCGGGCTTGTCGCTAAGAAGGTCGCCCACAACGCGGCGACCAGAGGGGAAAGGCGCTTGCGCAAAAGGCGATATCCCAGCCAACAGCCGAGCGCGTACCACAGCGCCATGAAAAAATGGGCGGGCTGGAAGTGCATACCGAAAAGCCCCCA
>Ga0209777_10005916_pt1 | contig 13932 bp, 10 predicted proteins | sample FrelakmetHBP12HB_FD_187147 | JGI IMG/M metagenome (GOLD analysis project Ga0209777, IMG submission 187147) | Freshwater lake sediment microbial communities from the University of Notre Dame, USA, for methane emissions studies -HBP12 HB (SPAdes)... | ecosystem: Environmental > Aquatic >...
TTTGCTCAGGAAAGAAAGGACTGCGTCAAGGCACACTATACCGCAGCCCGGGTAGCACTAAAAGCCGGTGCAAGCCCTTCCGCAGCAATAGCAACGGCGTGAACCGGCAACAGGAACAACACATATATTTTTTTTAAAATGCCTTCGGATGATTTAACAATATTTATTAAACGTCACGTTAATCGCTATTAATCGGTGCTCTGCTGCCATATCGGCATGATTTATCAGCGAAATTATCCTGATTGATTCCTGCATCACCCTGACAGCACAAATAGGGTGATGGCGGTATGAGAATTTGGGGAAATATATTTTTTGTTTACAGCGGTGATCGTATTGCCCGGTATTCGGTCACATTATATCAGATCTGCACGAGAGCCTTCAGGATTGTCCCGATAATTAGTATCGTTGTAGCAGAAGCGACATTGTTCCTGGTACTGGTATCACCCGTAACTGCACTGGACTGGACAACTGAAACGGTTGATGGACCAGGTAATGTAGGATGGCATACGTCACTCGCGCTTGATAATTCGGGCAACCCCCGTATCAGCTATATGGACTGGACAAACCGTCATCTGAAATATGCAGCGAAGACGGATGCCGGGTGGATCAATGAAACCGTGGATACTACCAACGCCGTGGGGGAGTTCACCTCGTTAAAACTCGAACCATCCGGACAACCTCTCATCAGTTATTATGACGGGAACCGCGGAAACCTGTCCTTTGCAATGAAAACCGGAGCCAGCTGGAGCACCGTGATTGTTGACAGCGGGGGTGTCGGGAGATACACGTCGCTTGCAATTGATGGATCAGGAAATCCTCGGATCTGTTACCAGGATCTTCTCAATGCGAAATTGAAATATGCAGCAAAGAGCGGGGGTACCTGGACCAATGAAACCGTTGACAATTCCGGAAATGTTGGTGCCTATTCATCCCTCGCACTGGATACTGCCGGTAACCCGCACATCAGTTATTACGATGCAAATCGGGTATTCCTTAAGTATGCAGTGAAGAGCGGAGGGCAATGGACCAATCAGACCGTAGACAGTGCCGGGGTTGCCGGATCGTATACATCGCTCGCACTCGATGGCTCGGGAAATCCACATATCAGCTATTACGATGGAGTCTATAAGAATCTGAAGTATGCCACGAAAACAGGAAGTTCCTGGAATAAAGAGGTCGTGGACAGTGCCGGGAGTGTCGGGAAGTATACATCACTTGCACTCGACAGTTCAGGAAATCCACACATCAGTTATTATGACGAGACCAACGGTCACCTGAAATATGCTGCAAAAGCTGGTAACGTCTGGACAAATGGTACCGTGGACAATACGACAAATGTTGGAACGTACACCTCGCTTGCTCTTGATGGTGAAGGAAATCCGCGGATCAGTTACCTGGATGGAGGTAATGGTAATCTCAAATATGCTATCGGCATTCCCCCGTTGCTCCTGAATTTTACCGCTTCATCACAAAATGGTCCTGCTCCGCTAAGCGTACAGTTTTCAGACACTTCCACAGGAGGATTGCCATCCCTGTGGAACTGGTCATTTGGCGATGGTACATGGTTTAATACCAGCGTGACAGCCCTGCGGAACCCTGAGCACGTGTATGAAACACCAGGGACATATACCGTGAACCTGACCGTTCAGAACCTTACTATTATTAGTACGCTGACCCGTTCAGGATATATTACGGTTGTTGCACCACCCGAAACTACTGTGCCAACCACTTCGCCTACACCTTCATTGACACTCACCTCCTCACCTACTCCTCCTCCCACATCTTCTCCTACTCCCACACCTTCTCCTAATCCTAGCATTACTTCCTCACCTTCACCTACATCTACATCATCACCTCCGCCTGTATTCACAACCTCACCCACTGCTGCACCAGCCCCTTCCGAAGGTTCGGGAAGTGCCGATGACCCCCTTCCTGCGCCATCATCAACGCCGGTTCCTCTGGCAGCGGGACTTCTCAGTTGCCAGACCGTGAATGTTGGCGGGGATTCAGCTATCAGCCTTGTCACCGTAACCGGGCGGGATATATCCAATATTATTGTCACCGCCCGGAAGGTTGCATCTCAGCCAAGGGGGGTCACACCCATGGATATGCCGGTGTACCAGTATATCGATGTCATCCCTGCCCGCTACACAGTGATTTCAGAAGTACAAATAGAATTTGATGTCCCGCTTGAGTCAATCGGTGACCATCATGCCATTCTGCGGGACGTCAGCTTGTGCATGTTCAAAAACGGAACCTGGGTTAACCTGCCCACATACACGACAGGAAATAAAAATGGCAAGGCGCTTTATCGTGCAGAGAGCCCGGGATTCTCCCTTTTTGCCATTACCATTCGAAACGAGACATGCATAGCCCCCCAGGAGAGTGTCCCTACGGTATCACCGGTATCGGGCAAGAGTACGGGATATGAATTTCTGGAATCAACCATTTCGGCCATTCCAGAGAGTCCGGTGAAAATCGCACCAGGCGGATCGAATACAGGATTTTCATTCATGCCTCTTGTCATCGGCATCATGGGAATGATCGGGATGGTGATTGGAGTTCTGCTCATACGAAGCTGGTGGGGACGCCGAAAGACTTGAATAATAATCCCCAAAAAATTGCAGAGCTAATAAATGGTATTCACAAGAAGACCGTAAATAGATTTTTTGGTTCCTGGAGAAGACCTCATTCCAATCGAGCGTTTTTCTAACGTGTGACATGGCTATTGCATTATAGGGTTCGCCACCAGTAAGGGACAAAAGAGGACTTGCTTTTCCTGCTGATTGAGTATCTCTTGATTATTTCAGTACGCTATCGAGTACACAGGAAATCATTATATTGAGATAACCTACTAACTATCAGGTATACATCAAAGTTTAATTACCAGGTGAGGTGTTGGATCTTTCTGACCTACGTAAAAAAGTTAATTTTTCAAGGGATTTTTTCATAAATCTTTGCCTTATCCTTTTTATTATTTTTGGCCTTGCTTCAAAATTTTTCATATCCCTATATTTCAGGCTGGACAGCGACTCGGTTGGCATGGGCCTCATGTCAATGGAGATCGGAAAACACCACAATTACCTGTTATCAGGGTACCATTTGTTATCCAGCGATAGCCTGGTTTTTACTGAATTAATCCCATTCCAGCTCATTCCACAGATCCTTACGAACTATAACCCCTTATCGCTAAAAATCATAACTTTCCTGATTTTTGTCCTATCAGTAATAATTCTTGCGTATCTGGTCTATTTTGTCTCCGGAAAAATATTCCCGGCCCTTTTATTCGGAGCATTGGCCACAAACATCCCCCCCGAAGGATATTTCTGGCTGGCTTTTCCGACGTCCCATAATGCAACAATACTCTTTGGGGCTGGAATACTTCTCATAGTGTTATATTTGAACAGGTCGGTGGAAAACCACCGGGAGATAGAGGGGAAAAACAAAAAAAAGCAACCAGATGTTCCGTATTACATCCCATGGACATATTTCGGCTTATTGATGCTGCTTGTCTTTTTATCGGTATTATCAGACACCATAATCCTGATTTGGCTCTTTATTCCGTATATTCTGGCGTATCTGTTTTTTTATAAAAGAAAAACCAAGGTTATGAATTTAGTTATCGTTTTTATCTCAACTATATCCGTGATGGCCTATATAATCAAGACATATTTCATACCCGGGTGGTTCAAAGCAAATTACGGAGTTAACAGCATTCCGGATATTTTTCTGGTTAACTTTCCCCTTTTTTTTAAAGCTCAGGTACTGTTTCTGAATCATGGGTTATTTACCTTCATGGAAGGTGTCAATACGATCGGGCCGATAGAAATTATTTCCCTGTTCCTCTTCGCGTGTGCAATTATCTATCTTTTTAAAAATCTGGGGAATGACGGGAAAAATACTACTTCAGAAAAAAGATTTTTTTATGGTATACTTCTGATTTCAATCGTAATGATTTTCGGTTCTTTTTTGATCTCAGGTTACGTCTATGATCTTATGGGAGCCAGGTATCTTACATTTACCGCATTCGTTCTCCTTATGCTGGTAGCAGTCTCCTTTCCTGAAAGGGATAAATTCTTTCTGTTTATTCTGGTATTATTGCTCATTTTTTCAGCAATATCCAGTTGTGTATATATCAACTCCATGAATCTCAATCCCAATGAGAGGGAGTATGATCTGATCACCTACTTAGCGAGCCAAAATCTTACCTACGGATATGGCACCTACTGGAACTCGAACATCATTACCTATCTTTCTGGAGAGCAAGTGATAATACGATCGACATATTTTTTTCCGGATGACATTAAACCTTTTCTATTAAACTCATGTGACAGATGGTATGAATATAAACCAAACAGATCGTTTTTGATAAAAGATACAACCTTGCTATCAGAAAGAGCCCAGGATAGCATGCCTTTATTTATAAAATCAGGTAACAGATCCGATGTACTGCATTACCGGAACTACGATATGTATCCTTTCAATTGGACAAGAAAATAAGAAGAGAGATTGGATTCTTTATCCAGAGAGAAAATATTCAATACTTTGATCTTTCGTGAGTTGGCTTGGATTGTAATGGTTCTGAACCCGGTTGAAAATCGTTACAGATCCCCGTTTTCTCATTAAAGTCTTTTCAAAATTAGTCTAATCGGTGAGATTGGGTACAGAAGCTCCAAAAAGATTTCCATCGGACCTGGCAGATCTAATCACCAATCATGAATATTCTGGATTTTTCAAAAACAATGGGGCTCTTGAATCATGGAGGATGCCCCCAGCGGGTGAATCAAAAAATTCCCGTAGCGGTTCCACAGAGCAGTATCCTCTTTTTTAGTAGCGCCACTTTTTTCCCAGCCCCCAACCACAATCATCACCCCGGTCAATGCCGGGTCTCTTATCAGGATTTTTCAGCTAAATCTCAGGTTACATGATGTAACCTGAAAAATCACGTGAATATTAAATCAATGAACGGTAAAATGTGGTTTAATGACAGAGAAACCCTGTGATACCTGTGATAAAGAGTGTGTTGGCGGAATCATCTATGGCAACTGTCAGCGATTCCTCAACTGGCGCAGCGAGCTCAATCAGATAGACGTTTGCCTGGATATCATACGCTCCTTGAGCCGGGCAACGGTAACCTCAGAATAATAAACCTTCATGGTACGTTTCTGGGGAACGTTTGTATCGCAGCCTTTTTTTAAGTTCTCCTCGCATGAAAAGGATGATGACCGTTATAACAATAGTTTCTTGTGCTCCCATAGAAACGAGCATGAACCTATACGTTCACACCCGAACCATGAAAATCGTCCTCTCTAAAAAGGACCCCCGCCTCAGGGCCTCTCCGAGGCACTGCGGGCAGAAAGATTTTTTCTGATAGTCCCCGATCCGCTGCGGGGGTGCCCTGTCGGGGGCGGCGGCGTTCATCGTAACTGATGGAGAGAGGGGTATCAATCCTCGCATCATATCTGGAAAATACGATGTTTATGAGAAATCATCGGAAAAAACAAATAACGCTCCTGGGGCTGTGGCTGGTATTACCTCCACTCCCGCAGCCCCCATGGAGCGATAGTTCCCCATAATATTCATGAAAATTTTGAAATCCCATCAGGTTTTCTCCAGAGCCGGTTCATGTTACATTTTTAAAGAACAGCTGGGGAGAAATACTCAATATACATCTGACCACGGTAAGGGTGTTTTTCCCCCACCGCTGTGGTTCTTATGCATGCGATAATTCCTAAAAACAGGTGATAAGTCACCAAGGCTCATGCTCGAGCGTCGGTCGGGAGGAGACTCTAACGGTCCCCTCCTTTATCATACGGGTAATTTTTCATAATCGATTTATAAAACAAGGATTTCTTCCGTGCTTTAAAATCCATTTTTTATCAGACAGTAGTCACTTCACCAGATCAAATACCCAGCGGCTCACGCTCGGCGCAACATTACCACACCGTCGCTGTACAACCACTTCAAACCCCTTCAGGGTAAATTCCCCGGCAAGAGCTTCTGCCTGGTTCCGGTTTTTGAACGTGGTAAAATGGATTATTCCCCCGGGTTTTACCCGCGATGCAAGAACATCAAAAATCGTATCCTTCCCATACGGAGTCGGTATGATCGCACGATCGAATTTGTAACCCGGGAGAAGCGACGTATCAAAGGCATCACCGATTATGGTGGTGACCCGATCCTTAACGCCGTTCAGCTCCACATTCCTGGCAAGCCAGAGGCATGCTTCCGGATTTTTCTCAACAGCGATGACACTTGCGCCTTGAGCCGCTGCCGGAATCACAAAGGGTCCTGCACCACAAAACGGTACCAGAACGCATTCGCCACTCTGTACCTGGTCAGTGACACGTTTGCGTTCGCTTGCAAGCCGGGGATTATAAAAAACAGTGCCCACATCGAGCTGGTACGCAAACCCATACTCATGATGGACGGTAATGCTAGTGCTCCCTGCAATAATCTCATAACGGGCTGTACGGTAGCAGCCATTGAGCCGGGAAATTTTGTTCAGTACGGTTTTGATAGTGCGGCGCCGCGAGATGATGGCATGAGCAATAGTCTCCTTATACCCAAAAAGGTAAGGGGACAAGGAGAGAACAGCAACATCCCCTATCACATCGAAATGGTCAGAAAGGTGGAAGAGCGCACGGTCAGGGATGATTCCCGCCAACTGATCCTTCAAACCCATGATTCCCGGGAATATATGAAGGGAGTTCTGATAAACATGATCGAGATCGTTTAGGAATGTTCCTCAGATAACCCATATATTAATGAACCATAACTTCTTTGTTCTCTTCATTATGACACAGATCCGCGCTGTCGAACGCGTTCTCAAAGCATACCCTACGGTTGAAGGTGCCGGCGTCCGGCTGCACCGGGCATTTGGCAGCTACGAGGTCCCGCAGTTCGACCCGTTTTTAATGTTTGACGATTTCCGTGCACAGAGGCCGGAAGATTACCTTGCCGGTTTTCCCACGCACCCTCACCGGGGCATTGAGACCGTCACCTATATGCTCAAAGGATCTGTGGAGCACGAAGACAGCATGGGAAATGCCGGGAGCATTAATGCCGGTGATGTGCAATGGATGACTGCAGGATCCGGTATTATTCATTCGGAAATGCCAAAACCGGTGAACGGGCAGATGGGGGGATTTCAGCTCTGGGTAAACCTGCCCCGGTCGCACAAGATGATGGATCCGCGGTACCAGGAGATACCACATAATAAAATTCCAACAGTCTCCCCGCGTAAGGGTGTCACTATTCGCGTGATCTGCGGTATGGTACAGGCTGTTAAGGGTCCGGTGCGGGATATTGTTGCTGATCCTGAATATCTCGATGTATCCATGGATCCGAATGCTGTTTTCTCTCATCCGGTGAAAGAAGGATATACAGCTTTTGCCTATGTTATTGGCGGGGAAGGGACATTTGATCCCGTGGAAGGACACCAGATGAATAACCGGGATCTGGTCCTGTTTGGCAATGGTCCGTCGGCATGGGCACGATCATCCGGGAGGGGTTTCCGGTTCCTCTTCTTTTCCGGAAAACCAATCCATGAGCCGGTTGCATGGCGGGGTCCCATTGTCATGAATTCAACAGATGAACTGCGTCAGGCATTCCGGGAATATGAAGAAGGGACGTTTATCAAAAAGACTGCCTGAACGATCCGGTGTTTTTACCATTTTTTAGGGAGTGACGCAAACGAAGAAATCCTCTTTTTTTACCACATCAGATCAGGTAACATTTCTCCTTCAGGATACGATGTACCGGCAGATCTTTGAAGTGCCGGAATACCGGTTCGATGACATGCGTCAAAATGACCATGTCATTGACATCGGTGCAAACGTGGGAGCGTTCTGCATCCGTGCATCCCGATGCTCTCGGTTCATCGTCGCGGTCGAACCGGTGACTGCATCTCTTCTCCGACAGAACATCCAGCTGAACGGTGTCCCTGTCCGGGTCATTGAGGGAGCGCTTGGTGACGGGAAGGAAAAAAAAGTCAGTTGGGATGAGTGCGAAGTCATTTCACCTACCTACCCGCTCCGGAAAATCATCGAAATGGCCGAAGGTTGTGATTTCCTGAAATGCGATTGTGAAGGTGCAGAATGGCAGATAGCGCCGGAAGATCTCAGGGGTGTCCGCCGGATTGAGATGGAACTGCACATTCCCCCAATCAGTGGACCCCCCGACCCGGCACTTCTCGATTATATCGGCCGCCATTATCATTTCGGAATTGAACGCAAACCCGTTCATGCCGCGCTCGGGGTGATGGGTGTGCTCCATGCTGAGCGGAAGGAGTGAGTGGTTTCGGTTTTTCTAACCATCAGGGTACATTTCAAACACATCAAAACCGATATCCTGTTGCCCTTGTGCCAAGCTTCAATAACCGGCTCTTGCAAAAACAGTTCCGGGAACGTTCATGCGCACTGATAGTAGTGAACAGAAAAATGTAATTCTCGACCAGATTCTCGCTGCCCGCCGCTCCTGCAGGATGTTCATGCCAAAATTCCCGCAAGAAGACGCGATCAGGAGTATTATTCATGCCGGGCTTCTTGCTCCGTTTGCTGCAGCTGCAGTTGGGAATTCAACGGATTATTTCCGGAGGTTCTTTGTGATGAAGAAGGGATCGCAGAGCATGACAGCTGCCGCTCCGCTCGTCATGGCAGAAATCCACCGGATGTCAGAAAGCCTCCATGAGGAAATGAAAAACAACCTGAGACTTCGGGAACATGCGATGGTGTTTGCCCAGCGACTCGCAATGATAAAAAAACGGGGGGTTGTGCCCGGCATTGGCACAGCACCGTACTATATTGTGGTCGCGGAACGCAAAGGATTTCCACCCGTGGAGCTGCAGTCACTCGCACACTGCATGGAAAACATGTGGCTGAAGGCGACTGCTTTGGAACTCGGGTTCCAGCTGGTATCGGTTACATCGGAGATGGCCCAAAACCCTGATTTTTGTAAAATTCTCGGGATTACCCCGGGCGAATGGGAACTGATGGGGTGTGCAATCGGTTACCCGCAGGAAATGCTCTCTCCTTCCATCCGCCCTCCCAGTGAAGACGTCACGCGGTGGCTGGAGTAATTTTTTTTTTTGGTATAGTACAGAAGATTTGGCTCTAGTGAAACAGACATGAATCGATTCGGTTCAGACCCAAATCATGAAAAACTTATATTATACGAAGGACTCCCGCATCAGGGCCTCTCCGAGGCACGGCGGGCAGGGAGTTTTTTTAAATTTTTTTAGTCGTTGACCCGCCGCGGGGGCGCCCCGTCGGGGGCGGCGGCAATCATCATACCAGATAGTGAGAGTGGTAACAATTCTGCATTATATCTGAATACTCGATTTTCATAGGAAACTGTTCAAAAAAATTTGAACGCTTACGGGATTTCACTCCCGCCGCTATGGCTCCCCCGAATGCGATAAACCTCGAACAGGGGATACGTCTTCATCGCTCTAAGCGCACGAGCGGTATGGGGGGACAGGCACTGTCACTTCCTACGTCGTTCCTTATTTCCGTTTTTTAAGTTTTTCAATAAGACCCGCCACCCGTGCCTGTGCGGCCTCAGTTGCCTCAACATCCCGTTCGATCCGGATCGTGAGTATATCCCCCTCGCGGCAGCCGGGAGGAAGAAGTGAGACAGGAACGTTCACCCGCACTGATCCGTCTTCACGGGAAATCAATACCGCAACAGTTCCTTCTATCCGGTCGATGGTCACCTTCATGTATGGCCACCTTCAGATCTCTGGTCGATGATCGTCCCTCTTCCGTCTTTTAAGATTGCAATGTCCCCGCTGTTGCCCCAGACGGGCTCGGTTTTGCCCATGAAGAGTGCAGTGTTGTTAAGGGTACCAGTGCCTGAAAAGATCGTGACCGATTCGCCGGGCATAAGGAGAATTGCCGGGAACGTATAGAGTGTGCTTTGGTCCTTGTCAGAGAGTGTCCAGCCGGCAATGAGCACCATGTCATCTCCTTTATTGGTCAGCTGTACCCATTCCCCGTTCAGGTTCTGCCGGTCATCACCCGGTGCATCGAACTGCGTTCCGCTGATATAGATCGATGAGGCGTTGCCGATCTGGGGAGCGGTGAGTGCAGGAACAGGGATGGTGAGGTTTGCCGGTGCCGGGGGCAGGGTAAATTGAGGGAAAGGAACGGGCTCCAGAGCCGGTAAGGTCGGGATGGTGAAAGCCTGTCTTACCGGGGTTGTTTGCTGTGTCGTCGAAACATTCCAGATACCTTGATCATTTATTTCTGTTTTTACCGAATAGGACATCCCGTCGGTTCGGACCACTACCGTCCCATCACGGTCGGTGCGGTATACCGTAACCCCGCTCTCTTTCAGGAGATCGAGTGTCTCCTGGTGCGGGTGACCGTAGGGGTTGTCCTTCCCCACGAAGAGAACACCCAGTTCCGGACGTACCCGTGCGAGGAAGGCAGGTGAAGTTGAAGAAGAACTCCCGTGATGCCCGACTTTCAGGATCTCGGCATCGAGCGGGTATCCACTCCTGATCAATGCATCCTCTCCCTCTCCTCCCAGATCCCCGGTCATCAGGAAGTCTATGGTGCCATAGGAAATGCGGAGTACGAGTGAGTTTATGTTGGGATCATCGCCGATACGTTGTGCAGGTGGCGAGAGCACCAAGACCCGCAGTGCCGGGTCAACATCAATGGTCTGCCCCTGCTCTGCCACCCGGTAAGGAATGTTTTTCTGGTCAATCGTTTCGAGAAAATGCTCATAAATCGATGATGGATGGGGCAGGCCGGAATCGAGCACCCGGCCAACCGGGAAGGCTGCAAGCACCCTCTGCATCCCGCCGATGTGATCGGAATGCGGGTGCGTGGCAACCAGAAGATCTATCCTGGTGACACCGAGATTCCTCAGATCACTGACCACCCGATCACCCATGTCGACCTCCCCGGCATCGATCAGGATCGTTTTTCCGTCAACGATAAAGAGGGTGGAGTCCCCCTGCCCGACATCAAGGAAATACACCGATAATTTTCCGTTATTACCGGCCAGGTGGGTGTGACCCGTATTGGTAAAAACAGGAATTATGACATTTTCAAGGCAACCGGTTGCAATGACGCAGGATACCAGGACAAAAAAAATGGCGACAGGTACTGATGCCCGGAAAATCCGTGACGTTTTTTCAGGTTTGTCCATATCAGCTGCTCTGGGCACGGAGGACAAGCTCATATGCTGCCCGGGCTGCACTCTCACGGATCTCTGCTTCACCGGGGATTTCGCGCTCGAGCATCAGCACCTTTCCATCGCAGATTGTTGTTTCGACAGCCCCTCCATTACAGGAATACACGAGATTGGAGCTGGCATGGTGGAGCGGCGTGTTACAGGCTGCGTGTGTGGTAACCAGCACGATATCTGCCGGTGCACCGATCAGGAGTTTTCCGGTACCGAAACCCAGCGCCTTTGCCCCGTTAACCGTTGCCATGCTGATCGCTTCCTGTGCCGGAAGCACTGTCGGGTTGTTCCAGTAAAACTTCTGCAGGAGTGCTGCGATCTTACTCTCTTCGAACATATCGAGATTGTTATTCGAGGCACAGCCATCGGTACCAAGGCAGACATTTACCCCCGCACCGGAAAGCCAGTGGCAGGGCATCGCACGGTTTGTGGCGAGTTTCATGTTGCTTGCCGGGTTGTGCGATACATTAACCCCGCGATTCCCGAGCAGCGTGCACTCTGCTTCATCCAGCCAGCAGCAGTGTGCCGCGATGGTGCGCGGTGTGAGGATACCGCATTCATCGAGAAGAGCGCAGGGGCGCTTACCGTACCGTGCGATACAGTTATTCACTTCCGCTTCCGTCTCAGAAAGATGGATGTGAATACCAATTTTCTGTTCTTTGGCAAACTCAGCACACCATTTCAGTCCTTCTCTGGATACCGTGTAGATCGCGTGCGGTCCTGCGGCGGCTTTGATCCGGGGGTTGTTCAGGCTCCTGACATGTGTGGCCAGGTTCTCGGTCGCCTTACACTCCTTTTCGCGTTTCTCTTCAGTGAAAAGATCAATGAACCCGTACGAAAGCACTGCTCGGATGCCGGATTTATCAACTGCCCGGGCTGCATCATCCATATAGAAGTACATATCGTTGAACGCAGTTGTCCCGCTCCGGATCATCTCAATACAGGCAAGGCGGGTACCCCGGTATACGTCTTCAGCGGTAAGGTGTGCTTCGAGCGGCCAGATCTTCTGCGTGAGCCAGTCCTGAAGGATCATGTCATCTGCATATCCCCGCAAAAGCGTCATCGCCGCATGGGTATGCGTGTTCACGAGACCCGGGAGTACGATCGCCCCATTGCCATCGATAATAAACTCCGCCTCACCTGTATGCTTTTTTCGCTCCTTCTCACCAAAACCGGCGATAGTTCCCGTATCATCAACAAAAATGTCGACTGCCTTGCCGTCAGCCATCACATTGGTAATCAGGAGAGAATGCTTCTTTTCAAAAATGTCTGTCATGTCATGTTCCGCCATCGGGAATCAGCCCATACGCCCGATAATTTTCATAAGAATCTCTTCTGTACGGGTACGGTTCTCCCGTGACGTGGAAAGGATGTGCTCGTAGGTGAGTACCGAGCCACCCAGCCCGTTCGCGTAGTTGTCTACGGTGCAGAGCGCTGAAAATTCCATATCGAGTTCACATGCGAGTGTTGCCTCGGAGGCAACGGTCATCCCGACGACATCGGCTATCCATCCCAGGGCATTTACTTCAGCAACCGTTTCGATCCGGGGGCCCCGTGTCTGCACATATATCCCGCCAAACCGTGCGGAAGGGACCAGTTTTGAAAGTTTTTGTGCAAGATCCTTTGAGAGTTCCGGGCGGACATGCTCAATTTCGTGATCATGGATGGACGGGATATCGGTCAGGCTGATATAATCGGTGGGGATCACCAGGGATCCGGGTGCTATCTTCGGCTTGAGTGATCCGGAGGAACCGAATGCAATAATCCGGTCGACACCGGCGATCGCGAGTGCTGCCAGATTTGCGCGGTGATTGATCCGGTGGGGTGGGAGTCCGTGCTGGTGGCGCATCAGCATCACGATGTCGCCGCTGAGAATTTCCGCAGAGCCAAAAGGCGTGCTCACCATCCGCTTCTCAAGGGAAGGGAGCGTCGAGAATAAAAGACTCGTGCCCCCGATGATACCCAGCATCAGCACCACCTCTCATGTAGTCCTGATCGTTTGCCAAATCCGGTTATACGTATACCCCGCATGCAATCCCTGCGCTAAAAGAATGATTGTTTCCGTCACCACTAATATTTAGCGTAATTCGCGGGGGATGGTTTTTAAGTAAGCGTTAATTCGTGAACGAACCATACTCTCGTATGGCCGTATTCGAGACCGTGAGCGATGAAACCATCAAAAAGGGCGAATGCACGGATATCTATTTTGTGCGCACGGAAGAGACACTGAGATTGGCACATATCAATCCGGTGGTCTCCATGGAAGTGACCGCGTCTGCACTTCCGGATGCATGGGCGGTCTTCTGTGGACTTTCTGATGTCATCGCGCTCCTGGAAGGTCTTCCGGTTACGGTTGACGCAATGCCGGAAGGTACCCTTTTCTCTAAAAACGAACCGGTACTGAGAATTTTGGGAAAGTACCGGGATTTTTGCCGGTACGAGACAGCGATCCTCGGGTTCCTCTGCCATGCCTCGGGGGTTGCCTCAGCTGCCGCCCAAATAACGCTCGCAGCTCACGGCCGTCCCGTCTATTCCTTTGGTTCGCGCCGGCAGCACCCGTCAATTGCCCGGATGATCGAGCGCGCAGCATGGATTGGCGGTGTTGAGGGTGTCTCGAACACCTGTGCCCCGGAAGGGATGCCGGTTGTCGGGACGATGCCGCATGCGTTTATTATGTGTTATAAAAAACCGGAAGATGCGTGGCGGTCGTTTGACAACCACACCCCGAAGGAGGTG
>Ga0209777_10005917_pt1 | contig 13929 bp, 6 predicted proteins | sample FrelakmetHBP12HB_FD_187147 | JGI IMG/M metagenome (GOLD analysis project Ga0209777, IMG submission 187147) | Freshwater lake sediment microbial communities from the University of Notre Dame, USA, for methane emissions studies -HBP12 HB (SPAdes)... | ecosystem: Environmental > Aquatic >...
CAGGGAAGGCCGTTACCAGTATATTAATGCCATCGGTGCCCGGAGTCTTGGGTTGCCTGCCGGCAAGATACTGGGCAAGAGGATCCATGATATGTTCCCTCCTGATGTAGCCGAATCCATCATGTCGAATGTGGACTTTGTATTTTCAAAAAACACAGGCAGGGTTGTGGAAGAACAGATCGTTCTTGGCGGACAGAGAAGATGGTACAGGACCAGCACTCAGCCCGTACGGGATGAAAGCGGGGCCCCTGTATCTGCCCTGTTATTCGCTTCTGATATAACGGGAAGAAAAGAAGCTGAGCTGCTGGTCAGTCAGAGTGAGCAAAAGTACAGGGCGCTTTTCGAATATTCTCCCGACGGTTACCTGATTTTCCAGGACGGTATCTTTGTGGAATGCAATAAAGCCTCTGAACGGCTTGTTGGTGGCTCCAGGACAGATATTATCGGTAAAAGGCCTGATGAAATATCTCCGGAGTTTCAGCCCAACGGGAAACGATCCTTTGATTATGTGATTGAAGTGGTTAACGAAGCTTTTGCAACGGGTAAAAATGAATTTGAATGGACTCACAGGAGAATTGACGGAGCTGATTTTCTTGCGCTGATCCACCTTGCCCCGGTCCAATATGAAGGCCGGGATGCCCTTCTTGTTTCATGGAAAGATGTCACTTTGCTTAAAGAAGCTGATAACAAGGTTAAAAAGAGCGAGGAGAAATACCGCAGCCTGTTCGATTTTTCACCCGACGGATACCTGATCGTCAAGGATGGTATTTATGTTGAGTGCAACAAAGCAGCGGAAGTCCTTGCGGGCGGGGATCGATCGAGAATCATAGGGGCTTCTCCTGATATGCTTTCCCCTGAAATTCAGCCTGGAGGCCGCCGGTCTGATGAACTGGCTGCAGAACGTATCAGGGAAACCCTGGAAAAGGGCAAAAACACATTTGAATGGGTGCATAAACGATTCGACGGGAGTGAATTCATTGCAATGGTCAACCTGGCTGCAATTGATTATGAAGGAGGCAAAGCCATCCTGGTTACATGGAAAGATATTACGGAACAAAGACAAACCGAACTTGCAATAAGAAAAAGTGAAGAAAAGTACCGCTTGATGTTTGAAACGATACGGGACGTATTTTATGAAGCCGATCTCGACGGGAATATCCTTGAGATCAGTCCGTCGGTCAGTATCCTTTCAAAAGGTCAGTTCACCCGCGAAGAACTGATCGGTCAATCTCTCTTTTCTTTTTATCAAAATACTGAGGACAGGGAGAGATTCCTGCTGAAATTATCCGAAAAAGGAACTATCGATGATTATGAAGTACTGCTCAGGAACAAAGACGGCTCCATCATTCCTGTTTCTTTGTCCTCAGGGTTTCTATATGGTCAGGATGGGAAGCCCTTGAAAATTGCGGGCAGTGTGCGTGATATTACTGAACGCCTCCTCGCCGACGAGGAACTGAGGAAGTTCAGCACCATCACTGCCAAGGCCAATTACGGAATGGCTATTGCCGCCCTTGATGGTACAATGCTATATTCGAATGAGTATTTTGCAAGGATGCACGGATGGGAGGTCAGTGAGGTCATTGGGAAAAACCTTTCCATGTTTCACAGTGATCAGCAGATGGTCCGGGTTCTTGAGACTGTCGGGCTTCTTCAGAAAAACGGTGAATTCCAGGCTGAAGAGGTTTGGAGAACCAGGAAAGACGGTTCTGCTTTCCCTTCACTTATGAATGCCATTGTGGTCTACAATAACGGAATACCGCAGTATATGTCGGCTACAGCGATCGATATCACCGAGATCAAGGAAAAAGAGAAGGAAATCAGGAAACTAAGCCTGGCCATTGAACAAAGCCCTGTATCAATTGTTATAACAGATCTGAATGGCAACATAGAATATGCAAGCCCGGCATTTCATACTATTACAGGCTACTCTTTCGAGGAGGTTAAGGGAAAAAATGTCAGGCTGCTGAAGTCAGGAAAGACCCCTGATTCGGTATACAAGGACCTTTGGGAGACTATCACTTTAGGAAAACCCTGGCAGGGTGAATGGGTTAACAGGAGGAAGGATGGCAGCTTCTACTGGGAAAGCATCAACATCACACCGGTCCTGGATGAGAATGATGAGATTTCAAGCTACCTGGCCGTCAAACAGGACATCAGCGAAAGAAAAAAAGCGGAACAGGAGATCAGGGATCTTAATGCCAACCTTGAACAAAAAATCGCCGATAGGACAGCTGAACTGGCTCTCGCAAACGTTGATTTGACCAGGGAAATAGAAGAGAGAAAGCAAATCGAAGAAGAACTTAAAACAGCAAGGAAAGAAGCCGAAGGAGCGAACCAGGCAAAAAGCGAATTCCTTTCAAGGATGAGCCATGAGCTAAGGACCCCTATGAATTCGATCCTTGGTTTTGCCCAGCTGCTTGAGAGAGGGGAGTTGAATCCGGGACAGAAAAAAGGAGTCTCGCATATTCTCAGGAGCGGCAAGCATCTTCTTGAACTGATCAATGAAGTGCTTGACATCTCGCGCATAGAAGCAGGCCGCATTTCATTTTCCCCTGAACCTGTGCAGCTCCATGGAGTGATCAACGAAATGATAGATATTGTGCAGCCGCAAGTAAGTGCAAGACGGATCAAACTAGAGATCATGCAGTCTGACACAATGCAGTTATCGGTAAAATCCGACAGGCAGAGGCTGAAACAAATCCTTCTTAACCTGATCAATAATGCCATCAAATATAATGTGGAGGGAGGTTCAATCCGGATCAATGCAGAACTTCTTCCTCTGAATTCACAAGGCTGGTTACCCGTGAGGGTTTCTATAAAGGACACAGGCTGCGGGATCCGTTCAGAGGATTTATGCAAGCTTTTCGTACCGTTTGAAAGGATAGGAGCAGAAAATACAGAAACGGAAGGAACAGGACTTGGGCTGGCAGTGGTCAAAAAACTGCTGGACCTCATGGGCGGTTTTATTGGCGTGGAAAGCACACCGGGCGAAGGATCAACTTTCTGGATTGAACTGCCGCTGATCGAAAGCCAGATGGAGCCAATAAAGAACGGGTCGTTGACCCTCGATGTCAATAAGCTTGAGGACCATTGGGATGGAACAATTCTTTATGTTGAAGACAACAAACCAAATATCGACCTGGTGAATGACATTATTGATTCCACCAGGCCCGGCATAAAGCTTATTACAACAATGTATGGAAGGCAGGCCGCTAAATTGGCCCGGGAACATAATCCTGACCTGGTCCTTTTAGATCTCAACCTTCCCGACATTCACGGTGCTGAAGTGCTGAAGATACTGAAGTCGGATGAGAATACCCGCAAGATCCCCATCGTGGTAATCACTGCAGATGCGGTCCCCGATCACATCAAGCCATTGCTGAAGGAAGGGGCAATGGATTGCCTTATCAAACCTTTGGAAATAGATAATTTCCTTCGCATACTTGACAAGATCTTTTATAAAATATAATAGCTGCATTTGTATGGAAACTGATCTGAAAAAATCTCATATCCTTATCGTGGATGACCAGATTGCAAATATTGAAATGCTTGAGGGTTTTCTTGAAATGGAGGGCTACATCAATGTGAGTTCTACAACCGATTCGCGTAAAGTAATCCTGCTCCTCGACAGCTTCAAACCCGACCTGATACTGCTGGACCTGATGATGCCATTACTTTCAGGGTATGAGGTTATGGACCAACTTAAAGCTAAGGTAGCCAAAGATGACTTCCTTCCGGTTCTGGTTTTAACTGCGGATATAACACCGGAAGCCAAGCAGAGGGCTCTTACCCTTGGTGCCACCGACTTTCTCACCAAGCCATTCGACCTTACAGAAGTAGGCCTCAGGATCAACAACCTGCTGCTTGCAAGGTCGCTTATGCATCAGTTGAGGGACCAAAACCTGATCCTGGATGAAAAAGTGAAAATGAGAACAGCCCAGCTGGAACAGACTAACAGGGATCTGACAATGGCCAGGGACAAGGCACAGGCCAGCGACCGGCTCAAAACAGCCTTCATGCAGAATATCTCCCATGAAGTCCGTACTCCCCTCAACGGCATTTTGGGTTTCAGCAAACTTCTGGCAGACCCGGAAATAAGCTATGCTGATAAGCAGAATTTCGAGATTTTTCTTGAGATTTCAACGAACCGTCTGATCAATACGATCACTGATTATATGGATATTTCGCTCTTAGCCTCAGGCTCCATGGAAGTCGCCAGGAAACCTGTTTCAATCAATGATGTAATGAGGGAAGTGAAGGGTATATACAGCAAAATTTGCGAGAGCAAGTCCCTCACATTCGAGCTCCAGGTTAACGACTCACTCGAAGAAACTTGTATTAAAACCGATCCTGAACTCCTGCGCAAAATCATCTTACATCTTATCAGCAACGCTGTGAAGTTCACTTCAACAGGGACAGTGACGGTAGGCTACTCCCTTACGACAGAAACATTTGAGTTTCTTGTTAAAGATACGGGAAAAGGTATTTCAGAAGAGGCCAGGGAGAGGATATTTGAGCCCTTTATGCAGGAGGATATCTCTGCCACAAGGGGGCATGAGGGAAGCGGACTGGGTCTCTCCATTGTCATCGGATGCATCAGACTTCTTGGTGGTGAACTCAGGCTGGAATCCACAAAGGAAGTTGGCTCTGTGTTTACAGTAATACTGCCCCATGGTGATCCAAAACAAGCTGTTGAAACATCAGCCGGGAAACCAACTCATGCAAATGCGAAAACACCAGTACTGCTGGTTGCTGAAGATGATGATGCCAACCGTCTTTTCCTTGAAGTTGTGCTGAAAAAGATAGTGCCCACGGTGCTTCAGGCAACCAATGGAAAGGAAGCAGTAGAGATGTGCAGGGCACATCCTGAGATTACGCTGGTGTTGATGGATATCAAGATGCCGATCATGAATGGTATAGAGGCAACCCAGGAGATCAAAACATTCAGAAAGGACCTGCCTGTCATCGCCATCACTGCATATGCAATGAGCGGAGATGAACAGAAATTTATTACTGCCGGCTGCGATGATTTTATCCCGAAGCCGGTTTCAGTCAATTCCCTGGGGAACAAGCTGAAGGAATACGGAATTTCATAAAATCCGGGGATTAAGTCTCAACTTATTTTGCGACTATCATTTTCCTTGAAACACTTCCGCTGGCAGAAACCAGGCTGTAGTAATAAATCCCATCGGGAAGGGGAGTGGTGGAAAAGGATATCACATGAGTACCTGGCTGCACCCACTGATCCAGGATAAGCCTGACTTGTTTTCCTTCCTGGTCATACAGGATGATCTTTACATATTCCTTCATTGGCACCCTGAAACTTACATGCGTTTCTGATTTTGTCGGGTTGGGATAATTCTGCCCCAGGCCCGGTTGATCATTTGCCTTCAGGTTACCAATCCCGGTTGGCTGAAAATGGGTTGAAAATATCCCGTTCCCCTGCGTGGCAACCAGCACCCAGCCGTCGGTACTGCGGGCATCAATCATATCTACAATGCTGCGTCCGATCAGGTCGGGGCTTTCCTGCTGCCAGATAGTTTGTCCCCCTTTCAGCTCTGTTGTGGAAAAAAGGCCGGTTGAGGTTCCTGCAAAGTAAATCGAAGATCCTTGATAAGACAGCATTTTCAACCATCGTACAGAGGGGCCGTTTCCGCTTCCATCCTGATTTTCCTCAAGATTTCCGCCTACAGGCTCCCAGTTCAGCCCCCCATCGGTTGAATGAAAAATGCTCTGAACATTGTAATTCGAGAATACCACAAAGCAGTTATCTGCATTTGACTGATCGGTTTCTATACAAGAAACAAAGCCATTGGCCGGGAATCCTGATCCTGTTATTTCCACCGCAACAGGATTCCCAGTATTGGCCTGGTCCACCCGAAAAACCTTTCCGGTATATGTCCCGAAATAAACCCGGTTAGCAGGGACCTTTGAAACGGTTATCGCAAGAATAAAGTCCTCATACCCCAATGCAATATTGGTCAGTTCTGTCCAGCCGGTATTGAGCTGGTTCGTATCGAAGGCAGCAGTAGCCATGTTCGATTTCCGCCACAGATGATTTTTCTGCGGGAAGTAAAAAGTGTTATTATCATTCGGATCCAGCGCATAATTGGTGTAAAAAAGGAAGTTGCTGTCGTAAAAAAAGGTTGGACGTTGCCAGTAAAGGTTATTTATGTTGTATAAACTGTCGACCTGGAAAGAGAATATGTTGCCATCGTATACAGATCCTATCAGGTAATTTTTTTTATCTGCGACAATCGAAGTGAGGCCATCTCCGCCGCAAACTGCATTCCAGGCTGAAAACGGAAAAATATTCCGGTCGGTGATGTAGATCGCGTTATCCTGAATTCCCGCTACGGCAAATTCATCATGGGAAGCGGCATGATCCATTCCAGTCCAATAAACCTGGCTGTTGTTTATCCCCCGGGAGAAAAAATTCCACTTGACATGCCCGTTCAGGCAGTCTGTGGACTTATAAATACCTCCGTCACATGCTGAAAACATAATATGATGATCCAAACGGGAGGTGATAAGAAAGTGCTGGTCAGGATGGAGGTTTGTGTCCGTCAGATCATAAGGATATCCTCCTACCCAGTGTGTGAAGGTTGAATCGGCAAAACCGCTTGTATTCCTGTACAGGTTTGTCCCCCCTATAAATACGGTCTCCGGATTATCAGGATGCACCATCATGGTGAATGCATATCCTCCGATGGAATTGAAAGCCCCATGGATGGTGTCTAAAAAAGCGCTTAAAATGTTGCCCCTGCCCTTCCCGGGCAGATTGATGGTCCGGTTTTCCCAAGTCCCTGTCCCACTCTTTTTATTGCTGGTATATTTCCAGAAGGTATGCTGTGAAGCCGAGAACCCGAATGTTGGATCTGTATCCTGGATCGGTGTTTCAGTGAGCACATACAAAATATCGGGATCAGATGGCGCTATGGCCAGTTTGACACGCCTGTATTCTTCAGGGAAATCCGGCGGAGTAATATTCTGCCATTGGATTCCATCGTTACTTGTCCAGATACCTCCGATGGGACATGGATTTCCCGGATATTCCGGGCAATAGGTACTCAGGGCGGCATACATTTTGCCCTGCGGATCAATGGCAACATCGGTGGAAAAGGGCTTTAAAGTCAGATCTCCCAGCACCAGCGACCAATGGCCTCCGCCATCTGCCGACCGCATGATCCCCCCGTAGCAGGCTGCATATAATTCGTCAACGGCATGGTTTGAAGTATCGATCGCCAGCGACCAAATCCCCTGGAACACCTGTGAAAGCGTTCCGGGAGAATTTGTCTTTGTGGAGGGAATCTGGCTCCAGGTTTTACCGCCATCCAGCGATTTGAAGATACCGTCACCCAGACCAACGGTCCGGGCAATAATGCTCAATCTACGGTCGGTCGTGCTGAGCAGTTCGCCCGTTCCATAGTACCAGATGTTGCGCTTTCCCTTACGCTCATCCTGAATGATGCAGGTTGCACTGGGAATATCCGAGGGCGCAGTGGTTTTAACCCAATTTGCCCCGGCATCTTCGGTACGCCAGATCCCTCCGGAGGCTGCTGCTGCCAGCATCACGTTTTCATTTCCTATATCCAGGGCGACCGACAAAATCCTCCCGCTCAGGTTATTCGGCCCGCTGGATTTCCAGTTTTGGGATTTGGACGCATCCTTTTCACTGAACAAACTGGCAGTGAATTCCAGCTCCTTTCCGCGGATGCAATCGGGGATCCGGTTGGTTTTCGGATCTCGTGTTTTCATAAACTCCCAGAGAGCAGGATAATAAGCGAGTTCTTCCCCACCCGTTTCCTGGTGTTTGTTAACAAATTGATGGGAGGATTTTTGCGTTGCCGGAGAAGAAGGCTTTAAAACAAAAGTCAATGCCAGCGCAATTCCCGTGATTAACATCAGGGTCAACACTATGAGCATCTTGCTTTTTCTCTGCAGGGAGTTTCCTTTGAACTGAACCTGTACAAATGATTTTTTCATACAATGAGAGTCTGTTTAAAAATCAGGGATTAAAATCGACAACAGCTATTGTGATCATCATCGAAAATCTAAACCGTATAGTAAAAGTACAATGATGTTGAACGTTAATTTTAAGTAGAACCAATGAAAAAAAGGAGGAATAACCTGAATTTTACTCAGGGTAAACCCTTATAAACTACGAATGGCCTTTGATAATTTATTGTCGCTCATTTTTAATACATTTAAAGCAAATTACAGAGATAATTCGGGTAACAACCACCATAAAGGATAACCTTTAGCCTTATGCAGGAACATATAATGGAGGAATAATTTGATCCTGAATATTCAGGCAGGATGCTTGAACTAAATCATGAGAGGGTAGTTTCTGAAAACTGGGAAGATGGCATCATGCAACATATCTAACAGGAATCTACTCTGATCGACCATGAAATACCTTTTACTTATCGCCCTTTGGACTGCCTTCTGCTTCCTGCATAGTTTCATGATCACTCCTGTCTTTATTGATTTTGTGAAAAAGAATACAGGGACATCCTACCGCTATTATCGCTTGTTCTATAACATTTTCTCAATTCTTTTCCTCGTACCTGTGGTAATCTATTCCTCCTCCGTCGTGGAAAAGCCTTTTTTCACCTGGCATGGATATCTTCTGCCCGTAAGATATCTATTACTGCTATCCAGCCTTTGGATTTTTTATGCTGGTTCACGGCATTACAACATGAAAACCTTCCTGGGAATAAACCAGATCTTTGAAGGTATAAATCATGACTTTATCAATAGCAGCGGCAGAATTGAAAAAGGAGGTATCATGGGAATCGTGAGGCATCCGTTTTATTCCGGTTCCTTCCTGTTAATCTGGGCAGGGAACCTGGATACTACAAGGTTAATCATCAATAGTATCCTTAGCCTGTACCTTGTTGTAGGGACCCTGCTCGAAGAACAAAAACTAATAGCTGAATTCGGCGAAACATACAGGAATTACCAGAAAGAGGTATCAATGCTTTTTCCCTGGAAATATATAAAGCGGATGAGGTTTCGCGATTATTCTTAATGATTCCCGCTTAAAGTGAATTTAAGCTGCTATTTTTTCTAATTATTTTCATATTCCATTATGATCAATCTTGCCTTTTCAAAATCCAGATTTGAAACAACAACCTTTACAGAGCCCGCACCTCCTCCAGCAGTATACCATGGAGCCAAAGTACCGGTGTTTTCGTCCTGTAAAAATGATTCAATTTCGGCATTCTCCAGGAGGCTTTTAACCATTTCAACTTCCCAAATACTTCCGGCATAAATTTCAACCGGATAAATATCGTCTTTCGTTTTCATTCTAATTGAGTATAAAAAGCGGGTCCTCCATCTCATGAAGGCAGAATTCAAACATCACAACATCACCTTTAACATCTGAACGATTACAATCATAGCTGGAATAACGGAATTTCCTGTCATAATGATAAGTTTTTATTTACTGTAATTATAAACAATGAAACATAACTTAATAATTCTTTTCATGTTAATTGTGCAATTAAGCTAACTCCCCTGTAACACTATGCTTTTCTTTTTTTCCCGGGTTTCTCTTTCGTAAACAGGTCGGCGGTGTATTTATCGTAGAGTTCGAAAAGGAATTCTATGCGTTTGGTTTCGTTGGGGAAGGGCTGGGGGCGGTAGCAAAGGTCAACCGCTTTGTCGAGTTCCTGGTGGGCTTTAACCAGGGCCGGGGGCATGGTAAGGGGGTCGTAGAGGTCGGCAAGGGAGGCGGATGGTTTGTGATGCCCGATGCGGGATTCGGGATCCGGGGGGCAGGATGCAGGATGCAGGATGCGGGATGCGGGATCTCCCATATTTCCGCCAGGATTCATGAAGGTTTCGCGAACATCGAGCACTTTTTGGGCAGCATCTTCCACATCCTTCTTCTGCTTTTCCGAAGGGTTTTCAGGCCAGGGGAAGTTGTTGTAGACGATACTTGCAGAGTATCTGAAATCGCTCTTAAGCCTACCACAGACATATTTAACCCAGGCCATGTGCATTTCAGAAGTTAAAACACCAAAATGATAGCTATTTGCATTTGCGATAGTTCTACACAAATCACTCGCTATAACTTCTGATTTGAGAAATCCAATGGGTATATACTTTCTACCTTCAGAAGAAACTCCCGGAAGAAGTAAATATGGAGAAGAAGGTTGACGATTTTCTCCAAATAGATAAGGGGTTGATGCTAATGATCTAGTAGCTTCACGTGAACTACCTTCCCGGTAACTTTTAACTTTTGCGATTCTATCTATAATTATACTAGAATTCCGCAAACTAATAGGGTCAATATCCTGTAGCCAAAAGCAATATCGACTGATATTATTAATAAACTCCTCTGAACCCAAGAATAAGTGAATAATTTTTTCAAGGAAAGGTTCTTCTTTCACAGCAACATCTCGTTCCTCTTGACTAAGAATAAGATTTCCACCATCATTTGCCATACTACCATATGACATTTCAGGGATATTACAAATCGGTAATCTTCTTTTTAAAATAATCAGATCTTTCCCCTCCACCAGATACGGATTTATATTCCCTACCCCGATTTCATGAGGCTCTCCTGCAATATCCTGGTATTCAAAAATCCGTTTCTCCTTAATATCAATATTCGAGAACCCAATAATTACCACATGTACCGCGGCCTTTCCCCGGGCTTCATTGCTCCATTTGAAGGTTCTGTGGGCAAAATGGATCTTGATATGATACCGGTTGAAGAGCTCATTCCATAAAATTCCAACCTGTTCTCCCTGGGCGATGGAATTCGTGGAAACAAAGGCACATCGCGTCATTGAAGTCTGTATGGAAGGATCATGCTCAACCGCCAGATATTTTGCTGCCTTGATATACCAGGCAGTAACGAAATCCAGAACCCCGGCTCCATGAACCCCTGTAAACACAACTTCCATATCGGCCTTTTGTTCGGCATTCATAAGGCTTTTACCTGAGAACGGCGGATTCCCGTAAATGAAATCGAAGCGGGCTTCCTTCTTCTCAAAGGGTATGGGTTCTATCAGGCTTTGCCAGTCGATTCGAAGCGCATTTCCACAAATGATGTTGGGACTTTTATGCAAAGGGAGGCGAAGGAAATACTGTCCGAAGTCTTCGCTGGCCTTCATGTTCATCTGGTGGTCCATCAGCCACATGGCGACCTGGGCGATCTGGGAGGGGAATTCTTCGATCTCTATGCCGTAAAACCGGTCCACATCGAGCTTCAGCAATTCGTGAATGTCGAATACCTGCTGCCCTTTCTGGAGGGTCTTGATAATTTCGAGTTCGAGCAAACGAAGCTCACGGTATGAAATAACAAGGAAATTACCACATCCGCAGGCAGGGTCAAGAAATCGTAATGAAGATATTTTATCATGAAAGCGGATGAGCTGGTTCCTGTTAACTTTAACCGATTCATACTCTTTCCAGAGGTCGTCAAGAAAGAGGGGCTTGATCACTTTCAGGATGTTCTTCTCGGAAGTATAGTGTGCGCCCAGGTTGCGGCGTTCAACCGGGTTCATGACGCTTTGGAAAAGTGAACCGAAAATAGCCGGGGAGATCTTCCCCCAGTCAAGAGCGGTGCATTCAAACAAAATATTCCTCATCGCCGTATCGAAGGAGGCGGGAGGAAGGGTTTCCTCGAACAGCTTACCGTTCACATATGGAAAAGCATTGAGGTCTTCGTCGAGGTTGGTCAGGCGCTTTTCAGCGGGAGTGTTGAGTACATAAAAGAGTGTGGACAGATGATGCGCCAGGTCGCTTCCGTCGGCTTTGGTCTTGTTTTCGAGGTAATCGCGGAACTGGTCGCGTTCGAAAATGCTGGTGTCTTCGGCGAACAGGCAGAATAGCAGGCGTACCAGGTATAATTCCAGGGGATGTCCGGTATAACCTACGGCCTTGAGGCGGTCATGCAAACGGCCCATAAGTTCTGCAGCCTTGATGTTCACAGGGTCCTGCTCCTTGAACACATGTTTAAGGTAACCTGCAATGAAGCCGAATTCCTTCACATTTTTATAGAGGTCCTTCAGCTCGAATTCGAGGTGGCTGTCTTCTTCAAGGTTGTACAGCCTGAACCTCGCAAAATCGGAAACCAGTACGTATTTTGGCAGCTCGTAATCCGCAAGCCCCGGAAAATAATCAAGAGCCTGTTTGTAGGCTTTGTCGAGATCTTTGCCCCTGGACTTATGCTCTACGAGGATGGTCCCTTTCCAGAGAAAGTCAATATAGCCTGTGCTTTCATCAAGACGGTGAACGGGTTTTTCAAAACTGCCGATCTTGCGGCGGGATATCCCGAATACATCGAAAAACTGGTCCCAGAAAGTTTTTGCTTCGGCCCGTTCGCTGTTCTCCCCTTCCCATTCTTTGGAGAAACGGATTGCGCGGTCTTTGATTTCATTCCAGCTAAGTGCCATAGGGGGATATCATCTGCAATGCTAAAATAAGTTTTTTTTGCATGTGCTAGGAGACAATCCATTTCATGGCATGGCCTGTTCCAAATTGTTTGTTTTTAATACATATGGAAAATAAGGGTTTCCACTTAGTCATATTCAGAATTTACCCTATTGTACACTGAACCAGTTAGGCTTATATTTGCTTTCTGAATAAATCTAAAGTAAGAAAGGAGAAAATCTATGTTGTTCAAGCTGAAAATCACATCCCGGGTATTGGCCCTGGCCCTGATTGTTATTATTACCACGATGCTGGGCGCCTGTAAAAAAAGTAATTCCGATACACAGCCACCTGACGGGACGAGTGGCAAGCTTCGTTTCGTTTTCCTGGCCGACAGCCGGGGTGACTCGCTAGGATTCCCGGTTGACTCCGCGGCACTGAGCCCCATCATCCGCGAGATAGACACCTTAAACCCGAAACCGTCATTTGTGGTATTCGGCGGTGATATGTGCTACAGGGGCTATATGAACAAGGAATACACTTTCCAGATGTTTAAAAACCTCTTTTCAAAATTGATCAACAAGGGGATCCCCTTATACGCAGCCGTCGGCAATCATGAACTTTATCATGAGCACGCTTCGTATGGTTACTTTCTCGTGAACCAGCAACATTTCCAAACTACTTTTAACGAAAGTCCTGCAAACGGACCGGCCGGATATGAACACCTGGTGTATTCCTTCAGCGACCAGGCTACCAGCTCCTTTTTTGCGGTAATGGATTGTTATTATGTAACGAAGGATACCCAGAAGATAAACATGGGTGGCCATATCGATACAACACAAATGAACTGGTTGAAAACCCAGGTGGCCCAGACCAGCGCCCTGCATAAATTCCTTTTCATCCATGTGCCCTATTATTATGTAGATAACGATTCTACGGAAGCATCAGAAGCAGATACGACAATCACGACGCTCTGGTCCTTTATCGATACACATAAGTTCGATTTCTACGCCTGCGGACATTCGCATTTGTACGCACGAAGGACCATTGACCCCAGTTTAGTGCCGTATCCGCAGCCTGTGCATCCTGTCCCTGCCTGGTCGGGTAACGTGGTACAACTTCTTTGCGGCACCTGCGGTGCAGGTTCAGGAGGGGGCTACATCGATCCGACCGTCAGGGCCGAATGGGATGTACATAATGCCAAAAAAACGTATTACTACACTGTGATCGACGTTTCGGGGAACACTACGACTGTGAACAGCTTTCAGGGTTATACGGCGCAGCACACCGTGTTCGAAACGTTTACAATTACAAAATGATAACTTTATATTTATGCCCATGCCCATGATTTTGAAATAGGAGCAATCGCAGAGCCCCTGACCCGATTCCAACATACAGGCGGGGAATTGAACGGAGGAGATTAATATTACGAGTATGATCGTAATATTTTTCGTATTTTTGTAAAGTTTCAATCATAATCTTATTTTTATGATACTTCGTGAAAGATATATCAAAAAATTAGAGCCATTTATAGGAAAA
>Ga0209777_10005918_pt1 | contig 13924 bp, 8 predicted proteins | sample FrelakmetHBP12HB_FD_187147 | JGI IMG/M metagenome (GOLD analysis project Ga0209777, IMG submission 187147) | Freshwater lake sediment microbial communities from the University of Notre Dame, USA, for methane emissions studies -HBP12 HB (SPAdes)... | ecosystem: Environmental > Aquatic >...
CGCCTCCCGACTCGCCAGTCCCATTGCTGGAACCCACGCTCGTTCGGCTACATGCTGAACAGGCAATTTACATGGTGAACTCCTTTCAGTTCACAAGATCAGCCAGGCTTATCCTGGTAACCGACCGTAAGGGAGCCGGCCAGGCCTCGGGTATAACGAAAGCTCCGCGCACCGCCGTCGTGTCCCGCACTGAGCCGCGAGCGCAGCGAGCGGTCTGTATCCAATGCGCCTCATTCTGCAGACGCTCTCAGATCCGCTCCGCACTCCCGCCGATAGCTGATCGCTGACAGCTCCTTTCAGTTCAACACTGCGTCATCCAGCCCGTTGAACGACCGGCAATTGCCGTTCGAGCCCAAGTCCGGATCGCCGTCGAGGTCCTTCCTGTGTGCGCCAATCGCGAGTTGGAACGCTTCGCGGACGGAGGTCTTCCCATCGTGATTGCGATCTGCTTTCTCCGGGTGCAGGAAGGCGTCCCAGAACGCGCGGGCAAATACCACGCAGCTTGTCTCGTGCGCGGCGTCCACGGTATCCACCATCAGCACCCGGCTGCGCGTGCCTTTCAGCGCGTCGGCAAATCCGCCCGAGAAACACTGGTCCATGACGATCACGGTGTCGCCACGCAGGCGGTCCACCTCCGCGCGAAGGTCTCCCGAGTACAGCTCGCCGTGGCGCAACTCGAGCAGGCTCTCGCCCTGCTCTGTATCGCCGTGGCCCGTGCCGTAAATCACCACCAGGTCGCCGGGCACGACGCTGTCTTCCAGACGGTCGAGCACGTCCGCGAGGTTTTCGGGAAACGGCTTCAGAACCGGCGTGTCCTTCCGGGGAGGGTTCCTCCGGTCACGAGGCGAGAGGACGAACACGTCGCGTTCGGCGAAACCGAGTGCGAGCAGGGTCCTGTAAGCGCGGGAGATGTTGCGCCGGTGGTGGCCCGCGGTGTCGGCGTTGATCAGCACCGCATACCGGCGCCTTGCGTGCGCCGGCGCCGCGGTGGATGCCTCGGTGCGCCGCGGCGCGTCCGAACGGCAACCGGCCAGCACGCAGCCCAGAAGCAGAATGGCCAGCACACGGCGCATGCTACGACCATAGCGCACAAACCCGGGGACAGACGGAACGTTTCGTCTTTTCTGCGACCGTTTTCCTCCGGCGCCGCGCCAGCAACCGGCCGCGTATTGCCACCTTGCGAAAAACGTTCCGTCTGTCCCCGGGTTTTCACTGCACCTTCAGCTTCAGAATGCTCAACGAGTGCGCCGGGAAGGTGTAGCCGAACCCGCCATTCTGTGCGGCCACCGCGAGCGTCTTCGTCACCGGCCGCACCTTGTGATCGTTGCCGAACGTGTGCGTCGCTTTCAGATCGGGATGGTTGAACTCCCAAACCTCGGCCGAATCGCCGATCTTGCCCGTCACGTTCTCGATGCGGGCCGCGATGTCCTGCTTCTCGCTGCGGTTCAGCACGTTGACGAAGAGCTGCTTGCCCTTTTTGTCATAGGTGCAGGAAACATCGAGGTACCTCGCGGTCCGCTTGCCTGTCTTGTATGCCGGCGAGTCCACGAGCACATCGATCGCCGCGTTCCCGCCCTGCCGTGAATACTCGGCCACCGGGAAGAACGTCGGCTGGTAGAAGATGCCGTCCTTGTTGGTGAACATCGGCGCGATCCCGTTCACCAATTGCGCCAGGTTCGCCATCTTCACAACATCGGCGTGCCGGATGAACGAGTTGAGGAACATGCCCATCGCCAAGCCGTCCTCGAAGTCGTAGATCTCCTCCAGGCAGCACCCGCCCGAGCGATACCAGACATTCCACTCGTCGAAGGCGATCGCCACCGGCCGCGCGTCGTCGCGTGTCTGCGCGGCTTTGATCAGACCGGCGGTCACCTCGATGCGCTCGTCCACATCGTTCGACGCGGCCAGGAACTTCTCCAGGTTGTTGTCGCGGTTTCCGATGTAGGTGTGCAGCGAGATGTAGTCGATCAGCCCGTTCAGTTCGGTGAGCACCGTGCGGTTCCACTCCACCCAGTTGGCGTCGCGGCCGAAGTTGCTCGATCCGCTCGCGATGAGCTTGATCGAGTTGTCGGTCCAGCGCATCGCTTTCCCGGCTTCACGGGCGAACTTGGAGTAATCCTCGGCGTTTTTGTGGCCCATCTGCCACGGGCCGTCGATCTCGTTTCCGAGTCCCCAGTACTTCACCTTGTAGGGCTCGTCGCGGCCGTTTTTACGCCGCTGATCCGCCCAGTACGTGTGGCGCTTTTCGTTGGTGTACTCCACCCAGTGCCGCGCGTCCTCCACCGAGGCCAGTCCGGCATTGATGCAGACATAGGGCTCCACGCCGACGCGCTCGCAGTACTTCAGAAATTCGTCCGTGCCGAAGCGGTTGCTCTCGACGCCGCCCCATGCGTAGTCGGGCCGCACCGGGCGCTTGTCCTTCGGCCCGATACCGTCCTTCCAGTTGTAGCCGGAGGCGAAGTTGCCGCCCGGCCAGCGCAGGATCGTCACGCCGAGTTCCTTCACGCCCTTCATCACGTCCGTGCGGTAGCCGTCCTTGTCGGAGAGCGGGTTGCCTTCGTCATAGATGCCGCCATAGATCACGCGGCCGAGGTGCTCGGAGAAATTGCCGAACAGCAGCGGGTCCACCTGGCCGATCTCGCGGTCGGTGTCGATCTTGATACGCGCTTGCGGCTGAGCCGCGAGCGGCATGGTGGCCAGGGCGACCGCGGCGATCAGCGCACGCCAGAGACTTATTCTGCGGTGCATGGAAGAGCTCCTTTGCCCGGGACCTGCAGAGTGGGCCGCGCGGGCGTCAACTCGCCAGTGTAGTGCACCAAAATGTGCAATGTAAACGCTTACAAGACGCTTTTTGACGTCTATTTGAGCCGATTTGTGCGTGCCAAAGCCCGAAAGACGTTGTCTATGGTCAGGCGGGGGCAGGCTGAACGGTCTCCGCCGCTTGCCGGCGTTCCCCCTTGAGCCACACTTGCAGGCGTTCCATGTAAAGGTAGATGACGGGCGTGATGTAGAGCGTCAGCAACTGGGAAACGAGCAGGCCGCCCACGACCGCGAGGCCGAGAGGCTGGCGCGCATCGGCGCCTTCGCCATAGCCGAGCGCGATCGGAAGCGTGCCGAACAGCGCCGCGACCGTCGTCATCATGATGGGCCGGAACCTGAGCACGCAGCCCTGGTAGATGGCGTCCCGCGCATTTTTGCCGTCCACACGCTGCGCCTCGAGCGCGAAGTCGATCATCATGATGGCGTTCTTCTTGACGACGCCGAAGAGCATGATGAGGCCGACGAACGCGTAGAGGTCCAGTTCTCTGTGGAAGATCTTCAGCGTCAGCAGCGCGCCGAACACGGCCGAGGGCAGGCCGGAAAGAATCGTGATGGGATGGATGAAGCTTTCATACAGCACACCGAGCACGATATAGATCACCAGAATCGCGACGATGAGCAGCACCGCCATCCCCTGGAAGGACCGCTGAAACTCTTTCACCGTGCCCTGGAAGTTGGCGCTGATCGTTGCCGGCATACGCAATTCCTGGATCGCCGCCTCGACGCTCTGTGCAGCATCGCCCAGAGAGAAGCCGGGTCTCAGGTTGAATGAAACCGTGACCGCGGGCAACTGGCCGAAGTGGCTGACGCTAAGCGGGCCGACCGTGCGGGAAAGGTTCACGACCGTTTCGAGCGGCACCAGCCTGCCCTGTGAGGAGCGGAGGTACAGTTTTGAAAGCGCGTCGGGGCCACGCTGGAACTGCGGCTCGACTTCGAGGATCACCGAGTACTGATTGGCGGGCGTGAAGATGGTCGAGACCTGGCGGTTGCCATAAGCGCTGAAGAGCCCGGTCTGAACCTGCGCCGCGGTGAGGCCGAGCGAGGTGGCGCGGTCGCGGTCGATGTCCGCCATCACTTGCGGGCTCGCGATCTGCAGATCACTGGTCACGTCCACGAAGCCCGGTATCTGACGCATCTTGTCCATCAGCCGGGGCACCCACGGGTAGATCTCCTTCAGGTTCGCGCTCTGCAGCGTCATCGAATACGAGGTGGCGCCGAACTGGCCGCTGATGGTGATGGGCGGCGGGTTCTGCAGGAAAGCGAACATGCCGGGGACCGACATCAGCTTCGGCCGGATGTAGTCGATGAACTGGTCCACCGAAAGGGCCCGCTGATCGCGCGGTTTCATGCGCACGAAGAAGAAGCCCTGGTTGCCCTCGCCGACGAAGGCGCCGCCGTCACGGACGTTCGGGTCGCTGAAGACAATGCCGGCAATGGCCTTCTGGTGTTTCGCCATAGACTCGAACGAGATGTCCTGGCCGGCCATCGTCATGCCGAACATGAACCCGCTGTCCTGGCTGGGGATGAAGCCGGTCGGCATGATCTTGAATAGGTAGACGGTGCCGGCGAGCATGAGAAGCGCCGCCATGACGGTGGCGAACTGGTGGCGGAGCACCCCGCGCAAGGACGCCTCGTAGGCGCGCGCCATGGCCCTAAAGCCGCCTTCCAGCACGCGGTAACCAACGCCATGGCGGCCCTCGCGGCTGTACTTCAGGAAGCGGCTGCCGAGCATGGGTGTAAAGCTCAGAGAGACAAAGCCGGAGATGAGAATGGCGACGGTGATCGTGACCGAGAACTCGTGCAGCAATCGTCCGACAATGCCGCCCATGAATAGAACGGGAATAAAGACGGCCACGAGCGATAACGTCATGGAGATGATGGTGAAGCCGATCTCGCGCGAGGCGAGCAGCGCGGCTTCCATGCGTGATTTGCCCATCTCCATATAGCGGACGATGTTCTCGAGCATGACGATGGCGTCGTCCACGACGAAGCCGACCGACAGCGTGAGCGCCATCAGCGAAAGGTTGTTCAGACTGTACCCGAGGAGGTACATGACGGCAAACGTGCCGACGATCGACAGCGGCACGGCCACGCCGGGAATGAGTGTGGCCGAGAGATTCCTGAGGAACAGGAAGATCACCATCACGACCAGGCACACGGTGAGGACAAGCGTGAACTCCACATCGTGGATTGATCCGCGGATGGACTGAGACGCGTCGAACGCCACGTCAAGCTTGACGGCCGGAGGGATTTCATGGCGGAAAACCGGGAGCAGGGCTTTGATGTTATCGACGACCTCGACGGTATTGGTTCCCGGCTGGCGCTGGATGGCGAGGATGACGCCGCGCGAGCCGCCGAACGTGGCCCAGGTCTTATCGTTTTCGACGCTATCAAGAACGTTCCCGAGCTGCTCGAGGCGCACGGGCATGCCATTGCGCCACGCCACGATGACCGGCCGGTATTCGGCGGCGGTGGCCAATTGGCCATTCGACTGGACCGTGAACGCCTGCTTGCTGCCATACAGCCTTCCGGTGGGCAGATTGGAGTTGTTCGCGGAGATGGCCTGCTGCACCTCGTCGATGCCGATGTTGCGCGCGGCCAGCGCGTCCGGGTCCACCTGGACGCGCACGGCGTATTTCTGGCTGCCGTAGACTATAACGCGCGAGACGCCGCTCACCATGGAGATCCTCTGCGCGAGCATGGTTTCGGCGTATTCGTCCACCGTGTAGAGCGGCAGCGTATCCGAGCTGAGGCTGAGATAGAACACGGGCTGCTCGGCGGGATTGGCCTTCTGGTAGGAAGGCGGCCGGGGCATGTCCGGCGGCAGCGAACCGCCGGCTTTCGAAATGGCGGCCTGGATATCCTGCGCCGCCGCATCGATGTTCCGTTCGAGCGCGAACTGGACCGTGATCTGGGTGCTGCCCTGCGAGTTCGACGAACTCATCTGCTGGATGCCGGCGATGGTGGAGAACTGGCGCTCGAGAGGCGTGGCGACGGAGGAGGCCATCATCTCCGGGCTGGCGCCGGGCAGGGCCGCCTGCACCTGAATGGTGGGGTAATCCACGCTGGGCAGCGCGGCGACGGGAAGCGCCCGGAACGCGACCACGCCGAAGAGAATGATGGCGAACGTCACCAGGGCGGTCATGACCGGCCGTTCGATAAAAATGCGGGATATGTTCATGGCGGCGCTGGCGGCTAATACTTCAGGTCGTCGATGCGGCTGGCCGGTACGGGGTGGATCTTCGCGCCGGGGAAGAGCCGCAATTGTCCATCGGTCACGACGGTGTCACCGGGGTTCACACCCTTCGCAATGGCGATCTTGCCCAGGGTCGTCGCACCCGGCGCGACAGGGCGGAGCTCCACCGTCTGGTCGGCTTTGACGACATAGACAAACTGACCCTGCTGGCCGGCCTGCACCGCCTCGGCGGGAATGACGGTCTGCGCCGTGGTATCCAGCCTCAATAGAGCGTTGACAAACTGCCCGGGCCACAGGAGGCGGTCGTGATTGTCGAACCAGGCCTTCAGGCGAATGGTTCCGGTGGAGGCGTCTACGGCGTTGTCCACGACTGTCAGAAAGCCGCGAACGACCTTGCCGGGCTCCTGGTCGAGAGAGACTTCGACGGGCAGCTTCTGGCGGGCGCTCCGGGCGCGGATTGCGCCGAGGTACTGCTCGGGTACGCCGAAGGAGACGAAGGCAGGCTCGATCCGGTTGATGACGACCAGGGCCACGTCATTCACTTTGACGAGGTTGCCGGGGTGAACGAGCAGGTTTCCGGCGCGCCCCGCCACGGGCGAACGGATCTCGGTGTAAGAGAGATCGAGCTTCGCGCGGGATACGGCGGCGCGGTCGCTTTCGAGAGAGGCACGCGCGCTCTCGATGGCTGCCTCATCGGCGCGAACAGACTCGCGCTGGGCATCGGCGGTGGTCTTCACCTGATCGAACTGGGTTCGCGACGCGATACCTTCCTTCAGGAGCTCGGTCCACCGCTCGAACTCGGCTTCGGCGTTTTTCAACTGAGCGCGGTCGCGGCCGAGAGTCGCCTCGGCTTGGCGGAGTTGAGCCGTGTCCCTGGCGACGCCTGCCTCGGTCTGGTTCAGCGCCTCGCGATAGGGCCGCGGGTCTATCTCGAAAAGCAGATCGCCTTTATTGATCTGACTGCCCTCGGTGAACCGCGCGGAGAAAAGCTCGCCGGCGATTTGCGACTTCACCTGCACGGTGGACGAAGGCTCGACGGTGCCGACGGCTCGAATCTCCGTGGGCACCGCTTCTTTGACGGCAACGGCGACACTCACCGGGACGGGCGGCATGCCCGGCGGAGGGCCGGCGGCCGCGGCGGGGCCGGTTTTGCCAGAGCCGCAACTGCCGGCGACGATGGCCACGGCGAGAGAAATAGAGGCAACAAACCCGGGTTGCATGAAAACCCCCACAGGAAGCAACAACGAGGACGATCCGCCCGGCGGGCCGGGTTGCTCTGTCCTAATCGTCTCAGTGTATCCTAGACCGACCGGGTCAGGGCTGCGGGATCGTGCAGCGGTTTTGTTGTCGAGAGGAGGCGGTTGCAGGTATGGACGATGCAACTCTGCAGGCGTGGTGGTGGCGGCGGCAGGCGTTGGACGGCTCGGCAAAAGGAAAAGCGGCCGGTGCGGTACTCGCGGAAACGGGATGGGCGCGCTCGGTAGCGGGGGCGGGGCCGTACCTCACCCTGTTCGCGCGATCGGGCGCGGGACGTGCGGCGGTGGACGACGCGGTCGCACGGCTCGAGATTCATGAGCTGCCCAGCGCGCGCGGCTGCACGTACGTAGTGCCGGCGCAGGATTTCGTGCTGGCGCTGCGGGCCGGGCTCCCGTTCTCGGGCGGCGAGATGAGCGTGGCGCGCAAGCTCGGCGTGACTGACAAGGAAGTTGAGAAGCTCTGCCAGGCGGTCGTCGCGGCGCTGGAGCGAGGCCCGCTCGAGCCTTCCGAACTGACGGAAGCAACGGCGGGCGCGGTGCGAAACCTGGGGCCGGAGGGAAAGAAGAAGGGGCTGACGAGCACGCTGCCGCTGGCGCTGGGGAAGCTGCAGGCGGAAGGCGAGATCCGGCGCTTGCCGCTAGATGGGCGCCTCGATCAGCAGCGGTACCGTTACGTCGTATGGAAGCCGAATCCGTTGCGCGAGTGCAAGATGAGCGACGAAGCGGTGTTCGTGGAGCTGGCGCGCCGCTATTTCCGATGGATCGGGCCGGCAACGCTCGCCGAGTTTCAGTGGTTCTCCGGGCTGGGAGTGAAGGCGGCCAAGGCGGCCGTGGAGCCGCTGGGCCTGGCGCAGATCGATGAGCGGAGCCAGCGGCTTGCGTTTCCGGAGGACCGCGACGCGATTCGGTCTTTTCAGGCGCCGCGAACGCCGCAGTACGCGCTGGTCAGTTCGCTGGATGCTTTGTTCCTGCTGCGCCGCGATCTGAAGGGACTGGTGGCGGAGGCCGACTGGCGGCGGGCGGTGGCGGTGGCTGCAGGCACTGGCGAGATCGGAGGCGTGAAGGACCTGCCCAGTCACGCCATTGTGGACCGCGGGCGGCTGGCGGGCCTCTGGGAGTACGACCCGGATAGCGAGTCCATCGCGTGGATGGCATTCGGCAAGGCGGACAAAGCGCTGAAAGAAGCCGTGGCGCGCACGGAGGAGTACGTGCGAGCCGACCTCGGCGACGCGCGCGCGTTCAGCCTGGACACGCCGAAGACGCGGGCGCCGCGGATCGAGGCGATACGGGGGAAGAAGTATTTATCGGGTATCGGCTTACAGCGTTCGGCTATCGGCGGTTAGCGGGAGTGCTGCGGGTACAACATTGTTCGTTGAGCAGGGGGGCGACGCGGATCGCTCGCTGCGCTCGCGGCTCGGCGTCGGACACGGCGGCTCTGCGCTTCGCTTTCGTTACATCCGAAGCCTAGCGCAGTGCGGCGCAAATGCGTGGTTTGCCGGTTGGCGTGGGGCGGCTCCTCTCCCATTCCCAATCCCTTGCTGCGCTGTTTCGACAAACTCCGAGAAGAAATCAACTCTTGGGTTGATGAGGCTAAGATGGTCGCGTGAAACTTGACTCAACTACAACGAGTTTTCTGCCTCAAGGAGTCTAGGAATACCCTCGGAACGGGCGGGGCTGTGCGCGCCGGCAAGAAAAAGGAAAGGCCCGCGGCTGAAGAAGTGGCCGCGGGCCTCCTCACCCCACAGGAAAAGCAACGGTCAGTTCCGCCGCTTCAAGGTCGGGCGTTCATCGGAATCGCTGCTGCTGTCGGTGCCGTCTTTCTTGTTCTTCTCGTCATCGACAGTGGTTCCTGAGCCCGGCTTCTTCCGCAGCCGCGGCTTGTTCAAATCCTTGTCGTCCAGTTTGTGGCGGTTCTCCATCGCCATCAGGCGGGACTTGACGTTGTCGAACTCGGACGTGCTGACCACGTATTCCGGCTTGGCTTTGAGCAGTTCCTGGATGTTCTTCTGAGCGGCCTTGATGCGATCATCCGTCATCGGGTGGGTGGAGAACACCTTGCTCATGGTGCCGGGCTTGCGTTTCTCTAGGGTCTGGATCTTCTCGAAAAAGTCCACGAAAGCGGTCGGGTCGTAGCCGGTCTTGTACATGTACTCGAGACCGAGCATGTCCGCCTCGCTCTCGAATGCGCGCGAGAACCTGAGGAACCCGACCGGCACGAGCACGGAAGCGGCCTGGCGGATGCCATACCCCGTCCAGCCGCCCATGAAGATCAGGGGAATTGTGGCGAAGTTGGCGATAGTGGCGCGGCTGGCCTGCCGCGTCCCGTGCCGGGCGGCCACGTGGGCGATCTCATGCGCCATGACGCCGGCCAGCTCGGCCTCGGAGTCTGCCTTCAGAATGAGCCCCGAATTCACGAAGAAAAAGCCTCCGGGCAGGGCGAAGGCGTTTACCTCTTCGCTGTCGATGACCTTGATGGTGAAGGGCACCTTGGCGTCGGAGTTGCGCACGAGGTTCTGGCCGACGCGGTTGACGTACTCGGAAATCACCGGGTCGTCGATGAGCTTGGCTTGGCGCTCCACTTCCTGCGCCAGTTGCTTGCCCAGCGCGATTTCCTTTTCGAGCGAGTAGATGTTCAGGCCGCGGCCGACATCGCGGTTGCCGATTTCATCGGGGTCTTTCTTCGGATCCTTCGCGGCGGCGGAGCCCGCCTGCGAGATCAAAAGCGTGATGGCCGCCAACGCCGAAAGCGCGATGGAAGAGAATCGCCTCATCGAAAACCTCCTGCCCAGGAGTCCTGTACAGAGTATACTCCCCGCGGTCCAGGCACTCATGCTCGATCACCTATATAACGTATAGTCGAGAGAATGGGTTGCGGAATATTTGACGCTCCCGGGACTGGTCCCGATCCAGTTCCTTTCTGGCAGCGGTACCGGAGCGAGTTCCCGGTAACCGCCGAGCTCATCTACCTGAACCATGCGGCGGTGGCGCCCCTCTGCCACCCGGCGGCGGAAGCCATGAAAAGGCTCGCCGACGACGCCCTGCGCTTCGGCTCCTTCCACTATGGAGACTGGCTGCGGGCCTACGAAGGTTTCCGGACCGCTGCTGCGGCGCTCCTCAACGCCCACCGGGACGAGATCGCGCAAGTGAAAAACACCTCCGAGGGCATCGCGACCGTCGCGGTGGGGCTGGACTGGCGGCCAGGCGACCGCATCGTGGGGTTTCGGGAGGAGTTCCCTGCTAACTTGTTTCCGTGGAAGCGGTTGGAGCAGAAAGGCGTGCAGGTGGAGTGGCTCTCGGCGGAGCAGGATTCGCTCGACCGCATCGACCAGGCCTGCCGCGGGGCGCGTCTGCTGGCCATCAGCTTCGTGCAGTTTCTCAGCGGGTACCGCGCCGACTTGAATGCGATCGGTGAGATCTGCCGGCGGCACAACTGCCTGTTCCTGGTGGATGCCATTCAGGGGCTGGGCGCCTTTCCGATGGATGTGCGCAAGGCCCACATCGACTTTCTGGCGGCCGACGGGCACAAGTGGCTCCTGGGCCCCGAGGGATGCGGCGTCCTTTACATTCGCAAGGAGTTGCATGATGCCGTGGAACCGGTCGAGTTCGGCTGGACCAACGTCGCCAACTATGCAGATTATGCGGACCGCAGCATGGTGCTCCGGCCGGATGCCGGTCGTTACGAGTGCGGGACCCTGAACACCGTGGGGTCCTTCGGCCTGCGGGCGTCCATGGAGTTTCTGTTGTCGGTAGGGGTGGAACGCATCGCACCGCACGTTCAGGCGCTCGGCGACCGCATCGCGGAGGGCGTCTCCGGGAAGGGATACCAGATGCTGGGACGACGGACGCCCGCATCGGGAGCGGGGATCGTGAGCTTCCGGAAGGAAGGCGTGGACGCGCGATCGATCGTGGCCGGCCTGAAAGAGCGGAAGATCGTGGCCGCGCCGCGCGCCGGATGGGTCCGCACCTCACCGCATTTCTACAACAGCCCGGACGATATCGACGCTCTGATTGCGGCGTTGCCGTGAAGCGGTGGCGGTGCGCCCCGCGCGCCGCAGCGCGTCGGGATTCTCACCCACGCCCGGGAAGCGGAGACCACGTACAATAGCGGCTTCATGGCACGGCTTCGACTCAGGCTCGTAGCGGCCGCACTGCTGGCGGCAGTCTCCCTCGCCGGCGCGCCGCCACCGTCGCTGGAGAGCTACTTCGGGCACAAGATGGGCGCGGACCGGACGGTGCTCGATTGGGACCGCGTGGTTTCGTATTTCCGCGCGCTGGCCTCGAGTTCCGATCGCCTGGTCGTGCGGGAACTGGGCCAGAGCACCGAAGGCCGACCCTTCATTGCGGCATTCCTCTCCTCGCCGAAGACGCTGCGGCGCCTGGACCGGCAGGCATGGATCCAGTCGAAACTGGCCGATCCCCGCGTAACCTCGGAAGCCGAAGCCGGGCAACTGATAGCCGAGGCGAAGGCCGTGGTGATGATCACGTGCTCCATCCACTCGACCGAACTGGCCTCGACGCACACCGCCGTAGAGTTCGCTTACCGCCTGCTGACGGAGGACACCGCCGCGCACCGGTCGATTCTCGACAATACGATCCTCGTGTTGGTGCCGTCGCTCAATCCCGATGGCCTCGACCTGGTCACGCGCTGGTACCGGAAGACTCTCGGCGGGCCGTTCGAGGGCACCTCGCCGCCGGAGCTGTACCAGAAGTACGCCGGACATGACAACAACCGCGACTGGTACTTCTTCACGCAGGCGGAAACGCGGCTGGCCGTAGCACATCTGCACAACGTCTGGCATCCGCACATCGTTTACGACGTGCACCAGCAGGGAGAACGCGCCTCACGGATGTTTGTGCCGCCGTGGACCGACCCGATCGATCCCAACATCGACGCGATCCTCGCCCAGGAGTGCAACTCGTTCGGGACGGGCATGGCCGCCGATCTGACCGCGGCCGGCAAGCGCGGCGTGGTGATCCATGCAATCTACGATTTCTGGAGCCCATCGCGCGCCTATCAGGCCTATCACGGCGGCCTGCGGATCTTGAGTGAAGCGGCGAGTGCGCGCCTGGCATCGCCGGTCACAGTGGCGCCGGACCAGATCGACTCGAAGGCGATCGGGTATGACCCGCGCGAGCGGAGCTGGAACTACCTCGAGCCCTGGACGGGCGGGGAGTGGAGGCTGCGCGACATCGTCGATTATCAGTTGATCTCGATGGGATCCCTGGCGGCTTTGGCGGCCCAAAGGCGCGAGGCGCTCGTCCGCGGCGCGTGGCGGATAGCGAAGCATGCGCTGGAGCGAGGCGGCCACGCGGCGTGGGTGATTCCCTTCGAACAGTCGAACCCCGGCGCCGCACGGAAGATGCTCGAGACGCTTGCGTTCGGCATGGTGGAGGCGGAGCGCGCCGAATCCGCATTCGAGGCGGGTGGAACCACGTTCCCCGCCGGGAGCTACGTGATCCGCCTCGCGCAGCCCTACGGCCCGTGGGCGAAAACACTGCTCGAACGGCAGCGATATCCCGGCCTGAAGGAGTACCCCGGCGGGCCTCCGAAGCGCCCCTACGACGTGACGGCGCAGACGCTGCCGCTGCTAATGGGAGTGGACGCGCAACTGGTGGACCCGCTGCCGCAGGTGCGTCTGGCGCGAGCGCGCGAGTTCCGGTTTCCGGCAGCGGATCATGTGCTGGCAGCGTCGGACTCGGACTCCTGGCGCGAAATTAATCGCGTGTGGAAGGCAGGGGGAACCATATGGCGCAATCCGGGGACCGGCGATTTCCAGGGCGAGGCGGGAAACGGAGCGGTTAGAATCGAGCGGCCGCGCATCGGCCTGTACAAAAGCTACGTGCCCGAAATCGACGAGGGTTGGACGCGCTGGGTCCTGGAGCAGTTCGGGTTTCCCTACACCAGCCTTCGCAACCCGGATATCGAAGCGGGCGGCCTGCGCCGGCGGTTCGACGTCATCATCTTCCCCGATCAGGCGCCGCGATCGATCGCGCAGGGCTATGCGCCGGGCTCCATGCCGGCCGAGTTCATGGGCGGAATCGGTGAACGCGGCCTCAAACCGCTCCAGGAGTTCGCCACGGACGGCGGCACGCTGGTGTTCCTGAACCGTTCCGCCCGCTGGGCCCAGACCGCGTTCGGGCTGAACCTGATGAACGTCGTGGAAGGTTTGCCGGAACGGGAATACTATGCGCCCGGTTCGCTGCTCAATGCGGCGGCGGATCCGCAGAGCCCGCTCAGCCGCGGCCTGCCGGCCAAGCTCGCCTTGTGGGCGGAAGAGAGCCCCGCATGGGAGATTCCCGACGGTTCTGAGGCGCGCGCCGCCGTGCGCTATGCACCATCGGAGGTATTGGCCTCGGGTTGGCTGCTGGGCGAAAAACACATCGCAGGCAAGGCTGCCGTGGTGGAATACCCGTGGGGCGCGGGGCGGCTGATCCTCGAAGGCACGCGGCCGCAGTACCGCGGCCAGAGTTACGGGACTTTTCCGCTGCTGTTCAACGCGCTCGTGGAGAGCGGAACCCGCCGTCCGGGGAGCCGCTGAGCGCGCTAGCCTGACTTTCGCAGTTCGAGGCATGCGGCCCTTTGCTTTCAACACTGGCACGCCGAGGTCTGCACTACAAACTCAGCCTCACCGGCGCCGCCTCCCTTCCGCCG
>Ga0209777_10005919_pt1 | contig 13922 bp, 15 predicted proteins | sample FrelakmetHBP12HB_FD_187147 | JGI IMG/M metagenome (GOLD analysis project Ga0209777, IMG submission 187147) | Freshwater lake sediment microbial communities from the University of Notre Dame, USA, for methane emissions studies -HBP12 HB (SPAdes)... | ecosystem: Environmental > Aquatic >...
TGCATTCCTCTTTAGGCTATCGGCCTCCCTGTGAGTTTGAAAAGATGTTAACATTAACCCATAACCCCTGTCAGGATACTCTAATTGTATTACCCTGATCTGTGCAATGCAAGGGGTTCAGTCCACATTTAGTCAACCCACTTGACGTATTCGCTTATATCCACCCTTTTTCTTTCGAAGCTATTGAGAGGAAAGTTTTCATCGGGATATCCCATGGCGATCCCTATGGCGATTTTCCGATCGTCTGGAATGGATAGAATCTTGCGCAAGAGACCCGGGTTACGGACAGCCATGGCCATGATACAGGTTCCGATCCCTTTATCATAGGCAAGAAGACATATGGTCTGCACAATGAGGCCGATATCGAGCATGGCGTATTCGACAAGGATATCCCTGGGAATACAGGCGACAACCAGGCATGGCGCACCGAATAGCAGGGTCATGTCTTCATACAGTCTGTTGCGGGCTTCCTTATCATCACGTTTGACATTCAGGGTTGTCAGCATCATCTTCCCCAATTCCCCGTACCTTCCTTTCAGGCGCTCAGGCCAGACCTCGTGCATGGGGACATCGAGGGGGAATGTTTGGCCATCGACGAACGAGCGGTGGTTCGCCTCTCTGAATTCATCAAGCCGTTTCCCGGTCAGCACATAAAATTCCCACAGCTGCGTGTTGCCCCAGGACGGCGCCCAGCGTGCCGTCTCAAGGATACCACGAATTATTTCCCGGGAAATCTCTTGTCCTTTGAATTTCCTTATGCTCCGCCTTCCTTCGATTGCAGCTCCTAATTCCATTTCAAACCCTTCCTGAGATTATTTGATTTATTCCTTCCCTTGTATCTATTATACAACTATTTTAAATTAGATTATAGCATGGGTCCCCGGAAAGGAGGGAAAAGCGGGGACCCTTAACCCGATAAGATGAAAGGTAGAGGATGACAACTCACGACTTCGGGTTTTTTCTAAAATGTCCACTTACTACCTGATATGCTATCTCAGTAAAGCCCTCTGCGCATTAGGCAGGGCTTTCTCTCAGTTTTCGTTTATCTCAAGACCTGCTCAGTATTTCATTACTCCTGCAATCTTCAGATTAGGCAGGAAGAATCCTGCCGTGATGACGCCGCAAATAATGACACCCCAGATAATGTACTTTAGCATCCTGTGCGAATCGAATTTTGTTTCCAGCCTCATGGCCGAAAAGACAAAACCAAGAACAACAAACACGATGATAACAATAACGCCGTGCGTTGTCCAATGATGCCCCAAGGCCGCCTTCATGGCCTTCATGACAGCGTCGTTTTCTTCCTTAATGACCAGGATTATCGCGTTCAGCACGCTTGTTACGGCCAGTGACATACCGAACCCGGCAGCATATTTATCCATCGGTGAATTTTCCATAGCCCTTACCTCCCCATTAGTCCCATTGTTACGCCCTTGCCGATGATGCCGCCGGCGCCTTCCATGAAAAATCCCAGCACGACTATGAGCGCGCAAATCCCGAGAACGAGACATCGTTTCTCTTTTTCCATGAGAGGTGCATTCCTATAGACGGCAATGGGCAGGTATATGCCAAGGAGCAGCATCACGAAAAAAAGATGTTCCTTCACTTCCATGAAATAGTTATGGGCCCACGGCCACTGTCCTGCCTTTATTATATCCCTGTCGTGGCCGTAATAAACCACGTACCAGTAGCCTCCGACGATATAGGCGAGGACGATCAGCACAGCTACTGCCAGGCTTAATTTCTTTATTCTCTCGATATTTCCCTCGTTGACATTCAAGACGTCAACGAACAGGGCGACGGCAAACATTATGCCGATGACGCCCAATGCCACATGCAACATCATTACTCCCTGGACAAACATATTATCCCTCCTTCTTTCGCACTGCAATGTTGACTGTTTTTCAAAGTTGGATATCTATCATCGCGAATCCGCGTTACTTGCCTTTGTCATGTGCTTCGGGACCGAACGTCAGTTGGTAAGCTATGTACAAGGAGTAGTAGTTAGGGCCGTAGACGTCCTGGCCTACGGAAAGCAGCAGGTGGTGATTGTCAGTAAAGTTTATGATGGCGCCCACCGTGTAGCCTTTGCTTTCATCGATGTCGGCCTTGCTTGACGTCTTGTAGTAGAGCTCAGCTCCCAAAGTCAGCTTCTTGTTGATCTCCCGCTGTAACAGCCAGCCGAACTGCCAGTAGTCCCTGCTATCCTCGCCCGATGTAAACCAGTAGCCCGCGCCCCCATAGGTGGTCCACTGTCCCCAGCTCTTCTGCAACCACAGCGGCAGGAAAAATTGGGTTTTCCCATTTCCCAGTCCTCTCGAAACGTCGCCGGTCGGTATCTCGATGAGCGGGAATATTGCCACCTGAGGAACATACTTCGATTCCTGGATGAAACGATACTTCATGCCAAACTCCGTATCTCCGTAGCCATACTGCGAACCCTCTCCTTCCGGCTTCACGTATTGGAGGGGAGCGATCAAATGGACCTGGAGATTCGGCACGAGCCCGTAGTTGACTTCAACATGGGGCAATGTGGCGGAGACCTGGTCCCGGTCCTTGATGTATTGTGTAGCGAGATATATTTCCCAATGCTTGTATTCAACTGTTTCCGGATCGTCGGTCTTAAATGGCGGACCGGCCAGAGCTGCCCTCGGTGCGGAAGCAAGAACAATGCAGAGCGCCGCGACAATGAATATATTGATTCTTCTCATCCGATCTCTTTCCCGATTTTAAAAGCCTGCCCCAGATATTTTCCCACGCCATAATAGGATTGTATCTCCGGGCCAAACAGTACCGGGCTTACTTTCAGGATATCCGGCAGACCGTTTTCTCCGAGGACGGAATCTTCGGCTTTGACATCCATTATCTCGCCTATGAAATGCGTGTGGATCCCGATTTCACTGGCGCTCAGCAGCTTGCATTCCAGGATCAAGGGAAATTCCTGTATATAAGGGGCGTCTACTTTGTCGCCTTTTATGGCTGTAAGCTCTGCGGCGGCAAATTTATCCACCGTCCTCCCCGAAACCATTCCGAGATAATCGGCTATCTTGGCCTGTGCAGAAGAAGGCACGTTCACCGTGAATGCCTTGCGTTGCAAAATGTTGCCATGGGTATACGTCGCTTTTCTCAGTGAAACAGCCACGCATGGGGGGCTGGAACTGCAGACCCCTCCCCAGGCTATGGTCATGGCATTAGCCTTCCCTCCCTTGTCGTATGTCCCTATGACCCATACGGGTGTGGGATATATTAATGTTTTTGCACCGAGTGACTTTTTCATAGATGCCTCTTCGTCATATGATATTTACATCTATTTTAATGGATAAGGCAAGAGATACAATGATAGTTAAAGGTGTGTAAAATAGCAAGTTGATACTGACATTCATATTTCGGTTGTTTTACTTTTTCCTTGTTTTTATATAAGATAACGCTATACGATGCTTTGCAAGGGTTGCATGCAATTGCACATAACAGCAAAATAGAAAAATCCCGATTCCATAAGCCGGATGCCGGAACGATAGGACTGCTTTCTACTTTACTGTAAATTTAACTATTTGAAAAGGGGGAAAGTTATGGACATTTTCACCGCCTTAAAGGAAAGGCGAAGCTGCCGGAATTTTATGTCTGATCCGGTAAGTAATGAAGTGCTTGAGAAGATACTGGAGGCGGGCGCGTGGGCGCCGTCAGCGGCGAATAATCAGCCCTGGGAATTTATCGTTGTTACGAATAGTGAGATCAAGAAGGACATATTCACTGAATCTGAAAAGTGCAGAAAAATCCTGTTTGAAAAAAGCGGGTGGAAGTGGGTTGACCGTTATAAGATCGGATTTATCAATGAGGCGCCAGCCATCATAGCCGTCATCGGAGACCCGCAGAAGACGGGAGCAGACATGTTCCTGGAAGGAGGCGGGCTCGCCTACCAGCACGGGTGTGCGGCCGCCATCCAGAACATGCTTCTTGCGGCTCATGCCCTGGGACTCGGCACCCTCTGGTTCACCCTCTTTGAGAAGGAAACTATAAGGAACATCCTGAAAATCGATCAGGCTAAGGAACCCCTTGCACTTATATGCCTCGGCAAACCTGCGGCCGTTTCTTCCCCGACGCCCCGGAAGGGCGTAAAGGAGATAACGGCTTACGTGCGCTGATTCCTAATCATTCGGGTAGAGACATATTATGGAAAACAAAGATCTCTGTGCAATATGCATAAAGGCAAAAGTTCTTACAAAATGTCTGGGCTGCTCCGTATCTCTGTGTGAAAAGTGCGCCTGCTTCGAATTGATAGGTTCCGGTTGCGGATGTGTCTGGCCTGCGTACTACTGCTTTGCGTGCGCCCATGATCCTTTGATAAACCCGAATGCCGTATTTAGAGAGCCGGACAGATAGGTAGCTTCAAAGTTTCTTGAGAAACAGGAACGCCGGGCAGGCGCTGGAATCCATCCCACTGCCGTCATTCCCGCCCCCGATAAGGACATTCGAGGGCAGGCTCCATCGGGAATCCAGAGTTACCGTCATTTCTTCTTGCCCCCTTTGACAAAGGGGGCTACAGGGGATTTCTGATAGTGGAATAAAATCCCCCCGACCCCCTTTCATAAAGGGGGTGAGAAGGAGAAAAGATTTCTCCTTTCAGGCGCAAGACATTTTTCCCTATTGCGACACAGTCTCTTCGCCAGAATGACATAAATGCTGGTTTTATACACTTTTGCAAAGGTCTCTTCTAATAGGAGGGCGTATGGAATTTTTCATAAAGATATTAATAAGCGTTGCCATCATCATTGTCTGCACACAGATCGGCAGGAATTTTCCCACACTGAGCGGTCTCATCGCGACGATGCCTATTGTCAGTGTCATCATTCTGGTTTGGATTTATTCAGACAATCCGGGAAATTTCAAGCTGATGGAAGATTTTACCAGGGCAGCCTTATGGGGAATTATACCGAGCATTCTATTTTTTGTAGCCGCCTATATCTCTTTTGTGAAGCACTATCCCATCGGTATTGTGCTGTGCGTGAGCTTCGGTACGTGGCTCGCAGGAGCGTTCGTTCACCAATGGCTGCTTAGAGGTTGAGATAATGGCTTTCTCTGAAAAACATAAAAGCATCGTTTTTTTTACCGGTGCGGGGATGTCTGCCGAAAGCGGTGTCCCCACTTATCGCGGCAGAGGCGGTATCTGGAGTCAGTACAACTGGGAGGAATATGCCTGCCAGGAGGCATTTGACAGGGATCCGCAGAAGGTGCTCAAGTTTCATGAATTGAGGAGACAATCTGTATTGGCATGTCAACCGCATTCAGGGCACCATGTTATAGCAGAACTGGAAAAGACGCATCCCCAGGTGAGGGTAGTGACCCAGAATATCGATGGAATGCACCAGCGGGCGGGAAACCGGAACGTCACAGAATTGCACGGCAGTCTCTGGCGCGTGGGCTGTCGCTCTCATGGGATAGTCGAGGATATGGGAGAAACCTTCAAGAGCTGCAAGTGCGACCAATGCGGTAGTTGGCTCCGCCCCGATATTGTGTGGTTTGGCGACATGCTAAATCAGGATGTCATCAGCGAAGCCAATTTAATAGTCAGGCGATGTGACCTTTTTATCAGTATCGGCACGTCCGGCGTGGTCTGGCCCGCAGCAGGCTTTCCCAAAATCGCCAAGGAGAGCGGGGCCTATTGTATAGAAATCAATCCCGAACCAAATGAAATGTCATCGTTGTATGATGAAGCCATCCGGGAGAATGCCGGCAGAGCCTTGCCGGAGCTTTTTGAAATAAACAAATGATGCCTCACACAAGCCGCGAACAATTGTTCCTCCCACCCGGAAATCCCGGACACAACTGCCGGAGATGAGCGCTGGGATTCTCCACTCTCCTTGCACAATTCATTAAATTGCGTTTAATATTTCTTTAAACGCTCCTCCGATTTCAAGACCCTGAAAGCCGGTGATGAATTCGTCTCAAGCGATAATAGTCTTGTATAATTAATGTGTTACATTTTTTTATCAGGGAACTTACAAGGTTGGCACGGATATTTCATTTGTATAGGGCAAAACAAATCAGAAACAAAGGAGGAAACAGATCATGAAAAAGACAGTTAAGACATTAGGCCTGGCGATATTTGTGGTGTTAGGGACGGCTACCTTCGGCTTCGCCGAGTATGCAGCATCAGGCGTGAGTGAATTCCCCTATTTTCAACTTGGATGTTTGATTGTCGGCGGGATGACGATCATCTCTCTGAAACAAAAGTATCAGAAGATATATACGGGCGAGCTGATGGGCGTATTCGCGATGTACACAATTCTCATCGCCCTGTTCACTGCGCCGGTTTTCAATGCCATTAAGACACTGGTAAGCTAAGAAAACCATCATACCGGTTTTCATGCCGGTATGGTGATCAACCCTAAAGGGAAAGGAGGATAAGGCCATGTTAGCGACTCACAAGACACACCAAGACCGCAAAATGTACAGAGCGATTTTTATGCTGAGCTCATGGGGGTTTGTGATTGTGATTGCTTCATTCCTGTTCCTCTATGCGGGATATAAGCTGGACGAGCTTTTGGGTACTTCTCCCAACTTTATGCTCGGGTTGTTTTTCCTGGCCATATTTCTCTGTATCGGCAGGTTATATCAGGATGCCTGGTTGAAGAGAAAGGATGTCTGAGATCATCCTTCCCATACGGAAAACATAAAAGATATTTTCACGATCTGTGATCCTCGCCAAAGCCCCTCTGCTATCTGATAGAGGGGCTTATTTTTTTTGGTTCATCCGGTTCATGCGTACTTGTCCAAGATGTATATCTTCCTTGTCAAGCATTCGGCAATTTTGATGGGTATCCACCATTTCAATCGATAATCATGTTTTGACTTCAATGGGATTTTCGTCTTGACACGGTGCATCATAAGTGTTACACTTATCCAAGAAGGAGAAAGAACCATGCCCACCAAAAATCCGAGAGTAAACATTGTTGTTGAGCCGCCGCTGTATAGTGTTATGCATGACCTTGCAATAAGTGAGGGCGTTTCCATGTCCACCATTGCCCGTGACCTTATCCGGGAGGCAATTGACTTGCGGGAAGATGTGGCCCTTGCAGCTCTTGCCGATACACGAATGAAGACATTCAACAGAAAAGTGGCGCTTTCGCATAAAGATGTGTGGAAATGATCCATGCCTTTTACATTGCACTATCATCCCGCTGTTCGCGTTGAGGATTTGCCCCTTATCGATCGAAGAACAAAAGACAGGATCCGTAAAGCCATAGAAGAACGGTTGCAGACGGCGCCTCATGACTATGGAAAGCCTTTGCGAAAGTCACTGAAAGGCTACTGGAAGCTCCGCGTCGGTGATTATCGGGTCGTGTTCAAGGTGGTCGAGTCCGAGATATGGATTCTTGGCATTAGGCATCGGAAATCGGTTTATATGGATATTGGTGCGAGGATGTAAGGGCTTTAGTAGTTTCGTCACATTTATAAGTCGGCTGCGCTTATTATCCAAGCATTGGGGGTATTCTTCTTTTCCTAAAAAATCTTTCGCAATAACTATCAATGTCTTTCTCTCGTGAGATCATAAACTTTAAAAAACTTATGCCTTCATACTTTCGCCTGTATCGGCAGATTATATCAGGATGTCTGAGATCATCCTCCCCACACGAAAAACATAAAAGATATTTTCACGATCTGTGATCCTCGCCAAAGCCCCTCTGCTACCGCATCGAGGGGCTTATTTTTTTGTCCATCCGGTTCATGCGTACTTCTCTCTCGTTCACCTACCTGTCTGCAATCTTCAAAATGGAAAAGATTTGAGTATAGTCACTTGTAAACAGCATTTTAAGCGGGTAAAGCCGGTGTTGAGATACTGGTTAATGACCTTCTGTACGTAGGGACAGTGAAACCCGTATGGGCCCGCTCAATTTATCCATCGAAGCCCTCCTTGGGCATACTGCCAATGCAGAAATGTTCAGCATCTTGATATGAGAGATATTCCACGCCCTCTCAAGCTACCGCCCGTAAGTACACTTCGTCGAGGAGCAGCACCAGTTCGTCCACCTGTGCAGACGTGAAGAGCCCATCGGGGCCTTGCGGGGTGATGTCGGTGAAGGGAGATTCGTAGAGGAGCGCCGCATCCATCACCCCGTGTTCGGTGAGGTGGTTTACGATCAGATCCACAAACTCGATCTGGTTTGCGCCCAGTGTTTTTCCGGAAAGGAACCCGGACAGCGCCTCTTTGGCGGCCTCACGATCCAGCCCCACCAGGGATCGGACGAACAGGCCGAGCCCGTGCGATTCCTTCTTGGCGCGGGCGATTTCTATGACGTCGCCAATGCCGCTTTCGGCAAGCATTCGCTCCAACTCCGCAAGGTCCGTGGCCGTCAATGCCCTGTTCATACGCAGCTTATGAATAGTCACATGATCCTGGTGCTTACGGAGGAAGGCGCGGGCCTTGGCGCGGAACTTCTCGAAATCGCCGGAGGTGGCAAAGCCGGGCAGTTCGATGCCCGTCTCACTGCCCATCTCGTCTTCGAAATCGGTATAGATAGGCTTGCGTTTCCGCTTCTCGATCATCTTCACCAGAGACCTCAGCCGCTTGCGTACCCGCTCCAGCATCGGCATCGTTACATCCTGCCACCACTCCTCCGTCTGCACATCGAGAATCAATGGCATCTGTACCCGCACCATGGGGATGGCCGATTTTTCCTCCAGCAGCCCGGCAATGGCCCGAACCTGCTCGCGCAGCCGCTCGAAGGCGGGTTCCGAACGTAGGAGCGCTAGTTGCAGGTTGAGGATGAGCAGGTCAAACCGTCTGGCCTCTTCCGCTTCGGCCTCCAACTCCGAGGGAAGGCCCGCGACTTCGACGGCCAGTTCCCGGAGTTCCTCAACCGTCAGTACCGTCCAGCGATCGGGCTTGACGTACTTTTCCACCCAGCGCCGCTTGGGGCGGACGACAAAGTTGTCCAAATTCATCGCCGCGACCTCACCATGAAGCTGATCCGCAATGGCGCGTCGCACCCCGATCTCGGTGGCCGGATCGCCGTAAGGGTCAAGAGGATCCTGTATAGCCGTGCCGGTTTCGTCCGCGAGGCGTCTTTTGTCCAGCTCTCCGAGCAACTCCAGCCGCGTCGCAAACAATCTCTTCCCCAGCGATTCCGCCAGCGCTCCTTCCGTTGTCTCCGGGTTCTGGCTGAAAAACTCCAGATTCTGGCAGTAGTCGAAAAGGAAGAAAAACTGTTTGTCCTCTCCCGGTCCGAATAATCCCGGACAGAGTCTCGTGCCGCGCCCCAGCATCTGCCAGAACTTGGTCTTGGATCGTACCAGTTTGAAAAAAACCAGGTTGACGACCTCCGGGATGTCGATGCCCGTGTCGAGCATGTCCACCGAGATGGCGATGTGCGGAGCCTTCTCCCTGGCCGAGAAGTTGTCGATCAGGTTCTGGGCGTATTCGGTCTTGAAGGTGATGGCACGGGCGAACTCGCCCTTGAAGTGGGGATAATTCACGTCGAACCTCTCGGCGATGAAATCGGCGTGCGCCCGGTTCTTGGCAAAGAGGATTGTTTTACCCAGCCGATCGCCGCCGGCCACCTTCAGCCCCCGCGTCATCAGGTGCGCCAGCACCCTGTCCACCGTGTCCTTGTTGAAGAGCCATTGATTGAGCGCCTCGGCCTCCACGCGTTCAGGTACGTTGCCCTCTTCGTCCCATTCCAACGCGTCCCACTGATCCTTTTCATCTTCGGAGAGATCACCATACTTGATGCCCTCGCGCAGGAACTTGAGCGGCACCGACACGGCTTTAGGCCGCACAAGAAACTTATCGTCCACCGCTTCCTGCAGTCCATAATTATCCGTAGGCACACCGTTTTCCAGATCGAACAGGCTGTAGGTGTTGCGGTCCACCTCGTCCTTGGGCGTGGCGGTGAGCCCTATTAGCAGCGAATCGAAGTAATCGAAGATCGCCCGGTATTTTTGAAAGACCGAGCGGTGCGCCTCGTCGATGATCACCAGATCGAAATGGCCAACTCCGAAGCGCCGCTGGCCGTCGAGGGTATCGTCGATCAGCCCCATCATGGTCGGATAAGTCGAGACGAAGACACGACCCTCGCCGTCCTTCTCGGTGACGAGATTCACCGGCGCCGCATCGGGCAGGTGTCTTTTGAAGGCATTTACCGCCTGGTTCACCAAAGCCACTCGGTCGGCCAGGAAAAGGACGCGTTTGGCCCAATTGCACCGCATCAGCAGATCGCACAGGGCGATGACCGTGCGGGTCTTCCCCGCCCCGGTCGCCATCACCACCAACGCCTTGCGGTCCCTGTCCCGTTCGAACGCTTCACCGATGCGCCGGATGCTGCGCATCTGATAGTACCGTTCGACGATGCCCTCGTTGATGGCAGCTGTGGCGAGTGCTTTGCGGCTGGTGCGCCTCTGCATGAGCAGTTCCAGCTCCGCCTTCTTGTAGAATCCCTGCACCTGTCGGGGCGGGTAGTTCGCGTCGTCCCACAGCCAGTGGTCATAGCCGTTGGAGTAGAAGATCACCGGCCTCCGGTCGAATTGCGATTCCAGGCAGTCGGCGTAGAGCTTCGCCTGCTGTTGGCCGACCCGCGGGTCCCGCTTGGTGCGCTTGGCCTCCACCAGGGCGAGCGGCTTGCCGTCGTCTCCCCAGAGGATGTAATCGACGAATCCCTTGCCCTCGGCGTTGGGCATGCCGCTGACCTCGAACTCCCGGTCTTGAGGCGAATCGAGCGACCAGCCCGCCTCCCTAAGCAATAGGTCAATGAAGAAGTTGCGGGTTTCGGCCTCGGAATAATCGTGGGCATCCGGCTGGGCGACGTTGGCCTTCCTGGTAGCGGCCACTTCGGCCCGTAAGCGTTTAAGCTCCTCGTCCAGCAGGGACTTATCGGCCAGAAGCGCCGTGAGTTTTTCATCCCGGTCGTGGAGTTCGGCTTCCATCCGTTGCAACTGATCGATGGTCTGCTTGGGGATGGGTGGATATTTTTGAAGCGCGGAGTGATCGAAGGACAGTTCCGGCGAAGGTTTTGCGCCCCACGCGTAGGTGCGCGCCAGCCAAAAGCCCACATGGAACAATTCCCCGACCGCCGTGAGCGCGTCGGCCGGCGGAACGGGCCTCGAGCTATGTACGGCCTGGTTGCCGAGCCGGGCAATGACCCGCGCCTTGCTGAAGACCGCCTCCCCGACCAGTGCCTTGAAGGTCGGTTCGTGGATCAGCGCGCTCAGGTTGTCCTGGTAGGGGAGCTTCAAGGAGGGATCGTGCTTGTAAAGCCACGCCACCGACAGCTCCAGTGAGCGGCGGGCATAGAAGCAGGCGGCACGCGGATCCGGGTGCACTGATGCCTCGGCCTTTTCAGCGGCCTCAAAAACGGCGGGCCATTCAGCTTGAAGAAACAGGAAGTTCGGCATCACGTCCCCTGGTTGAAATAAGTTTCCCACTCCTCTAAAATCCGCAATACCTCCGCAAATACGGGTGGTTCGGCAAAGAACATTTCCCGCATCTTGTCGTAATCCTCTTCAAGTTGCCGGATACGCCCAGGGTGCGGCGTCACCTGCAGGCTTCCCCGGATTGCCTCATCGTAAAACGCCCACCCACTGGGGAAGAACACCTTTTTGTGTTCCACCACGCGTTGCAGCAATTCGGCATTACCGGCGGCCTTTTCACTGATCCCGGACAAAATCAATCGGGACGTATCGTAGTAATGGCGCGACAATCGGAGTGGAATTTCTTTGTCCAACGGACGATGATATTCTGCATGGAGCAATGTCGCCTTTTCCCAGAACGTCCGTTCCGCGGCAAGCACCTTGACGATGAAGTCCGTTGTTTCAAAGGCCACCGGAAACTGTTCGGCCACATAGGGCGCAATTCGGACTTGTTCACTGGGCCAATGATCGGAGCGCGCCCCCATTTCAATCTTCACGGCGGGTCTGATATATGCGCCGGGCGTTTCCCGCAAGCTTGACGGATAGGCGTAAAGGAGGGTCTGACGGTCGGGGTCATCTTCATCAACCGTCAGTGACCAATCCTGCGCATTCCCAAGTCCAGCCGCGATGGTTTTGATCATCATCGGCCTTAATTCATCTAATATCTTATGTTGACAGGCTTCTTTGATCCGATCGATCCGGCGTCTTCTCTCCTTGCCGCTGATGACCGCCTCCGGATCGGAGGCCTCATTGCCAAAACCGAGACCAGCCCGGTCCATCGATACGTCAACATCCTCCGAAAATCGTTCGATCAGCCGGTATGCCTTGGACAGCGAGGTCCCTCCTTTGAAAATGAGCATGCTTCCGATGTCCGGCAGGGCAAACAGCTCGCGCAGCGTCCAGCAGACCCACAAATCCTTCTCGATGATCTGCGGACTGAGTCGCATCCGCTCGGCGGTTTGCACAAAGTAGAGACGACGCTCATCGCCGAACAGCCGAACAAATCGATCCATGATTCAGGCCTCTCCCCGGGCAATCTCCCGCAGGTGCTTGCCCACCCATGCGGGCGCGAAGGCGATGTCCTTGAGCAGTTGCTTCTTGTCGTGAGCACTCAGTTTTCGCTGCAGGGTTTGGATAACGGCACCGTCCACTTGCTTTTGGCCCAAGTGCCGCAGCGCCTGGATCACCAATCCGCTGATACGGCCGGCCGGCCCCATGCTCCGCGGCGTCGTCCTTTGGAGACGAATCTCCTGATTCCCTACTCGCACCGTGCGGGAGGGTCCGTCGGTAAGATAGACAATCCTGGCAGGCACCTGTGTGGACAATCCCAACAGATTGGCCGCGTACGCCCCGGATGGTTGAAGGCGAATCATGTCCTTTCCTGCCAGCGCCTTGGCAATCGCATCGGGGCCGGGAGACAGAACGCCCATCACCGGGTGGGTCTTGGGGTAATTATACAATCCACGGGCCAGGCGGCGTAGCGTGCCTTTCTGGACCAGGCGCGACAATACCTTGTCAACGGCGTCTCGGCTGCCAAGGTCTAGAAAACGAACTGGGGTGAAGACCGAACCCATACCAGACCCATAAATCCTGTTAAGCATATTTGAATCAATACTTTGCATAACATGTTACCATTCATTTTTGTCAGAAATTTAAAGCAGTTTTTCTGACAAAATGCAAATCATTTTTCTATCGTTTTGCCATAAATCCCCTGTTCCTGTTGTGGCAATTTCAAGAAATCATCGGGCAACTCTCCTCACAACTCCCCCCGGAAAGCGCGGTGCTGGAGGCTGGCGAAAAGGGCGGCCATCTCCGCCAGCGAGGCACGGTGCGTTGTTTTCAGTTTCTCCACGGCGGCGACACGGCGGGCGAATGCGCGCTGGAGGGAAAGGGGTGGAACGGGGACAGGAATAGCGCCCAGATTTTCCGTATTTATATTGAACTGCCCAGCCGATGTTTTAGATCGAGACCGTAATTCTCGACGCCCCTCAGTTCCAAGCATGAATTCACGAAAGAAAATTGGCATAACCTTGTCCATTGCAAGTCGCGCTCGGATGAGGTAGGAAGCAAAGATGAATTCATTTCCAGTAAATCCAGAGATCGCAGCAACCGATTTGTCGAAAACAGCACAACGACCAACGTAGTCGGGATTTCCATTTGTGCGAACAAACAGCACATCTCCATCAATTAGCCTTAGACGTTCGAATTCAGCAGCATTAACAGGAACCATCTTCAAATCTGACAGGTCTATCGTCCCTCCGATGATATTTGGAATTCTCAACGCAGGCCTGCCTTGCTGCTGTGATTTGTTTGAGGTGCCATAACGAAATTCTATTACTAACTCACGCAGTGTTTCAACTGGCCAACCTTTAGGATTCGTGGCGGGGGCGCCGAAGAGGTCGAGGAAAAAGGACTGGGAGAGGGTATCGAGTTGTGTCAGTGCGGCGCGGCGCTTGGCCCTGAGCGCCTCCGCACGATCCAGGATGTCCGCAATCCGCCGCTGCTCCGCCAAGGGGGGG
>Ga0209777_10005920_pt1 | contig 13922 bp, 14 predicted proteins | sample FrelakmetHBP12HB_FD_187147 | JGI IMG/M metagenome (GOLD analysis project Ga0209777, IMG submission 187147) | Freshwater lake sediment microbial communities from the University of Notre Dame, USA, for methane emissions studies -HBP12 HB (SPAdes)... | ecosystem: Environmental > Aquatic >...
AGAATTACGTGTGCCGGGGGCAGGGAATACCAGCTATCGTTCCCTCAGCCTGCCTTCAACATATTTGTGAATAATTCCGGCCACCAGCGTCTGATACGGTATGCCTTCTTTAAGGGCTTTAGATTTGAGGGCAATCATGTCCCGGCGGCTGATGCGCAGATTCATCCGCGCATCCTTTTTCGCGGTAGCAACAGCAGCTGTTCGAGCTTTTTTTATTTCCTCGTGCAGGTTTTTAACTGATTTCCACGCCCCACGTTCCAGCGATGCAAGGATTTCCGTTTCTTTTCTGTCAAGCTTCACGGTTTTATTACTCCTTCGTTAAATAAAGCTTAGTAAATTTTCTGCTGGGAAAAACTGTCATGAGAATAATTATAGAGCATTTTGTTAAGATAATGTAGATATAAATCGTTCAGAAACTTATATTGGACATTTCTAATTACCATAACGCTTTCCAAAAACTCCTCTCATTTCTACTGCAGTTTTCTTTATTGACAGCCGTTGTTTAAAGTAATACTGTTAGAAAGTAATACCATTTACTTCTTACACAAAAGGAGGCATGTTCATGCGCGTTACCATTAAAGGACAGGTCACTATTCCCCGGGATGTTCGTGAAAAGCTGGGAATCGTCCCCCATTGCGAGATTGATTTTAAGGAAGAAAAGGACCGTGTGTATCTTGTCAGAAAGACGGGCAAAAGCGCGAAGCGCAAAAGCAAATTTAGCCGGTTCAGGGGAATGGCGACAGTCAAGATGACTACCGATGAAATCATGGCACTAACCAGGGGATGACCATGAGTGGCGTTCTTGTCGATTCCAGCATCATTCTTGATGTTTTTGAAAACGATCCGGTATGGGCAGACTGGTCTGAGGCAGCCCTTGATAACTACTCCACAAGGATGCCGCTGTTTATAAACCCGGTTATCTACGGGGAAGTGTCGATCGGCTTTCAGCGCATTGAGGAGCTGGAGGAAGCACTTGCCGGGTGCGGGTTGCGGATGCTGGCGATACCCAGAGAGGCACTTTTTCTCGCGGGCAAAGCCTATTTGAAATACCGCAGACGCAAAGGCAGCAAGGCCTCGCCTCTGCCTGACTTTTTCATCGGCGCCCATGCCGCAGTGGAAAACCTGCTGTTGATGACACGGGATGTAAAGCGCATAAAAACATATTTTCCGACTGTCAAAACAGTAGCTCCATAGAATTGATGCCAGGCACAAAATAGGTGCCGGTGCCCTAATTACTCAGATTTACCCATTTTCACCAAGCAATCATTTTCAACAACATTCCAATCCCAATCCCCGCAGAGCAGATTATCGCTACAGCCAAAGAATCTTCCCGCTTGACAACATTGTCCGGTATGACATATGGTAATACCAGGAGGTAAATGTATGGGAAGAGCAAAAATAGCCATATCGCTTGATCAGCAGCTCCTCTATCGCCTTGACAGCCTGGTAAAGAAAGAACGATTTCCCAACAGAAGTCAGGCTATACAGGAAGCAGTTGAAGAAAAACTGGAACGGATGAACAAAAGCCGTCTTGCGCAGGAGTGCGCCAGGCTTGATCCAGCCTTTGAAAAAGCCCTGGCTGAAGAGGGACTGTCTGAGGAGATTTCTGAATGGCCAGAATACTAAGAGGAGAGATTCGCTGGGCTGACTTGAATCCGGTGCGCGGACATGAACAGTCTGGCCTGCGGCCGGTACTCATCCTGAGTCAGGATGTTTTTAATGAGCGATCAGGAACAGTCATTGCGATGGCAATTACCAGCCAGCAGCAACGGGCAGGTTTTCCGCTCACCTTAGAGTTGAAAGCAGCCGGATTGCCGAAGCGCTCCTGGCTGAAAATCGGGCAGGTCAGAACCCTTGCCACGGAAAGAATCGGCAAGAAGATCAGCCACGTGGCTCCCGAAGAATTGGCTCAGGCTATCGAAGGCTTAAATGAAATTATAGGAACGTGATGGTCAGTTCAATTGTAAAATTCGCTAACAAAACTATATTAGTTGATAGTTAGGGTTTGACCCCTTTCTCGTCTCGTCTCGTGCTCAGAACGGAAACGGGATAATAAGATTGATGAAAAACATCGTTCTTGATGCCGGTAGAGGTTATTGCCCCATCCTCTGAAATTATTTTCTCAGCTTCAGAGATTAAAGCTCAATATGCCATTTCTTATGCTGATTGTTTTGCTGCTGCCACAGCGCTTAAATATTCGGCATCAATTATTACCGGAGATACTGAGTTCAAGAAGATAGAGCACCTTGTTAAAATAGTGTGGATTTAGCAGTATAATTACCCCGCAGCAGAGACGGCGGGGTATCTTTTTTTAGGGGCATAACTATGCTAACAAGAAACAACTTAGTTGATAGTTAGGGTTTGACCCCATGTTCATTCGATTGTTTTTATTTTTTCAGCTTTTCCCTTGACAGGAGCAATAGGATGTCCCTATTTTCCCGAAATGAATTAAATCAAAATGAAAAATGATATAGCACTAGTACGGTCAGGACCCACCACGGACTGATACATATCCGGTGACACAACTGAATTTGCCAAACTCCTCACCTGTACGGATGTCACGTAATCGGACAGTTGGAAAACATGTAAGATCAACTCTTTTACACCACGCTTCACCAAGCCTGCGTACAAAATCTGGACGATCAGGGTATGGAATCTGCTCGAACTCGTGCTGAGCTAGATAGATGTCAAGGTTGGCACCTTGTAAGAACTCTAAACGGGGTTCAGCATTAGGTAGTACTTTCGCCAATTCTACTTCTACACTAACAGCCATTTTTGCCCCTATTTTTGTTATGTTGGTATCCCGATGTGAAGGAGCATAGAAAAATGTGTAAAATAACCATGCAATAGCGCAAATCCCGCCTATTAAGATGATGCAACATCCTACCCCATCATCTGATTTATCATCTCCCATGCTATCACCATATAAGTGGATTTATTCTCTCAAACCTTCTTTTTAAATAAATTGATAATTCCCCTAACGATTGGAAAATACAAAGCTATGCAGATTATTAAAGTAACAACAAAACTAAATACCATTGTGCTATTTCCAATTATATTTAATGAGCCATATATTACAGTGTTCCGATAAGTTGTAGGAAAATAAAGTTTCCCCCCTGCGCATTTACCATCATTAAGTTTGTACACATTACCATCGCTCTTTCTTTCATTAATTATCTCTGCACATTGCTCTTTAACTAAATTTTGCTCCTTCCCTCCTTCAATTGCTCGACTTAGAAAGACGTAATATTCTTCTTGGCCAGTTTTTATTTTGTAAATATTGTTCTTCTCGTAGGTATCTTCTATGCAAGTGTAAATCTCTTTAATTTCTAAAGCCTTTGTATAAAAAAACGGGGATTTCTCGATCAGATAATAGGTCCCCATCATTGCACAAACTCCTAAAATTATTGGAACAAAAAAGGATAGCAGAAGAATTGTAAATTTAATTCCAAAAACAAAAGATGTTAGATATTCATTTTTCTGGTTCATGCAATAAACCCATTATTGTGATAAAGGGTATTAAAACTAATTCTAAAAGAAAACCTCCACCAGCACACAAGTTGATAGAGGTTCAGATTTTCAACTAAACTGAATTGCTAATTATGACATTCCTAACTTTGCACATAGGAAACCCCCGATGAGTGAGCATCATTATATTGCCATACGGGGGAGTCTGTCAAATATAAACTTGGCTAGAATTTGCGGGGGCTGGTATTTACAGGAATGTTTCTATCCAGGGTAAGCTTCTTTGACAATAGCACGGGCTGCTGCAATATTTCCGTCTTCGATGCCAGTGGTAGAATATATAAACATACCTACAAAAAGGTTGAAAACTTCATCTGCAAGAGCAATTTCCATTGGTTGAATAGCTGCCCTATCCCTACTCACCACCACCTGTATTCTATCAAATCTTGCAACCCCTTCATCGATCTTTTTGAATGTTGGGAAAAAAAAGAATTGTCTATAAAATAAACATCTTATTTTTGTAACCATCTCAGGAGGGAACCCGGAAAGGCTAGTTACAGATTCAATGCTATAGCATGGTATTATAAATAGGGAATCTTCCTGCAGGTGACTCTTGCGTTTTTCCCTTAATAATTCCTCCACATCTGGGTAAAGGTCTAATTCTGAGGAGATAATGATTCCAGGTCGCCGCTTTGCCCTCTGGACCAATAATTCTTCATTTGATCTTAGATTAAGACGTTTTATGGGAAGGTTTCTATCATTTGTCCTGAAATCATTTGGCTGATCGGCCCTTCTAAATTCAAATTTAACCACATCATGCTGTTCCGGGAGGTTTCTTTGAACATCAAGAATACATGGAATAGGGTTAATATGGGGAACCGGAAGCCAGCAAAACTGACCCTGACAAAAAGATTGAGGGGAAACAGATTTATAAAATTCTTCTTGAGGATAAAGTTGTAATATTCCCACTACTCTACTATATGGGCGATGCCCCGCATCTCAGTATTGAGGTCTTCACCATCCATAAATGCAATAGCTTGTTTGTACGCATCATCTTGAGGCGTAACCATAGTTTCAGCTTCAAGTCTTTTTCTTCCCTGTTTCAATTTCTCGCCAAAGGTCTTCACATGTTGTCGAGCTTGCTCTATTTGATCTTTTGAGAGTCTTTTAATTTTTATCTCGGCGGGGGGAGCAATTGGTAATGCTTTAGCAAAGTCCAGGAAATCTCCCTTTCTTACATCTCGCATAGGTTCAGTATCAAAATAAACATAATCTAACAAAGCTGCAGTATCTTCACCATATCTCTTAATATCTCTTTGTAAAGAACTGTAAAACTCCACCGGAAACTTCTTTAGTATATATTCCGCAGTATCATCATGGCAGGTAAATAAGGCATAATCTTCCCCCTCTTGATATTTGCTCTCATAAATTTTTCTATTTACGCCACAACATTTAACAGCCCGTTCTATTTCTCCCATTACTTCGCTACAATATGGCCCATAATTGATAAAAGCCCAAGGCAAACCAGTTAATGTCTTCCCTACATTCAACCTGGCATAATGTAGGTCAGCAAGATAGATGAATTTAACTAGGCGAATGGTTGTGAGTTTAATTTCTCGCTGGGTTGCGTACCAAACAATATATTTTATGAGATCAACTATTTCCATGAGACATCAATGCAGTTTTTATAATACTTATATTTCTATGTTATGACCATTAGAGAGGTATAAAATAGACATTGCCGTCTATCTATATTTTCGGCGGAAAAGGGAGTAAAGTCAAGGTATCAAAGGTTTCTTGCTGTTTCACGTGGTATATATTTTTAAAGTAAAATTGTCAATTGAGAATTAAAAAGCATTTTTCCTTTATGGCCCTCTTGTGGCCCTTTGATTTTTCTGATACTATTAACCAATAGATTTTACTTTACAAAAAACGGAAGGGGCGATTTTCAAATCCTCTCGCCCCGACCATACCACACAGAGTAAAAGGGGAAAGATTTATTTCTTGCTTTCAATTTCACTGATAGGCACACCAAATTAAAAACCCTGCACCAAACAATTGATACAGGGCTTTATTTAATTTAGCTGAAAGCTGACGGCTGATAGCCGCTAGCTTTTTACGATTATTTTGCTTCAATAATGCACAGCACGCTGTCTTTGGGCACCGAGGCGCCGGGGGCCGCGTTTATCTTTTTCACCACGCCGCTGACCGGCGCGGTAATGCTGTTCTGCATTTTCATGGCCTCTAATATGAGCACCACATCACCTGCCTTTACCGTGTCCCCTTCCTTCACCTTGTATTCGATGATCATGCCGGGCATGGGCGCGGTAATGGCGGTTTCCCCGGTGCCGACCGTTACCGCCGGTGTCTCTTTTTTCGCAGGAGCTGCGGAAGGCGCAGCAGGCTTTGCTGCAGCGGGCTGCGGGGCAGTAACCTTCACCGGGGCAGATATCTTCATGCCGCCCTGCTCCTCAACCTCTACCTGATAGTACTCGCCATCTACAAATACATTAAATGCTCTCGCCCCGGCGCCTTTCTCAGGCACCGCTTTTTCCTGCTTCTCCACAAGTTTGCCGGCCCTGGCTTTGGCAACAAGCTCATCTTCTTTTTTCACCTGCTCTAACGTCTTCGGCTTCACATTATCCGGCACCGGCTCAAGGCCGTATTTCCACTTCAGAAAGCGCAGGCCGGTGGTGGGATACATGGCATAGGTCAGAACATCTTGAAGATTTTTTGCAATCCCTTTGGTCTCCTGCTTTGCCTTATCAAGCTCCGGCTCAAGGATATCTGCGGCGCGACAGGTAATGGGCTTCTCCCCACGCTCATAACCTTTTAAAATCATCTCCTGCACTTTTTTATCCATGGGCACCGGAGGTTTTCCGTACAGGCCATAGGCGTAATCTTTTATCTGGCCGGTTATCATTTTATAGCGGCCAAACAGCACATTCTGCACCGCCTGAATGCCCACAATCTGGCTGGTCGGCGTTACCAGCGGCGGGTAGCCAAGCTCCTTGCGCATTCTCGGCAGCTCTTCATAAACCTCGTGTATCCGGTCAAGTGCCCCGGCTTCTTTGAGCTGGCCTACGAGGTTAGAGATCATGCCGCCGGGGATCTGGTGCATGAGAACGCCGGTATCAATCACGCCCATCCGTGAGCAGTCAAGAAAATCACGGTACTTGGGGCAAATTGATTCCATGTATTCCCCAAGCTCAAACAGAAGATTCAGGTCAAGGCCGGTACTGCGGTCTGTCGCCTCCAAAGTAACGACGATCGGCTCAATGGCCGGCTGGGAGCTGCGCAGGGCAAAGGGCGCCAGGGCCGTATCAACGACATCAACCCCTGCTTCAATTGCTTTCATGTAGGTCATGGACGCCATGCCGCTGGTGTAGTGGCAATGGAGCTGGATGGGGATCTTCACCGCTTTTTTCAACGCGCTGACCAGCTCATACGCATCAAACGGGGCAAGGATTCCGGCCATGTCCTTGATGCACAGGGAATCAGCCCCCATGCTCTCAAAGCGTTTTGCCTTCTTTACATAGTAGTCAATGTTAAAGACCTGCCCGCCCAGGCGCCGCTCAGTGAGCGAGTAGCAGAGCGTCGCCTGAATGTGCTTACGCGCCTTCTTGATGGCTTTAAATGAGGCTTCAAAGTTGCGCTCGTCATTGAGCGCGTCAAACACCCGGAAAATATCCATGCCGCACTCAGCGCTGGTCATGACAAAGGCCTCGACCACGTCATCAGCATAATTCCGGTAGCCGACCAGGTTCTGGCCACGCAAAAGCATCTGCAGCGGAGTTTTTTTGCAATACCGCTTCAGGGTGCGCAGCCGCTCCCACGGGTCCTCGTTCAAAAACCGCGTGCAGACGTCAAAGGTTGCCCCGCCCCACACCTCAAGAGAGTGGAAGCCGACGCTGTCCATCTTTTCTGCTATGGGCAGCAGGTCATCAAGCCGGGTCCTGGTGGCGAGCAAAGACTGGTGTCCGTCACGAAAGGTGGTATCGGTAATGCGCACCGGTTTTTTTGCTTTTTTTGCTGGCTTTTTTCCCTCTTTCATATTCACCTCCGTATACGCCAGCTGCGATTACCCACAGTCCTGGCAGTTCTCTCAATACTGAACACGGCGCTGTTCCTTAGCAATTTAGCTGATAGCTGTCAGCTAATAGCTGTTTTTTAGTTTCTCACCCTGCCTTTTTAAAAATCCTCATTTGCCAGAGGTTGCGCATGCTCATCATCTGCCGGCGCCCGTCCGCGCCCCAGATTGAAGGCGGGGTGGGAAGCATCGGCGCGGCAGCACACTCCTGCCCGGCCTTTATATAGCTGTTAACCGCGCTCATAATGGCGGCGATCTTTTTTTTATTCATAGAAAGTTCTATCTGCTATAGAAACTATCAGCGGTCTTTGTCCAGCCGTATATAGTTATGTAGGAATATTTCCGTGTTTCTTCGGCGGCCTGGTCTCGCGCTTGTTGATGACGGTCTCCAGCGCCTTGATCAGCGTCGCCCTGGTCTCCCGGGGGTAGATAACGGCGTCCACATATCCCCTGGCTGCGGCAATGTAGGGATTTGAAAAAAGCGTCTGATACTCTTCGATCTTCTCTTTGCGCTTTGCAGCGCGGTCCGGGGCATCCTGTATCTCCTGCCGGTGGATGATATTGGCAGCGCCCTCAGCACCCATGACCGCAATCTCTGAACCAGGCCAGGCAAACATAAAATCAGCGCCCAGGTGCCGGCTGCACATGGCAATATAGGCTCCGCCATAGGCCTTTCGGGTAATGAGCGTCAGCTTAGGCACCGTTGCTTCAGAATAGCACCACAAAAGCTTTGCCCCGTGGCGGATAATTCCCGCCCATTCCTGGTCTTTACCGGGAAGGTAGCCCGGCACGTCAACCAGCGTAAGCAGCGGAATATTAAATGCGTCACAAAAGCGGATGAACCGCGTGGCCTTGTCTGAAGCATTAACATCCAGGCACCCGGCAAGCTGCAGGGGCTGGTTGGCAATAATGCCGATGACATGGCCATTCAAGCGGGCAAAGCAGACAATCATGTTCAGAGCGAAATATTCATGGGGCTCAAAAAAGGTGCCGTTATCAACAATTGATGTGATGACCTGCTTCATGTCGTAGGCTTTATTGGGCGTGTCGGGAATGATCTCATCAAGCGCCGGATCGATGCGGTTGGGGTCGTCGCCGGTATCAGCGTACGGCGGGTCTTCCATGTTGTTTGACGGCAGATAGGACAGAAGCTCCTTTATCATGTCTATGGCATGGGAGTCGTTTTCCGCGGCAAACTGGGCCACCCCGCTGCGGGTGTTATGGGTCATGGCGCCGCCCAGGTCCTCCTGGGTTATCTCTTCCCCGGTCACGGCACGTATGACATCAGGGCCGGTGATGAACATGAAGCTTGTTTTTTTCACCATGAATACCCAGTCAGTCATGGCCGGCGAATACACTGCTCCACCTGCCGTAGGCCCCATGATACAGGTAATCTGCGGAATGACGCCGGACGCCGCAGAGTTGCGGAAAAATATCTCGCCGTAGCCAAACAGGGCATCTATGCCTTCCTGAATCCGCGCGCCGCCCGAGTCATTGAACCCGATGAGCGGCACCCCTGATTTCAGGGCCAGGTCCATAATCTTGGTGATCTTCTTGGAATGCATCTCTCCCAGCGTGCCGGCGCGTGAGGTAAAATCCTGAGCGTAGGCGCACACGGTGCGGCCATTCACCTTGCCATGGCCGGTAATGACGCCGTCAGAGGGAATGTCCGTGGAAGACATATTATAATTGGTGCAGCGGTGCTGCACAAACATATCAATTTCCTGGAACGTGCCGGGGTCAAAAAAGTAATTAATCCGCTCCCGGGCAGTCATCTTGCCTGAGGCATGCTGTTTTTCAACCGCCTTGGCACCTCCCATCCCCTCATATTTTTCCCGCTTCTCCTTTAGCTCAGCAATTTTTTCAGCAATGATTCCCATCCCTGTTCTCCTTTCATGTGGCCGGAATTCGCTATTGAGTGTACCATAAAAACATTAGCAAGCTATTGAAAAACACCCATCTGCTGCGTTGCGCTCATCCCTCGTCATTGCAGCGTACCGCAAAGTACGCCTCATTCCTCGTGATATCGCGCGCCTTGCATCTGAATGTTTTTGACCAGCTTGGGAAAAACAACTGTTTCAACAACCTGACAGGAGTTGCCAAGCGGTGAGTGAAGAACTACAGCTCACGCTGCCCGTAAACTCCCTGACTTCAAAATGCAGTACGCCCTGATAATGTAAATGACGTTATACTAATTTATTGTTTTTTGTCAAGAAAAAGCCCTGCGCTCTAGTAATGACAGCAATATAAATTCTGGGGAATGTCCTGCTGCAATTCCTCTTGACAGCCGGGACGTTATAATCTTTTATATTATATAAATCTTTGTATGTGGAGGAGCGGCTATGGGTAAAACGCTGAGCGAAAAAATCCTGAGCGCGCACGCCGGTCATGACGTGCGGGCGGGTGAGTTTGCAGTTGCGTGCGTGGACCTGGTCTACGTGCAGGACGGAACCGGCCCCCTCACCGTGCGGCAGCTCGAAAAACTGGGGTTTAAAACCGTTTCCAGCCCGCAGCGCAGCATTGTCTTTATCGATCATGCATCGCCCAGCCCGCGCCAGGAACTGTCTAACGACCACCGGCTGCTGCGTGAGTTCTGCTGCAGAACCGGCGCGATCCTGTCTGACACCGGCAACGGCATTTCCCACAATGTCGCAAGTGAGGACTATATCAATCCGGGGGAGGTGGTGGTCGGCGCTGACTCGCACACCTGCACGGGCGGCGCCCTGTGCGCCTTTGCTACCGGCATGGGCTCTACAGACATTGCCGTTGCCATGGCCCTGGGCCATACCTGGCTGCGGGTGCCGGAAACCTGGAAGATAGCGGTTGCCGGCACATTCCCGAAGGGCGTCTATGCAAAAGACTTCATGCTCCATTTTATCGGCACGGTTTCCGCTGACGGTGCGACCTACAAGGCGCTTGAATTTACCGGCCCGGCAATGGAATCACTGCCCATGTCCGGCCGCCTCACCATCTCCAATATGGCGGTAGAAAGCGGTGCCAAGGCCGGCCTTTTCAATTCCGACAGTGTGACCAAAGCGTTTCTTGAGAGCCTGGGCAGACCTGCAGGATACCGGCCGCTGCAGGCTGACCCGGATGCAGCATATGAAAAAATCCTGAATTTTGATGTAAGCACCCTCGAGCCCATGGTCGCCTGCCCGCATTTTGTTGATAATGTGCACCCGGTCGGCACAGTCGAGCCGCTGGCAGTCAACCAGGTTTTCATAGGCACCAGCACCAACGGCCGGCTTGATGATTTCAGGGTGGCAGCCGCGATCCTGAAGGGGAAAAAAGTTGCTCCCGGGGTGCGGCTGCTGGTAACGCCGGGCTCGCGCAGGACGCTTCTTGACGGGCTCGCTGACGGCACCATCCAGACCCTGGCAGAAGCAGGCGGCATTATCACCGGTCCCGGATGCGGCGCATGTGTGGGTGTGCATGAAGGGGTGCTGGGTGACGGGGAAGTATGTGTTGCCACGCAAAACCGGAATTTCAAGGGCCGGATGGGCAACCCGAACGCATTTATATATCTTGCCAGCCCGGCAACTGCTGCGGCCACTGCAATTACCGGCAGGATTTCTGACCCGAGGGAATTTCTATAATCGCATCACCGCAGAGAGCGCCCGTCCTCCGTAGCAGCACTGCGGAGGGTGGACAAAGAACGCAGAGAATTTTTAATGAGATTGCCGCGTCATCCCGTCACAACGAGATTCCTCGCAATGACCGCTCAATAATATATGCTTGAGAGGGAACAGAATATATGGAGAAGCTCAAAGGCAAAGCCTGGAAATTTGGCGACGGTATCAGTACTGATCATATCGCGCCGGGGAGATTATTTCACCTGCGCAGCAACCTCCCGGAGCTGGCGAAACATGTGCTCGAGGATGCCCGGCCGGGGTTTGCTTCTATCGTACAGCAGGGGGATTTTGTGGTCGGCGGGAAAAATTTCGGCCAGGGCTCAAGCCGCGAGCATGCCCCGACTATTATTAAGATGGCCGGGGTGAGCGCGGTCATTGCCAAAAGCTTCCCGCGCATCTTCTTTCGCAACTGCATTAATGTGGGGCTGCCGGCGCTTATCCTTGACACTGACAAAATCGACGAAGGCGATGAGCTTGAGCTTGACCTGCTCGGCGGGAAGCTGGTGAATCTCTCAAAAGGCGCGTCGTATGCTTTCCCTGCATTGCCCAGGGCCATGGCCAACATTCTTGCTGACGGCGGACTGGTGGAGCATATCAAGAAGCACGGCGATTTCAAACTTGACTGATAAAAAACAGACCTCAGAGAACGCAGGAACTCACGAAGGTAAAAAACAAAAAATCCTGATTTCTTGAGTTCCAGATTCAAAAATTAATTTTATAGAACGCGGGGCGTTTTTTTTGTCCCGATTACTATCGGGATAGCTCTATCAGGTTGTTGAAAAAGTAGTTTTCTCCCAGGCTGGTCAAAAACATCCAGATGCAAGGCGCGCGAAATCAAGAGGAATGAGGCGTACTTTACAGTACGTCGCAATGACGAAGGATGAGCGCAACGAAGCAGATGGGTGTTTTTCAACAGCCTGCTATTGTTTCTGTTTTGCATCGTATATCTTTTTTTTCGTAACAGCCAGCCACTTCCTCACATCAATCTCCTTCGGGCACACCTCCGTACACTTGCCATGGCTCTTGCATCCCCAGATAGCATCATTAGTATCCAAGCATGCGCTCACGGGCATCCTCATCCCGTGAATCAAACAGGTAGCGGAAGGCCCGGAGCAGCGCGGCCGGTCCGGTCCGATGCATAGCAGGCCCGCTTCACCGGCGCCTTGCCGAACTCGCGGGTGTGGTCGCCGATGAAATCACTGCCCTTCACCGTGTCATACATGTGCCACTCCCAGCTGTCCTCTCCCTCGTTGCCCAGCGCTGCGGCAATGCCGCCCTGGGCAGCGCCGGAATGGGAGCGGGTGGGAAAGACCTTACTTACCAAGGCGATATCGGCAGAGCCGGCAAGCTCGACTGCCGCCCGCAGCCCTGCAAGCCCGGCTCCGACAATAATGACATCGTGATAAAGTTGCATGCATGTTCTCCCAATACTGACGTGTACCTATAAATGCTACCCCAAGTATAGTTTTGCCTTTATATACTGCAAATATTTCTTATTTATCATTGACACCTAACAACCCCTTGTCTATAACCAGTGAAGCCTGAAATCTGTCAGCAGACAGCAAATATTATTAAAATTTAACAGGAGAACAGGTATGGCACAATATTCAGACAGCCCCGGCGGCGAAAAGTTTCCCCTGCCGCAAAAACAGGAGGACGCAGCAGAGTACGCGCGCATTGAGGGTCTCGTGCAGCAAGCCCGTACCGAAGGAAAAGAGATTGTCGTGGTTATGGGTGTGGGGTTTGTCGGCGCGGTGATGGCCGCCATTATTGCCGATACCGTGGATAAAAAGACCGGCAAGCCCTCCAAGTTTGTCATCGGCTGCCAGCGGCCGAGCACCCGCAGCTACTGGAAGATACCGCTGCTGAACCGCGGGGAATCACCGGTTAAAGCTGAAGACCCGGAAGTGGACCCGATGATAGCGCGCTGCGTGAACGAGAAGAAGACCCTTATCGCCACCTACAACAGCGACTGCCTGAAGCTGGCTGACTGCGTGGTGGTGGATGTACAGTGCGACTACACCAAGTGCGATCTCGGCAACCTGCGCACCGGCGAGGCAGAGATGGGCGCGCTGGAAGCCACCATGAAGACCATCGGCGAGCTGGTGTCTGCGGAGTGCCTGGTTCTCATTGAGACCACGGTCGCCCCGGGCACCACGGAATTTGTTGCCTATCCCATCATGCAGAAAGCCTTCCGCAGCCGCGGCATTCAGTCAGAGCCCCTACTTGCCCACAGCTTTGAGCGCGTGATGCCGGGGAAAGAATACGTGCGCTCCATCCGTGATTTCTGGAGAGTCTGCTCCGGGTGCAATGAGACAGCCCGCAAACGGGTGGTAAAATTTCTTGAGGAGGTTCTGAATACTAAAGATTTTCCTCTGACCGTCATGGACCGCCCCATAGAATCAGAGACCACCAAGATTGTGGAAAATTCCTATCGCGCCACAATCCTTGCGTTCCTTAATGAATGGAGCCTGTTCGCCGAGCGCAACGGCGTTGACCTGACCAAGGTAATTAAAGCCATCAAGGTGCGCCCCACCCACAGTAATATCATCTTCCCCGGCCCCGGCATCGGCGGCTATTGCCTGCCCAAGGACGGGGGGCTTGGCTACTGGGCCTATAAGCATATCCTGGGGTTTGAGGATGATATTTTTAAAATTACCACCACCGCCATTGATGTCAACGACACGCGCGCCCTGCATGTGGCGGAGCTGACGCGCGATGCCCTGCGCAACATG
>Ga0209777_10005921_pt1 | contig 13921 bp, 24 predicted proteins | sample FrelakmetHBP12HB_FD_187147 | JGI IMG/M metagenome (GOLD analysis project Ga0209777, IMG submission 187147) | Freshwater lake sediment microbial communities from the University of Notre Dame, USA, for methane emissions studies -HBP12 HB (SPAdes)... | ecosystem: Environmental > Aquatic >...
GAGAACAAGCTGAAGGACAAGCAGAGCTTATGGCGGAAACTATAAATATTCAATTAGCCACTAAGAATGATTTAAAAGAATTAAAAAAAGATTTATTAAATAAACTTACTTGGATAATGGGTAGTATGTTCATTGCATCTATAAGTATTTTAGACTTTCTTCTTAAGAGATAGAGATAAATATGCACACAATACCATTTGATACATTACGATATTCCAATAGTCTAAAAGAAGTTGGCGTTCCAGCAAAACAAGCTGAACGACAAGCCGAATTAATGGCGGAAACCATTAATAGTGAATTAGCAACTAAACATGATATCGCATTAATTCTAAAAGATATAATGTGGATTAAGGTAATTGGTACAGTATTTGGAAGTGCAATTTTAGGAGCTTTGGGAATATTATTAAGCAGATGATTGGTTAAACTATGAAAGAAGAAACAGATATCGTTGATATAATAGGAAAGCATGTTGAGCTAAAAGAAATGAAACAAAACATATATCGTAATTCTTTTCACTTAGGATTGTGTCCGTTTCATGATGAAAAAACACCATCATTAATGGTTGTTAGAGCAAGCCAAAAGTTCCATTGCTTCGGTTGCGGTTCTGAGGGTAACGCAAAAGATTTCATCGAAAAACTAAATAATAAATCTTAATCTGCATATCTCCATATACAACCACCCGCTGATTTTATTTTACCTTTAGCACAATTACATATAGAGCTACCATACAAACCGTTTTCCATAGCTGCGCTTTTAAGACTGTTATAAGTTTTTATGTATATATTATCTTTTGTATATTGTGAAACTTTTTTATATTTTTCAGAAAAAAAATACACCAATTCTAAATTTGTTACGTTATTATTAAAATAATTCCCGTCTATATGATGTATATATCGATAATTATGTTTATTATTTAAAAACGTATCAGCTACTAACCTATGCACGTCAAAAGTTTTTGATATACCATTTTTATGAAAAGAAACAACAGGTTTTCTTTTTATAGGATCTCTTTTAATTGCATGCTCACTTCTTCCATTCTTTAACCATTTACCATTATGTCGACGTAAAATATTATTGCCTGATATCCACTCTCTTGGATAGCTCCACACCCTGCCATCACTAGTTATTCCGTACAATCCCTCATATCCTTCAATATCTTTTAATTCAATATTTTCATCTGGCAACCATGATAACTTTTCCATGTATTAATTACTCCTGTATAAATTATTTAGCCAATAAATTATTAACTTTCTTTTGTTTTACTATAACATTCGGAGACCAAACCAAATTAGTAATCTTGTTATTAGTTCTATCAAAATCTATGTGATTAACGTATTTATAATTATTCTTATTTTTTAAAAATGTTTTAGCCACTAATCTATGTATATCAAAAGTACGCCATTCCTTATCTTTAAGCATAGAAACGCATAAAAAATCCTTTTTATCTATCCCAATACATCCCTTAACCTTCGCATAATAATCATGCAAATGTGATCTTCTCCTTGATCCAACCCATTCTGCTTTCATACAGTTCCAAACTCTCCCCTCTCTAGTTATCTTATACAATCCTTTATATTCTGGCACATCTACTAACTCATCATAATCTATACTGTTTTTTATTAATTTTTTGGGTTTTTTGGGTTTTTTGGGTTTTTTGGGGTCATAAATATCTATTTCATATCCCCACCTATAACCACCAGCGTTTTTGATTCTTCCATAAATATTACTAATTATATCTTTAGCACTTATTCCCGTTTCTTCCGATGCCTCTTTAACGGTATCAAACCTTTTAATATGTACACAATCAATCGTATATTGTGAAACAAAATCTGCGGTTTTTATTCTTCCGCGCCTTACTTTTTTAACCGTATCTTTTTTCTCTTCTTGTAATTCCATGTAATTTTATCCCCATATATTAGCCCTATCATTATTAACGCTTACTTGCGTTCTAATTATCTTCTTAGCATATTCTTGTTTATCGGCGGTATTAGCTATAAAACCTAATGCGGTTTTATCCTGATAAACCATACGTATTGCATCGAAGGCAGAATCAGCAATATCGCTTCTGCGCTGCGTTCCCGCAGCATTAATTTTCACCATATGATCAATACACATTTTTACGTGTGGAGCGCCATATGGTAATGTAATTAACTTATTGTTTATGTATTGCTGCATTGAGATGTGTCGGTCAGTCTTTGAACCAGATTTTGATGTTCTATCTACGGATATTATATTTAATCCTTGTATCATGTTAAGTACACTAACTAGCGTAACTCCTGTACTCTTTTTTTCTATACATACAAATGATGGTAATTTAAATCTTGTCGCGGCTGCATAAAATTGCATAAACTCAGCCTGCAAATCTTTTGGCTCTACGAATATTTCAACACAATTTAGCCAATGCAACCCGTATAGCTCAGTTTCTTTACTAAAATGTTCTATTTTGTATAAACCCCATAAACTAAATACGGTGGCATCGTTTATCTCTTTGCTTGTCTCTGCAGTATCTACAGTTAGGAAAGTCATCAATATTTGAGGTTCTTTGTCTAAGATTGGGAAGTTGTCCGTTTTGAAAAGAGAACCTCCAGGAGGTGTAGGGTTTTGTTGGTATTGACTATTAAATACGTAAGGTTGCAGGTCTCTTAATGCCTTAAGTTCATTTAAGCTCATTAATTCTGGGCATATAGCATTAGATGAATAATCTATAGCTGGTAATATAACGCTTTCCCATCCCTTTTGTTGTAATAAATGTCCTGCTAGGTCATCTTCATGTGTACGTTGTCCTATAAAAACTATCGGTGTTTTATTCCCATTGTTGCGCCTAGATAAAAGAGTATTATAGAACCAATCATTAATTCCGTTTCTTATAACGTCAGAGGCAGCCTCAGATGGTTTTATTATGTCATCAATACATATTATGCCACCAAATCTATCAACGCCGTGTAGACCTGCTCCCCTGCCTGTAATCGTGCCACCGCTGCCTATAGCCGTAACCGAACCACCCGCTGTAGTTACAAAGTAATCTTTGGCTTGTGAATCGTCCCTTAAAGATACATTAAAAATGCTTTTATAATAAGGAGATGTAATGATATTTCGTATTTCAGCTGTAGCAAGCGATGCGAGTTCGTGACTTAAGCTTACATATAGAAAATTACTATCTGGGTATCGTGCTAAACTCCATGCAATGAAGTTCATTAGCATTGTTGTCTTACCATGACGTGGAGGAACGTTGATTATTAACTTGTTGCTTTTACCGTAAAAAACTAAATGCAAAGCTCTAGAAATTAATTTGTAGTGTGATTCGCGTCCAACGGGATGAGGAATTGTAAATTCTCGTCCCGTTCTTAGCTTATAAAATACCCTAGTAAAGGCTATCAAATCCGATAATAAAGTAGACTTAGCCTCTGCTGTTTGCGTAATGATATCAATGTCTAAATCACATCCTTGATTATATTGCATTTAATAATTTTAAATCTCTTTAGATATTACATTTTTTTCTTTACTGGACAATTCTTTAAGTTGCTTTATTAATTTTTCGTTAGTTTTTCTTTCTATTTCTTCCAACTCTTCGGGAGTTATTTTTAATTTACAACCACCATAGCAGATTTTATCTTTTTTGTTTTCTTCTTTTTTAGGAGTATTTTTTATATTTTCTTTGTTTTTTATGTCTTTCATATTTTCTCGTTTATTGAATGTTTTATTAAAAATTTCGTATAATTCATTAAATTTTGGAGTTGGTCTATCGTAACATGCTGGGCATTTAATCATTAACCCATCGCTTCTAGCAACCATTTGCGAACCTTTACAAAGTGAGCACGACCATTTAACCATTAAATAACTCCATTTTTAAGTACACCAAGTACACCAAGTACACCAATAGAGTTTAAAGCCTAAACATCACCTGATTTTTATGGTGTACACGGTATACATACTTTGAGCTACTCTAGCTCTAATATCTTTCTTTCCTTTTCTTTCAATAGGTCTAAGGTCATTTCATTAACAAGCTTTAAATGCTCGTTCTGCTCCAAATTAACCACAATTGATTTATCAGGGGAGTAATGACCTTGCATTTTGTTAAGTTCTGCAATGGCGTTAATTGCTACGTTAGCATATTGTAAATCTACGGCTTCTGGATCTTCTCCATTACCTACAACAGACGTTACAATTGTTGCTAATCTTTTAGCCTTCCACCAAAAATCTAACCCTATAGAATTATTTAATTGTCGCCGTTTTGTTTTAAGATAATCTTTAACGCTTGGATTGGATAATAAACTATAATTAACCGCTAAATATCCAGCTGCAGTAGATGCTTTTCTAGCATCATTTGTAACTAAATAATTATCGCAAAATAACTTTTGTTCTTCGGATAATTTGTTAGCCATAAAATATCAATCCTTAACGCGCTCCCAAGGAAAGTAAAAGGTATTAAAAAACCTCAAGAGCGCATCGCGTAGTTAAATCCATTTAACACAATTATTTTCTCTCAGATCCTCCGTTCCTTCCTTGTTTACGACCATTATCACGATGCTTAGCATGTTCGTTACCTATATGCTTTGCATTGTCATGATTAGTTTGTTTATTGCGATCATTAGGTTTTTTATATCCTTCTTTATTTTCCATATCCTTAACTCCAATCAAATATTCTACTTCGTGATTTTAATAAATTTTTAATTAATGTCAATACAAACAATTAAGATACCATTAAAACAATATTAAATAAAGATTAACTTAGACTTTCATTTCTTAAGATAAAATAATACAATTATTTTCCCCACTTAATCAAATAATGATTGTTTGAATAGGATTTAAATATTATGAAGATATTTTTTTCACCACTGGGTGTGCCAATTCTTTATGCGTTATCAGTCTATTCATGCAGTCGTTATGTCTGTTTGATAATACGGAGAAACGTATCATGTCTAATTCAAATCGAAGTTTTACTATTACTTATAACGAGACCATGGAGAAAATAAATAACGCAACAGCTCAAGCAGTTTTTATGTCTTTATGTTCATTTAGAAATTCAAAAACTGGGTTATGCTGTCCGTCAATAGATAAAATATCTAGGCTTTGTGCTCTTAGTAAAAGATCAACTAGAAGATCGTTAAAATATTTATGTGATAATAATGTTTTAAAAATAAATAGGAGAAATGGAGGTGAGAATTTTTATTCAATTTTATCCTTAAATGGATATAAAGATAAAAAAGATAAAATTGATACCCATGCCAAAAATGACATGTGTACCCCTGCCAAATTGGCAGTACCCCCTGCCAAATTCGACAGTAGTATAATATGTATTAACAATATTAATAACAATATTACTTCCTCCTCCTTACCTCCTCCTTCTAAAAATAAAATCGTCGCTACTTGGAAAAATAAAATTTTGGAGGAGGAGGAGGATTTTTTTTTGTTTTATACGGGAATTCTTGAGGAATACAACAAAATACTAAGCTGCAAGTTAAGAACAGTTGACCTTGAGCCTACAACGCCAAGGGTTGAAGCTATTAAGAACTGCATGAAATCGTTAGATTCATTGCCAAAATGGAAGAAATTCTTTAACCAGATATTAAATACTTCGTTTCTTTGTGGATCTGGTAAGAAAAACTTTAAAGCTGATTTAGACTGGATAATTGACGATAAGCATTTTATAAAAATACGTGAGGGAAGATATGAAACAAACGAAGAGAAGGCAGCAATACTGAAGATTGAGCTAATGGAAATGGTTGATGAAAAGAAGGCTGCAGGGTACGATTTTGATGAGTCAGTGCTAAAGGATGATTACAAACCTAGTTGGGAGATTTAAAGCTAGCTGGCTGCGCAATTGAACGGAACGAAGCCAGCTAGCGATTTAAGATTAATTTAAATAATTTTTACTGTCAACCTTTTTTGGTTGTCGACTGGTTGTAGACAGCTGAGCTAAATAGATTGAATTTAAGGCACTTATAAATCTAACTGGTACGTATGCCTAGGTTGGGGTGAGATCGTGCCAAAATGGGGCACTAGCGTTCGTTATTCGGTTGGTTTAGAGGTGATGGGAAGTGGGTTTTTATTGTTTCACATTTTGTTCGTCTAAAATAGATCTTTAATTTCGATTCGTTTGCATATTTCCCAAACTTAAACTCATCAGCTGTCAAGATTTTCTTCAACTCTTCATCGCTCAATTCTTCAAACCATTCATCGTATTTTAACTCAAATATTCTTTCGTACCTAGCTCTGCGCTGTTCTTTTTCACGTTCTAATCGCTCAATGTATTCACGCATAGCAATATCTTGTGCTGATTCGTAATTATCCTCTGTCCAAACGTTACCTTTGCGTAAAACGCCCATAAGCCTGTACAAAGGATTTGGGATTTCTTTAGTTTTTTCGTTATGTTTCAATCCAAAAGCAAAATGATTTATTGATTCCTGAATTAAATCAGGAAGAATTTTTAATTCGGCGAGTTGGGAAATTTGTGTAATTCCAAAACCAATTTCAGATAAAAAACTGAAATCAATTTTTTTGTATTCTTCCCCTGTTTCCTTAACTACATCTCTTTCAGTAGTAGTAGTTATATTATTAATATAATTATTATTATTATTAAGAGCGGTTGGAGTAGGTTGTGGATGGGGTTGTGAGGGTACTTTGAATGGGGTTTGGATGGGGTTTGAAGTAAGTTTGGAGTAACTTTCTAAATTTAATAGCTCTTGATATAAAAAATCTGGAATAGAAAATTTGCACCATCCGCCACGACCATTTTTATATTCTTCTGTCTTCATAAAACCTTTTTTTATTAACCTTTGTATTGCTGTTTTAGTAGATTTATTCGTGGTTTTAGCCTCGTTACTTATAAATTCTAAGGTTAATGGTTCTGTTGTTTTTGTTCTTGAAGTTTTACTTGAAGAAAATATTGTAAGTAAAATATTTCTTTGTAAGCCAACCAAAGATGAAAAAGATATTTTTGGATTGGGTTTGGATGGGGTTTGGAGTAGGTTTGGAGTAAGTTGTGGAGTAGGTTGCGGAGTAGGTTTGAATGGGGTTTCGTTTTCTTGGATTAAATTTGAAGTAAGTTTGGAGTAGGTTTGGATGGGGTTTGGTACAGGTTCTTGATGTGGGTTTGAAGTAGGTTTGGATGGGGTTTGAATATGGTTTGAGGTAGGTTCTTGTAGTAAGTTTGTTCCAAGTTTGTTCCCACTTTGTTCCAAGTTTGTTCCCACTTTGTAGTCAGTTTGTAGTAGGTTTGTAGTAGGTTTGTGCGAGGTTTGCGTTAGGTTTGTGTCAGGTTTTTCTTCTTCTTTTTTGAATGGTTTTTCAAATTTAAGCTGTTCTAAAATATCTTTATTACAAGCTCTTAATCTGTTTTTATGTTTAAATTCATCAATATTTGGCATATAGATATTATTAACTTATCCTTAAAATTTCTATTAATTCTCTTGTTAATAAATCTATATCCTCTTTAGCGGTAGATTTCTTAAATGTTTCAAATACTGATATCCCTTTATCAAAACAATTAGGGAATTCTTGACTGCTATTAATAAATGTTTTTAATAGTAAATTACTAGTATTTTCATTTTTCAAAAGACTACAAAGTGTTTGATGTGATAGATTTGTTTTATTATTAAATTTATTAATAAGTGTTTTTACTGGTATTTCTTTATTATATTCTTTAGATATTATATTAATCTCTCGCAAAGTTAGTTCTAATCCCTGTAAGCTAAATTTATCTGGTTCTATTGGTGCTATTATTAAATCCGATGCTAATGCGGTAGCTGTCACAGCAGCTCCTAAATCTGGTGGGCAATCGATAAAAATTAAATCATAATCATTTTTTAATGGTTCAATTTTATCTTTAAATATCATATCCAATGGAGCATTATTTATTAATAGGATAGTATTTAACATAGCATTTTCAAAGCTACTTGGTAATAAATCTATTCCATTTGATACATTTATTAAGTTATCCTTTAACGATAAATTTTTTTTAATTACATCTATCATTATAGGTGTATTTGTTTCGTTAATTCCAAATGCCCTAGTTAAATTTGATTGTTGATCTAAGTCTATAATTGCGCATCTTAAACCATAAAGACTGGCTCTAACTGCACAATGAAAAGATAAACTCGTTTTACCAACCCCACCTTTTACCAATTCGAATGCAATAACAGAAGGCTTAACTTTAATTTTAAGCAATTCTCTTGCTTCTTCATGTTGTAAGTAATTTATTTTATTTGGAGTACGATAAGCTTTTATATTTTTTACTTTTATTTGGGTATGAATAGCTTGAGGGGTCATATTCATAAACTTAGCAATGTCTATTACTGTAATTTTTGGTTTCATAATGATATTATTGTAGTTACTTTTAGAAGTAAGGTCAATATTTCCATTATGTATAAAAATAAAACATCATTTAGTTGACCTACAAAAATGGTCTCAACAACCAAAAATCAATGACTTAGCCTGTGGATAACTTTATTTTTAGCGTACCTTTTTTGGTACTTTTTAGTGTTTTTTGATGCATTTTGGTAAAAGTTATCCACAGAAAATGTGGATAACCTGTGGATAACTTTTAAAAATAGGTGTTACCTGTGGATAACTTTTGTCGTTTTTGGACTTATCCACAGATTTTAGCAAAAACAGGCTAAAAAGGGCTAAAGTTATCCACAGGATAGATTGTTGATTAATAATAATATTTAAAAAAGGGATGGATTAAGTATAATTGGTTTTATGGATATAAAATGGATATTTTTACAATTAAATGGTGACAAAATGTCACCGACTGTGTATCTAGATCTATCAATTATTGCCACAATATGTTATACTTGTGATACAATAATAATTTTAATAGGTTAAAATATGTTAGCAGTAAGAATAAAACCAGATACTGAAAAAAGACTTTGCGAGCTTTCCGAAAAGACAGGAAGAACAAAGAGCTATTACGTACAACGAGCTTTAAAAGAATTTTTAGATGATGAAGAAGATGGTTTAATTGCATTAGAAAGATTTAATGATATTAATAGTGAATATATTTCTTTTGATAATGTTCTTAAAAAGCTTGGTATTAATAAAAATGAATTGGACAATTAGATTTGAATTAAATGCTCAAAAGGATTTAAAAAAATTAGATCGCCAAATACAAATAAGGATATCAAAATTTATACAAAGATTAATGATATCGAACAACCCCACACATTTAGGCGAAAAATTGCGAGGTGATTTATCTAAATTTTGGAAATATAGAATAGGTGATTATCGTTTAATTTGTTATTTAGATTATGAAAAGTTAGAAATTTCAGTATTAAAAATTAGTCATAGAAAAAACGTATATAAAGATAAATAACATTCGACAAAAGGGCAGGTACAAACTGTACCCACCCATTTGGTTGCTCACTAAGGATAGACGGTTTAATCAATCTCGGACAATATCGAATTGTAATAAAGAAAACAAAGAAACATAAAAAATATAAACAAATAAAATGCCCCATGAATAAGAGAAATGACAGCAGCAATAAGCATAATATAAAACATTATAGCCGTTATAATATCTTTCATTACGCCACCTTTTTACTTAAAAATTCTTCATCTACTAAACAATAAAAATGTGGCTGATTCATCCTATATTGATGGCAGTCATAACCTGGCAAACATTCAAGTATGTGTACTTCTTCTTTAATTTTTCTAATATAATTAACGAACATTAAGATTTTGCCAGATGAACCTTCACATCCAACTAAAAATTTAACTACCCCCGTTATATAGTCAATTTGATTTTTAAAACAAGTACATTCAATTCCAACACCTTCAAGGAGTTTCTTAATATCTTCATGGATGAGGTCTATTTTTATTTCTTGTTTTATTATTTCGGTCATTTCATTTCTTACATTTATGAGATCTGCTATTGGCATAATATATTCACCACTCATTTCATTACCTCTATTTATTATTGATATATTATCACTATAGCACATATTGTTATAATATCAACTATTATTTGCAACTAATTTTGTATTGAGGTATAATTTAATTAATCTTAAATCCATTTCTCCTGTTTTCCTCACAGATGATTTTATTATATTTCCAGTAAAAGGCATTAACTCTTCTAAGTCTATTGATAGTTTATTAGCTAATTCTTGTTTGGTATATCTTGTCCTTTTTACTTCTATTTTTTCCAACCTATCGCACATTAATAATTTATGAATCATCTGTTGAGCTGTTCTAAATTTAAGTGCTTTATTTCTATAATTACGGTTGTCAAAGTCATTTATTTTAGTTAAAATTGTATTGTTCATATTTTCCTCCTTTATATATAGGTGATATGTTCAGTGGTGCGCCGTTGTTGTAGTTGATTCCGACGCACCACAATATTTGTTAAGCTGCTATAGAGTTTTCACTATTAAACAATGTTTGTGGTAATACTCCTGCCATATGTGATACATTAGGCATTCTGTAACTATCATCTAAAGGTGCTTTTTTAAATAATTCTTGCTTTTTAACCGCACATTGCTTTATTAAATCGTTTTTTTCATTCTCTGAAGTAATCAACGGCAAGCTATATTTATATAAAATATTAAGCTCTTCACAAGAAGCACAAGACTTTATTTTTTCTAATAATGTTTTCTCTACCACATCCCTAACAATGATCTTAGGAGCTTCCACACCATTATCAAGCCATTCAACTAAACGCTTTCCTATTTTATCCGTTATTAAAAATGGCGTATCGCCAAAAAGTTCTGTCCTATCTTTTGATACCGTGGCGAAATGGTTTTCTCTAGAGATATCAAAAACAACTTGGAATTCATACTCAGTATTATCACGTTGTATTGGTTGTAGCCCGATTTTAACTGGTGTTTTCCTACCTTGCCCATTATCCATTAATTCATAGGCAGTTTTTGAGCGCATACAACATATAATATGTATTTGGCTAGTTAAAATCTTTTGTATTAACTTTTCTTGTTCTTTACTTCCAGTGCTCCACGCCATATAGCTATTTTTAGATTTTGATGATCTAGTTATTTCGTCCACCATTTCTAATACTCCGCCGCTTCCAGCCCAAGCTGCACTTAACGAATCAATAATCAATACGTTATATCCTGCCTCTTCTGCTTGTGTGATGGCGTGTATATATTTATCTGGGCTAAATGGCGCTGACAATTCCAAAACGTCAAAGTCTATAAGATGAGAATATAAACTTGCGCTGCACGATTCGGTATCAATACAAGCAATTTTACCGCCCAATCCTTTTGCTAGCATTAGCGCGCTATAAGTTTTGCCAGATCCTGATACTCCTGTTAAAGCTAATCTTAACTTAGCTTTTTTTCTTACTGCTTTTGTAAATGTGTTGTTATTTGTCATCTTAATATGCTCCCATTAAAGTATTGTATTCTTCTCTGTTTTTTAAATTAAACATTCTCACTGTTCCTTTTAATAAACATTCGTTGTAAATATTTGGATATGTTTTTTTTAATATATCCGTTGATAGTTTATTAGTGGCTCTTTCTTTCCAAGTCACCAAACATTCGCCTAATGAATCTTCTATCGCCGAAGCGTTACCTATCTTTATACATATATTCGCCTTTAAAGATTCAAATTGGTTTTCACGTTCTTTTATTTCATTTTTTAGCTTCATCATTTTTGATATGATATTTATATCTTCATCGGAAGCTATTATTTTTTCACCTTCTATTGATTCTTTAAAAAGCAATTGAACATCTGCATAATTAAAAGGCATTGGCGGTATTCTTTTACAAACTCCGTCCCAAAAATCTAAGGCGTATTTTATTATTTCCTCCTCATTTTTAATGTTCCTTTCGTAGTTATAGATTTTAACTTCTCCTGTATCACGAAATAGCACAACTATTTTTGCTCCATCCGAATTAGTTAAATAAGAATAATAAGCAATCTGCGCCTTTACGTATGGTGGTATGCCTTCGTTCCATGCACGCACAAGAGTTGATGTTGTTTTAACTTCAAAAACTAAGTTATTACACATACCATCTATAGTGCCCCATAAGAAATTATATTTAGGGTGAACAATACGTTCTTGTTGTCTTGTTATTTTTTTCCCTGTATCTTTTTCAAATTGTTCTATAACATAAGATTCTAGAATTTTCCCCATATTAAGAAGATTGTTAACGTTATCTTGTTTTAATCGTTCATCTTCTTTAATTTTGCCTATTTTTTCTAAATACAGCTGTACTGGCGTTTTCCATTTAGACAAACCAAGCAAAACTGGAATATCAGAACCACCAATTCCCTTTGTACGATCAAATTTTTCTGTAATATCTATCATTTTAAACCTCCTCTTTAGTATCTTCTGTTGATTTGAAAACCTGTTGTAGTATTTCGATTGATTCCATCATATCGGCTAATATGCAATCAAAATTCGTAACCATATTTGAAGCCTTTTGCACTATAATATCATTCATTTTACACCCATTTTTTATATATAATATATCAATTTTAATTATTCGTTCATTAATCAATACTTTTTGCATACATATCTTCGCACCAGTCTTCATAAAACGTATCGGGTATTTCATATCCATAATCTTTATATATGCCATGTACTGTTACTATTTTTTCGTTCATTTTTAGCCCTCTAACAGTTATTGTTATTAATATTCCAGTAATTCATAATGTTGATTATATCTAATATTGTGATATTGTCAACTATAATTTGTATTTATTTCAAAATATGTTATTATCACTATAAATGATAGGTACTTATATATAGAAAATAAATGAATGCAGATAATATTATGACAAATAAAATTAACGAAAAAATAACAAAAATCAGGATTGCCTCCAAGCTATCACAAAAAGAATTAGGTAAATTATTAAACGCCACTCAATCAACAGTTTCGGCATGGGAGAGTAGTTTTAGACTCCCTCCTTATGGAGCAATAGAAAAGCTATCTGAAATTGGCAAGGAATATGGAATAGAATTTACATTGGATGATATTTTTAATCATATGAAGAAGAGAAAGCGCACTTATATAACGAATAAAAAGTAAAAGGGTTCACCTGCTATTTTAATAGCAGATTATATATTGGAAATTAACGGAGGAATCAATCATGATAACTTTGACTAGGGGTATAGGTGAAAGTATAACTATAGGGGACAATATAAAAATAACTATTGTTGGTATAAATAATGATTCTGTTAGATTAACTATAGAAGCTCCGCACAATATGTCTATATATAGATCTGAAATGGCTGAACATCTTAAGTTGGGATTGAATAAATTACAAAATAAATGCAAAAACAATGACGACAATAACATTCAACACGTTACATAATTACGAAAAAATGATTGAGGCTGGTTTTACTGAAAAACAAGCAAAGGCTCAAACAGACGCTATCGCTGAAATAGTAAACGACAAAATAGTAACTAAAGAATATTTTAAAGAATACTTAGACTCAAAAATAACATCTTTATATTTAAAAATTATATTAGCAATGGGCGGAATGTTTATTGCAGCTATTGGTATTTTGGATTTCTTATTAAAAAGGTAATAAAATGGCACCCAAAACATTTGACACATTAAATTATGCCAACAGAATGATTAAGGTTGGTTTTACTAGAGAACAAGCAGAAGAACAAGCAGAGGCTATAAATGAAATCATTAGCAATGACTTGGCTACTAAACAAGATTTGAAACATTTTGAATTAGCAGTAAAAAAGGATTTAGATACCTTAGGGTTAAAAATGACAATAACATTCGGCTGTATGCTTGCTGCTGCAATTGGTATTTTAGATTTCTTGCTTAAGAGGTAAAACAATGACGACAAAACATTTAATACATTAAATTATGATGATTCTTTTTTATCTTGTATCATCTCTTTTAAAATGTTGTAAATAACATATGCCGAAAAAATAATCAATATCCCATAAATAATATACATTAATAATATCCATTTGTTAAAAAATTATTATTTGAACCATTT
>Ga0209777_10005922_pt1 | contig 13919 bp, 11 predicted proteins | sample FrelakmetHBP12HB_FD_187147 | JGI IMG/M metagenome (GOLD analysis project Ga0209777, IMG submission 187147) | Freshwater lake sediment microbial communities from the University of Notre Dame, USA, for methane emissions studies -HBP12 HB (SPAdes)... | ecosystem: Environmental > Aquatic >...
CTTCGACCCAGAGCCTCGGACACCAGGCCGTGCTCCACAAGATCAAGCCCCATGCCGCCGTATTCTTTCGGGTGATTCGGCGCCCAGAGCTCCATTTGCTTGACGATTTTGCGTTTTTCGGCAAGGACAGGCAGCATGGTTTTAAAATCCTTGGTTAAAAATTCCGGCTCAAGCGGAATTAGTTCTTTGGAGACAAATTCGTCTATCATTCCGATGATCGCTTTCATTTTGTCCGATATTGCAAAATCCATAAATGCCTCCTAAAAAAATCATCTGAATGTTATCAGGCCGCTTTGCCGGACATTTTCCAGATGGGGATAGTTGTTAAAAGAGTGCAAGGCAATTCTCTTATCATCGTATTTGAATATGGTGATGGATGTGTTAGCCATTTGCCAGCCCAGCCTAATTGTTGCTTCATCGGAAGTGCCGAGGGCCTGCTGAATTACCGCGGATATCGGCCCGCCGGAAGTAAAAATAATGATCTTCTTATTCCTGCCGTTATCGGCCATAATTTGTTTCACGGCTGCTGTCACTCTTCCGGAAAAAACCGGCCATGTTTCCAGATCCGGGAAGTGATAAAGGCCCGACACCATTCTCAGCATGATGGCATCGAATATTTTTTGAAAAGCTTTTTTGTCCGTGTAAATATTTTCCAGATATGAAGATAAAGAAGGTTCTTCTTTAAGAACCACAGGCAGATAACGTTTGATAATCTCTTTGGAGTTATATTCGTTGAGCCCTTCGATGAGCTTCAATTGCAGCGGGGGTGATTTCTTTTCCGCATAATAACCAATAAGATGGTTTGCTGTGTGCTTGTGGCGCTCCAGGGTGCCGGAATAGACGCCATCGAAAATGATGCCAGAATCATAGAGATATTGCGCCAGCAGGCCGGACTGAATATCACCGGTTTCCGATATTTTGTCGTATACATCTTTGCCGAAAGATGCCTGGCCGTGGCGAATAAAATATAGATCACTCATGTATTTGCCCCGCTTGCATCTGATCGATAGCACAGATAAGATGACGCTGTCAATAAACAAATAAAACGAACGTTCGCTCTAAAATTAGATTGAATTAAAATGAACCGTGTAATATACTTCTTTCTGGTGATGTCATGAAAATATTGGTTTGCGTAAAACAGGTCCCCGATACGGAAGCGAGATTTTCGGTTGCGGCAGATAATAAATCGGTGCGGTATGATAAAGATACCGCGTACAGAATGAATCGCTTCGATGAATTTGCGCTGGAAGAAGCGCTGAGAATCAAGGAAACAATTAATCCGTCCGTAGTTGATGTTGTATCCGTGGGAGCCGAGCTGGTGCGCAATATTGTACGAAGGTCGATGGAGATCGGAGCCGATAACGGCTTTCATATTCTGCTTGGGCAGGAAGGTTATCTTAGCCCTTGGACAACGGCCAGCCTCATCGCGGGCTTTGCCGCTAAAAATGCGTATGACCTTATCTTGGCCGGCGCCATGTCTGAGGACGATATGCACGGTCATACCGGGCAAATGGTTGCCGGGTTGCTGAATATTCCGGCAGCTTCATCAGTTATATTGGAGCAATTGAAGGAAAAGGAAAATACGATATATGTGGAGCGAGAAATAGATGCGACCGAGAGAGAAGCGGTGATTCTAAACCTGCCGGCATTGCTGACGATACAATCCGGCATCAATACGCCCCGCTATCCCGCGCTTTCTCATGTTCTGCGGGCGCGTCAGCAGGATATTACAACAATTGCTGCAGATGAACTTAGCCCGATTTACGGGTATGAAAAGATCAGAAACATTACAGGCGTTGCCGCCGCGCGCAAATGCGTTTTTTTAGACGGGTCAGTTGAACAAAAGGCAGCCAAGCTCAGGGAAATTTTGCGTGGTAAATCTCTTTTAATATAAATTTCCGGAATGGAAACTATGAGAACCAAAATCCTGATTGTCGCAGAACACAGCCCTGACAAAATAATGCCCCTCACGTGGGAGATGATTGCCTGCTCAAAAGAGATTGAAAGGCAAATCCAAGCGCAAGTTGTAGTGGCCGTGCTGGGGAAAGACATTTTGTCTCAGGCCAGTGCGCTGGCTGTAAAGGCCGGAATTGATGTCATTGCCGTAACCGGGGATAGTCTCGAAAGCTATACGGCGGAGGCCTACATATCCGTATTATATGAGCTCGCATGCGAACTCAGGCTGGATTTGATAATTATCCCTCATTCGTCGCGCGGTTATGATTATGCGCCACAGGTTGCCGTGAAATTAAATGCTGCCTGTATTTCCGGAGTGGCGGAGCTTGATTTTTGTGACGGCAAGATGGGCTTTTGCCGTCAAGGGTTCCACGGCAAAATGGCAATAACGATGGAGTCTTCAAGGCCTGTGACAGTGATTACAGTACTACCTGGAGCTTTCCGGTATGACGGAAAAATAACGGAAAGTAAGGGCACTGTGACCATACGCAAAACACAGTTGATGCTGGAGACGACAATATCCGTCGCTACTATAAGCGCTGAGGAACAAAATGCAAATCTGCGGGATGCCGAAACGATCATTGCCGCGGGAAAAGGAATAGAAAAAATTGAGAATGTTGAACTTTTAAATGAGCTTGCCCAAGTTTTTCCGAAATCTGCAATAGCCGGTTCGCGGGCGGCCTGTGATCAAGGCTGGATTGCGCAAAGCTTGCAGATTGGGCTTACGGGAAAAACGGTTGCACCTAAATTATATATTGCCTGCGGGATATCCGGCGCGCTGCAGCACATTGCCGGCATGAAGGACTCGCAAACAATAGTCGCCATCAACCGTGACCCCGCTGCGGCATTTTTTTACTACGCGGATTTTGGTGTTGTTGAAGATATCAATACCTTTATCCCGGCGTTAATCATGGAGTTCCGAAAAAAGAAAGCATAATGACCCCAATCAAATGGTTACCAATGAAATTTGTCTCTTGACTTTCCAAAGAATTAGGAACACAAAAAAGAAGCATATTTAAGTAGGGCATCGTCAAAAGGTTAACAACTAAGCTGAACCCTTTTTGTAAGGGTGGTGCCATGAAGAGATTATTGAAGCCCTGTTTCTCAGAAGAGAGCGGGTTTTTGTGTTTAATAGAGCCCGTACGGCAATCGTTCAATTTTGAAATATATGTAATATCATTACTTATGATCGTTACATAAAAATTTGTAATGGACCGTGGCCAAAGGATATATGGTTCACCTAATGTAGCATTGCTGGGAAGTTGAGCGATTAGCGGAGAAAATGAATCTCAACCTGTCGTATATGATGAAACCGACCTACTCGACTCAAAAAAGAATTATGAGGTCTCTTATATTTGGTAAATATAACGAATCGTGCTTGCTTCATAAATCCTTTGAGGAGAGTTTCAAATGGTAAAGCTCGAAGAAACATCCATGGGTGCTATATTCCAAAACCGGGTTCAGGAATACGGGGATAAGACCCTTGTAAAGTACAAGAACAAACAAGGGGTATGGAAAGAAATATCCTGGAACAAACTCGGTAGCATGGTGAGGGACATTGGCATGTTCCTCATCAGCAAGGAGATCCAGCCCGGTGACAAGGTGGCCCTGTTTTCACCAAACCGCTATGAATGGTGGGTTGCCGACCTGGCCATAATCTCTGTAGGTGCGGTGAACGTACCCATCTATGCCACCAATTCTCCAGAGGAGTCCCGGTACGTTATCGAGAACTCGGACTCCAAAATGTGTTTTGTTGGCACCAGGGAACACATGGATAAAATCATCCAGATCAAAGACAAACTCCCGAACCTGAGAGAGATCATCATTTTCGACGACCTTGACAAGCCTGTTCCCGGCGTTATGACTTTTCAGGATGCCTGCAAGGAAGGAAAGGCGGCCAAGCACAAGGACGAGTTCGACAAACGTCTCATCCTCATTAACATCGAAGATATGGCCACCATCATCTATACATCGGGAACCTCCGGCAATCCCAAAGGTGTAATGCTGACCCACAAAAACTTCGTGTCCAATGTCAATCAACTTCAAGCGGTAGACCCCGACTTCCTCTCGCGCGACCACACCTTACTTTCATTCCTCCCACTCGCGCACTCCTTGGAAAGAACGTCGGGATACTACTGCCCTATCTTCCTCGGCCATCAGGTAGCATTTGCCGAGAGCACCGAAAATCTCTTGGAAAACTTTCGTGAGATCAGGCCCACCTTCCTAGTAAGTGTGCCACGCATCTATGAAAAGTTTCATTCGGGGATCAAAGCAAAGGCAGCCGGTGCACCCCCGGTCAAAAAAGCTCTGTTCAACTGGGCTATGGGCATTGCAAAACAGAACCTTCCCTATGCCTGCGAGAACAAAGATCGGACCGGCATGTTTGCTTTCAAGTACTACCTGGCTGATAAACTCATCTTCAACAAGCTAAGGGTAGCTCTGGGTATGGACAAGCTGGATGCAGCCACCTGCGGCGGCGCTCCTTTGTCAGTATCGGACGCAGAGTTCTTCCTTGGCATGGGCATCAAGGTCTTCGAAGGATTCGGCCTAACCGAGACGACACCGGTCACTAACGTAAACAAACGCACGCGCATCAAACCCGGCACAGTGGGTCCAGCTCTGAAAGACACCATCATCAAGATTAGTGACGTTGGTGAAGTCCTCGTCAAGGGACCCCAGGTCATGAAGGGCTACTATAAGAATGAGGCTGCCACAAAGGAAGCCTTTACGTCTGATGGCTTTTTCCGCACCGGTGATATCGGTGAAATCGATAAGGACGGCTATTTGAAGATTACGGGCAGAATGAAGGATCTTATTGTTACCTCCAGCGGTAAGAACATCTCTCCGCAGAATATCGAGAAAGCCCTTATTGCATGTCCTTTTATCGAGCAGCTGGCAGTTATCGGCGACAACCGAAAATACCTCTCGGCCCTCATTGTGCCCTCCTATGCCTCACTGGAGACATGGGCAAAGAAAAATAACATTACCTTCACGAGCAGAAAGGATCTTATCTCCAAACCAGATGTTAAAAAGCTCTTCGAGGCCGAGATGGGTCAATGCCTGAAGGACTATTCCCGTGTTATGCAGATAAGGAAGTTCACCCTACTAGAGACCGAGTGGTCCCAGGCCACCGATGAGCTTACCCCCACCATGAAGTTGAAGAGAAACATTCTTAACCAGAAGTACAGTTCTGAAATCGAGTCCATGTATCCACCGGAATAATAGATAAGCGTGCATGTACTGATAGGAAAGTTCACCGATTTTGTCACCATCATAACTGAATATAGTAATTCTCTGAAAAATCGAGGCGCATGTAATTGAAGGGAGGTTTATTATGAGTAATTTGCTTGTTAATACAAGAGATCAGCAGTTCGTTCTCTTTGAGCAGCTCGGCATAGAAAAATTGTTCGAATATGAGAAGTTTAAGGATTTCTCAAAAGAAATGGTACTGATGATGCAGAACGAGGCGGAGAAGCTGGCAGTGAATGTCCTTCTTCCGGCATACGCTCTTGGGGATAAGGAAGGATGCACCTTTAAGGACGGAAAAGTTTATGTGCCTGCAAGCTTTCATGAGGTGTTTAAGAAATATGTTGAAGCCGGGTGGCTCTGCTCCACTGAATCTCCCGATGTGGGAGGCCAGGGGCTTCCGCTTGTTGTGAGAGCAGCATGTATGGAGTCTCTGTTTGCAGCCAATTACGCATTTCTTACGTACACGGGGCTCACACACGGAGCTGCCCATTTGATTGAACAGTATGGCACAGAGGAACAAAAGAAAAAGTACATGTACAATATGTATGGAGGCAAGTGGACAGGCACGATGTGCCTGACTGAACCAGGGGCGGGCACCGACGTAGGGGCATTGAAGACATCCGCAAAGAGATTGCCCGATGGGACATTCAGCATTACGGGGACTAAGATATTTATTTCCTGCGGTGACCATGACCTTGCAGAAAATATAGTTCACCCTGTCCTTGCCAGAATAGAAGGAGATCCTCCGGGGACAGCAGGCATTTCTATTTTTCTCGTTCCCAAATACAGGGTTAAGGACGACGGTACCCTCGGCGAATTCAACGATGTGCGGACAGGCAACGTGGAGCACAAAATGGGTATCAAAGGGTCTGCAACATGTACTCTTAATTTTGGCGATGAGGGGAAGTGCATCGGTGAACTTCTCGGAAAAGAGCGTCAGGGCATGAGGATAATGTTCCTTATGATGAATGCATCGAGGATGGACGTAGGTATGCAAAGCCTTGGTCATGCCACGGCAGCCTATGAACATGCTGTTCAATATGCCAAGGAGAGGATCCAGGGCGTCCCTGTATGGGACATGAAAAATCCCGATGCTAAGGCTGTCCCGATTATTCAGCATCCGGATATCAGGAGAAAGCTTCTGTGGATGAAGTCCCACGTAGAGGGCATAAGGACCCTGCTCTACTTCACATGGCTCTGCATGGATATGGCAAGAATTTCATCAACGGAGCAGGAGAGAGAAAAATGGCACGGACTGGTTGAACTTCTTACACCTGTCTGCAAGGCATATTCCTCAGAAAAGGCGCAGTTGATCTGTTCCTATGCCATCGATGTCTACGGCGGCTACGGCTACTGTTCCGACTATCCCGTTGAGCAGTATTTCAGGGATTGTAAGATAGCCAGCATCTATGAGGGGACAAATGGTATTCAGGCTCTCGATTTGGTTGGCAGGAAACTCGGCCAGCGAAAAGGCGCGGACGTCATGAATATGTTCAGCGAGATTAATGCATCGATCACGAAATTGAAACGGATTGAAGATCTCAAGAAACATGTGGCCTATCTGGAAGAATCCTACAACGCGCTCATCGATCTCACCATGCATTTTGCTCAGCTCGGGAAAAGCGCGGGTTTCCTCATGCCGGTATTGAATGCGAGTCCATACCTTGAGATACTTGGTGATGTCGTAACCGGGCATTTCCTGATGCAGGCTGCGGGGATTGCCGATGAAAAGCTAAATGCAATTTACAGGGAAAGAGGTGTGGAGGAATCAAAAGCGAAGAAGCGTGCATTGATCCGCGAATATCCCGATGTTGCGTTTTATTACGGTAAGAATGCAGCCGCGAGGTTTTTTGCAGTTGATGTTCTTTCCACTGTAAAGTCCAGGTGCGAAGCCATCAAATTCGGCGAGAGAGTTCCTATTGAAATGGCGGAAGAGTCTTTTACATACTGAGTTTAGCGTGAATGCGGTGCCGATGGTTGGGTGATACGAACCGAAAAAACCCTCGCTGAGATTTTATGAAAAATCGAACCTTACTTTCCATAATCGTCAAACTTCAACCATACGGAGATTTGAGGATAAGTAGGTGACATGACTGACCGCTCTGCTTCTTCCTGAAGTCAAGCATCTGGCAATATTTCCGGATATTCACACTTTCAAACAATACTTATCACTTTTAGGCGATAAAAAAGGCGTGGATCACCTGCCTTTTCTCTATCTTGCTTCTTGTCTTTATTTCTCGAAATACAATTCGTCCTCAATCTTTATACATCCTATGACACTCTGAGCGGCTGGGCAGCGAGTGATATAGTTTGAAAAGCACTCTTTCGCATCGGCCATCTTTTCCTCGGTTACTTTCAGGTGGTATTTAACACGGATGGTTGTGATCTTAAGAACTCCATTAACATCTTCGATGTCTCCTTCTACATCGGCCCAGTAAATAGGTTCTGGGGTGGGAATCTTTTTTCCGGCCATCAACGTGGCCAGTGTCCCCATCATTCACCCTGCTGTCGCTGCAACAATATGATCAAGTGTTGCCGCATGCTCCTTCTCCGGCTCAACTTTGTAAAACTTCATGATCCCACCGTGAACACCATAATATACCGGTTCCGAAAATCCTTCAATCATAGCTCTGCGGGTCGGTCCTTTCTCCCTGACGATTTTAATTCGCGATGTATGAACAACCTCTCCCATACGAACCCTCCTTTGTCTTTCTTCAGATAATACTTTAACGGGAAAGTAATTACAATAAAATCCGTTGAAGGATACTCTTACAGGTTGCTATATTAATTCAGTCAAGACGATCATTGGGGTGTTCGATCTCGTGTAAGCATCAGGTTGCATAATTTCATGGCTTTAGTAGATTTGAATTGGAAATTGTGATAATTAAACTAAATGAAACCAGTCACCATCATCCGTCTTTTGTGGTGCGCGCTGGGTGTTGCAGCTGGTATTGGGCTGGCGCTCTCACTTGCAGCGCTGCCTGAACCGCCGTTCCTTTTAGCCTCATTGGGTGGCTCTGCGGTATTTCTGTTCGGTCTCACGCGCGCCCCTGCCGCACAACCTCGGGCTCTGTTCGGCGGTCATCTCGGCAGTGCGCTCATCGGCATCGCCTGCTATCAGTTCTTCGGCGATTCGCTATGGGTCTATGCGCTCGCCCAAGTATTGGCCTTGTGGTACATGCTCCTCACGAAGACGGTGCATCCACCAGCCGGTGCGAACCCTCTCATCATGATTTACAGCCATTCGGGTTTGTCTGCGCTATGGCAACCCGTTTTCATCGGCGTGCTGAGCTTGGCTGTAGTTACGGCCGTGTGGAGTCGCTTGTTTCCGGGTCTCTCACACTACCCGGTAACTTGGTTAGACCGTTCGCCGCCTACGATGTTCTGGGGAGGCTGGAGTGAATAACCACTGTTCTAATTTTCTTACAGGAATATTCATGACTTCCTGAAAGCATTAGAGCTGATTTTACTGAAGATATACAAGGCTTCGAATGGTAATAATCATATATGTCACGACCCCGATTACATAGGATGATTACATCTAATCAAAATGGATCGTGAAAAGAGGTGTGATGGAGAGGTCTGTCTAAATTCTATAAAAAATGCCTTCTTGACAGACGACTCGACCAAAAGGGGAGCCTGTTTCTCTAATGAAGGACGCCGCGCCACCTCCCTGTCCCAATCGCATCACCAGCCCCTGCTTTTCGATGCTAAATATCCCTTGACAAGCAAAAACAGCCCCTATACTTCTATGCATCGAAAGCAATACCTTATCACAAAAAGACAAAAAGGAAAGGAGGAATATATGAAATACCCTGATCTGAGCTTTGAGCCTTTCTTTACTTGGGCAAACCGGCCGAGGGTCATGTACAAAGCCGGTGTACGAAACGAGTTGGGTTTTGAAATGGAAAAACTTGGGGGGACGAAGGTGGTCCTCTACACCGACAAGGGGCTTGTTCAGGCTGGTGTGGCGGAGATGGTAATCGAGGCCATCAAGGATTCCAGCCTGGAGTTGGTCGGTGTCTATGACAAGATCGTGCAGGACGCCCGCCTCGACTTGATCAACGAGGGAGCGGCTTTTTACAGGAAGAGCGGTGCCGACTGCATGGTGGTCGTGGGGGGGGGCAGCGTTATGGACACGGCCAAGGCCATCAATATCCTGATTGGCGGGGGCCTCGATGATTTTTCACCTCTGGCGGAGCAGGTGGGATTGTTCGAGGGGGCCAAGCCGTTGCCTCCGCATATGGCCTTCCCGACCACCGCGGGAACAGGGGCAGAGGTGACCTTTGCCATGGTTGTCCTCAACGACGTGGACAAGGTGAAGGTTGCATGCGCCCATCCTTACTGCAATGCCGACATCGCCATGCTGGATCCTGAGCTCACGGTGAAACTTCCCCCGAAGATCACGGCCTTCACGGCCATGGATGCCATGACCCACGCCATCGAGGCCATCACGACCGTCAGTGCGAATCCAATCTCGGACGGATTAGGGCTGCACGCGGTCCGGCTCATCACAAAATATCTTCCCGAGGTCATGAAAAACCCGGAGAATGTCGAGGCAAGGGGCTACCTGCTGATCGCAAGCACCATGGCGGGCATGTCCTTCATCAACGCCTTCACCGGCGGGGTCCACGCGACAGCCCATGCCCTAGGCGCCCTTTACGGAATTCCTCATGGGCTGGCCAACAGCATCATGCTGCCCCATGTGATGACTTACAATCTGGAGGAGAACCCGGCCCGCTTCGTACTGATAGCCGATGCCATGGGCATGAATATTGTTGATTTGACACCAGAGGAAGCCGCCCGGGTTGCCGTTCAAGCGGTGAAGGATCTGCAGAAGGCCGTCGGCCTGACGCAAACCCTGAAGGATTTTGATGTTCCAGACGATCGCGAAGCCCTTCAGCCGCTGCTCGATGCCGCCATGGGGGATTCCCAGCTTCCCTACAACCCCCGCGATCTGGAAGAGGACGACGTGTATAATCTATACTTGAAAGCCCGATAACTCAAAAAGGAGGAAAAAACAATGAAGTATTGGAAAGACGATACGGAACCTATCAAGGCGTTTGTAACCCTCTGGGAAACGCTCTCCAAGGAACAGGAATTCATCGACGGCATGAAGAAGGTCAATCAGCTCATCTGGTTCAATTATACCGAGGATGGCCCCAACTGTTCTTTCCACGTGGACAGCCGCGACGGAAAGTTCATCGTTGGTGCCGGTAAGCCCGTCGAGGAACCGCACCTCACGATGAGCCTGTCTGCCGACAACGCACATCTGTCATGGGCAAACAAGCTCAACCCCGTGATGGCCATCACCAGGGGGCAGATCAAGGTCAAGGGTTCAGCCACGGGTCTGCTGAAGCTGGCCCCCAAGCTGAAAAAGGTGGCCTTGGTCTACGAGCAGGTCCTGAAGGATTTAGGCTGGGAGGACAAACTGGCGAAATAGGCCTCGCGTCACAGGCTGTCTTCATGTCGATCAGTTATTTTTCAGGCGGCTGGCGTTCTGCTTCACCGATGGAGGGGCAATCACAGGACCCTCTGCCATGAGACGTTACAGGTGGATTTAATCAGGAAGGTTCCTTATCTATCGCCGATTTTACAGGAGCAGACTTATGCAAGGGAACACGGGGAAAATCATCAATGTGGACCTGACGAGCGGCAGTGTCCAGATCGAGACATTATTGGAAGAGTACTACAAACAATACATCGGGGGTAGCGGTCTGGCCGCAAAGATTTTCTGGGAGCGTGGGCGCTTCGATATCGATCCCCTTGCCCCTGAGGCCATGCTGATCTTCATGAATGGTCCTTTTGCAGGCCTGAAGTTATCCGGTGCCAGCCGTAACAGTGTGGCCGGGTGTTCGCCGCTGACAGGGCACTGGGGTGATTCGTCCTGCGGGGGGTTCTTTGCCCCGGAGCTCCGCTATGCCGGTTATGACGGACTAATCATTACAGGCAAAGCTTCTAAACCATCTTATCTTCTGATCAATGATAGCACTATTCAGACCCTCGATGCGGGAGAATACTGGGGGAAGGGTACGGAGGAAGTCACAACGGCATTAAAGAGTAAGTATGGGAAAGACTATCGCACCCTAGTCATCGGTCCTGCAGCAGAGAATCTGGTCAGGTATACCATCATTCTGAATGATGGTCATCATGCGACGGGAAGGGCTGGTTTTGGTGCCATCATGGGGTCAAAAAATTTGAAAGCCATCGTCATCAAAGCCTCTAAAAAGGACATGGAAGTGGCGGATAAAGCCGGATATGAAGCATTCCGCAAGGATCTCAATAAACAGATCATAGAAGCTTTGCCCGCTACCCTGCTGCACACAGATGGGACGGCCGCAAACCTGACGGGTGGTGTATACAGCGGCGATGTCCCGGTGAAGAACTGGACGTCCAACTTCTGGGAAGAGGCGGCGGATGCCCTGGCGGGAAGCACTTTGAGTGAGATGTATCTGACGAAGCGCAGCGCCTGTGCGTTTTGCGGTATCGCCTGCAAGCGTGTTGTTGAGGTCAAGGAGGGTCCTTTTGCCATTCCTGAGGGACCGGGCCCGGAATATGAGACAATGGTCTCTTTCGGAACCCTCATCGGCTCTATCGATCTGGCCGCTACTTGTAAGGCAGGCCGCGTCTGCAATGAATTTGGCATGGACACGATCTCGGCGGGAGGGACCATCGCCTGGGCCATGGAAGCCTTCGAAAAAGGAGACTTGACGCTGGAGGACACGGACGGCATTCCTCTGAAGTGGGGCGATATGGAGACGGTGATTAACGTAGTTCTGCCGAAAATTGCCAAACGAGAAGGCAAGCTGGGACAACTTCTGGCTGATGGCAGTGTGGCCGCCGCAAAAAAGATTGGCAAGGGTCTGGAATACACCGTTCACAGCAAGGGATTGGAGGCACCCATGCATGACCCGCGGGGAGGCGGGCACGGGATGGCCCTGACCTATGCGATGAGCCCCCGAGGGGCCTGCCATGTGGCGGACCCCATGCTGTTTGTCGAGATGGGCGCACGCTACTATCCGGAGATTGGATTTGACTATATCACAGGCATGGAGCCCATGAGTGACGAGAATAAACCGGAAGCAGCCGTTGTTTCCATTATCTTTGGGGCCCTTGAAAACAGTGCCTGCTGGTGCGCCTTTGCTGACGCCCTGACCATTCCGGACTGGCTGAATCTGTTCAATCATGTGGCCGGCTACGGCTGGAACACCGAGGAGATGCTGAGGGCGGGCCGTCGGGTCTTTTACCTGAAGCGGCTCATCAATTATCGTTACGGCCTCACGGCGGAAGATGACAAGCTCACGCCGCGGATGGTGGAACCGGCCAGAGACGGAGAACCGGAAGGCATCCAGATGAACTTCGAAGGGATGAAATCACGATTTTACGGACTGGTGGGCTTCGATCCGGTCAAGGGCATCCCGACAAAGGAAAAACTTGAGGAATACAACATGGCCGAAGAAGCCAAGAAGGTGTGGTGATGCCGGCTCTCAGTTTGTCGTCACAAAGCGTAGTACCATCGGATTATCTTTAGATTCTTTCACGGAATCCCGCGTAAAGGGGGCGACTACAAGGTCGCCCCCTTTTACATGACCATTTACTGAACCTGTTCAGAATAACCAAGGAAGTTCTTATCAAACAAAAATACTATATGATATTATTAGAAACTTCAGTACAACTGGTAATCATCACGTCGATTGAAAAGCGAAAAGCCTTGACTTGTAGATACCGTTCTTGTCAAACGGAAGCTGGCTTATAATTTAGATCATACTTTTTCCCGGATTTCAGTACGCCAAAGATAACGTGAACCAGTTTTCTCATAATCGCACAGACGATAACTTTCCCATTTTTACCTTTATCTTTTAGACGATTATAAAAAGCGATCATAATAGGATTGCATTGGATTGACACCAATGCCGGCATGTACAGGGCCTTTCTGAGCCTTGCATGTCCGATCTTACATAATCTGGGTTTGCCTTTGACAGATGATCCTGAGAGTGTTTCTTTCGGCGCGAGTCCGATGAATGCTACCATTTGACGAACATGGTTGAATTTTTCCAGATCATCTAATTCTGCCAGGATGTGAGGAATGGTTACCTTACCAATACCGGGAATAGAATCCAGCAATTCCTTCCTCCGTTTAAGATGTGGATTTTGTCCTATCAGATCGGCAATCTGTCGCCTTATTTTTTCAATTTCCTGATCCAAATAAGCTATATGTTCTTTGATTAAAGAAATGACAGATTCATGTGCCGTGCTGATCCGATTCTTCTCCTGACTTCGCATGTCGATAAGGCTATCAACCCTTCTGACCAAAGCTCTCAAGGATCTGATCTCCGGTGGAGGCGGAATCCATGCACCTGGTTTCATAGCCAGACAGAACCGGGCAATCAAGGCGGCATCAAGCTTATCCGTCTTGGTGCGAAGCAGTTCACTCTGAGCAAACCCCTTGATGCGGGCGGGATTGACAATGCTGACAATGTGGCTGGCTTCATGAAGATATATCGCCAGGTCCTCTCCATAGTTGCCAGTCGCTTCCATACAGGCATGGACCTTCTGAATCCCCTGTTTCTCAAGCCAGAGCAGCAACGTCTCAAAACCTTCCGCCGAATTCTTGCAGGTCTTATGTTTTGTCTTCCCATCTACAAGAAGTGCGACATCGAATTTCTGTTTCGCGATATCTATCCCAAGAACCGATACTGACATAATAAAATACC
>Ga0209777_10005923_pt1 | contig 13917 bp, 11 predicted proteins | sample FrelakmetHBP12HB_FD_187147 | JGI IMG/M metagenome (GOLD analysis project Ga0209777, IMG submission 187147) | Freshwater lake sediment microbial communities from the University of Notre Dame, USA, for methane emissions studies -HBP12 HB (SPAdes)... | ecosystem: Environmental > Aquatic >...
TCGCTCTTGTCGGCGAGCGCGCTCGCCGACAAGAGCGACAATAACGGCAAGAGCGACCAGGGCAAACACAGCGCAAGAAGCGCCCAGACCCAAACCCCGCGGTCCAACTCGCAAGCCGGTCAATCCGACAAAGGCCGGGCATACCAGTCCAACGACCAGGCAACAAACCGCCAGGACTCCGGCAGCCGCTGGAATTCGGGAAGCAGGCCGGCAACAAACAGCGGCAAGTCGAGCACATATCAGCCGCTCGACAACCGCCGCACGGCCACCGCGCCGGATACGAACTACACCCGGCCCGGGAACCAGCGCGACAACAACCGCACGGCCACCGCGCCGGATACGAACTACGGACGCAACTACAACCCCGGCCCGAATGTCGGTAAGAGAAGCGGTGATGTATCCATCAACACGCGCATCAACGTCAACAACCGGGATCAGGCCAACCGACCCAAGGGATACACTCCGCCCACGTATCGTGGCGGACAGTACTATTACTCGACTCGGCCCAGCAATACCGGATATCGCTATGGCCACTGGGTGTTCAATAACTACGACCCGGCGTTCAACCGCAGGTCCGCTTACTTCTACTTCGGGTTCTTCCCGTATATGGAAACCGTGCGCATTCACATAGCGCCTTACCTGACTATCAGCTACGTCAAGAGAACGACGGGAAACTACCGCAACGGGTACTACCTGTCCAGCAACACCGAGCTGGACTATGCCCTTTCGGACATCCGCGACGCCTGGCTGAACGGCAGGGCCGACCTGATCGGGAGGCACATATCGAGCTATCAGACAATAGCGGTGCTTCTCGATGGTAGTTACGATTACTCGCTTGATGCAAGCGACTACAACGACATGACCGCCGACGCCATCGACAAGATCCAAACCGTCAGCTTCACCTGGCAGGAAACCCGCGAACGCGCCAACGGCGACTTCACCGCCTTCGGCAAGCACGTCTATCGGGATGACTCCGGCCGCACCAAGACCGTCTACGTAAGCTACACTCTGCGCCGTGACGGGGGTGATTACACCATAGTGGAGGTTGGGAGTTCGGATAGGCCGCTTTATTGAGCTGATCGGGGTTTGATATAGAGCTTTTCATGTGGGGTGGTGGTCCGAGTGACCGCCGCCCCATTTTGCCGTTGACTCTACCTCCAGCATCAAGAGTCCCCACAGCCTAAAGAGAATGCCCGGCAGGCAGACAAACACCAGCCAAAGCGGGAACATTGTGCCCCAATCCGATGTCCAATCATTGATATGTCATCAACGTTGGGGTATACCGCGGTCGGCCGGCCCGGCTTGCCGGGCGTCCAGCACGCGGTTTGCAATGTGCATTAGATGACTTTATTGAAGAGGCCAACAAACATGACCCCTGATAAGCGCCGTATTTCCCTCACCGAAGTTGTCATCGCGGTTCTGGCCGCGGTCGTGCTGGTTTCGGTCCTTTCCCCGGTAATCGCGATAAATGGGCAGACCAGCGCTCTCGCCCAGTGCCAGGCAAACCTGAGAAAACTGGGCGGGGCATTCAGAATGTACCTGGCCGATTGGGATAGGGTCTACCCAACCAACAAAGCCGCCAATGCCGCCGCGCCAGTCAGAGAAGTGCAGCTTCCGCCGTGGCCCCCTCTGTCCGGCTACCTTGACAACCGGTCCGGCAGGCCCGCCAAGTTCGCCATCATTGGCGGCGTTCAGCAGATAAGCTGGGTCGGCGCCCTCTATGACTATGTCGGGCCAATCACCAGCCCGAGCAACAGGTCCAACGTGTGGAAATGCCCAGCCGCAAGCTCGACCCAGAACGGCGCCACGCCATCAATCCTGAGCAGCGCCGCCGTGACCTACGTCATCAACTTCAATCTCCTCGAGCAGCCCGAAAGCGAGTCAAGGCACGATGCCAGGCTGATGCTGCTGAGGGAAACCGACCGACTGGTGGCTTCGTTCTGCCGCGCGGGCAAGAACAACGGGGCGATCAGCATGACCTACGTGAGGGACCAGGCTTCAGGGCCGCCCACGGCGGCGTTCCTGACTATGTCTGATGTGGCCATGACGGGCTTGGGGGGACCGTTAAATCCCAAGCCCCACGGGGCAGGCTCAAACATTCTTTTCACTGATGGCCACGTGAAGTGCTTCGACTCATCCACATTCACTTCCACTTGCGTATGGGACTCCTCAAGAAAGCGATGGGTAAACGCGGGGGCACCGATGGGGATAATCGATGTGACCAGATAACGGCCACTCCAATCGACAGAGCAAGGAAAACCCGGAGGCGATCGATGAAGAAGCCGAGATTGATAACCATCCTTACCATAGCCGGTTGTATCTGCCTGGGGCTGTTGTGCGCGCAATGCCTGAGCGCGACTTTGTTCGTGCGACCCGACGGAAACGACGGCAATTCTGGGGCAAGTTGGGACGCCGCCAAGAAGACGATTCAGTCTGCTCTCAACGCAGCGGCGAGCGGCAGCGAAATCTGGGTGGCCGCCGGAACTTATCGGGCTTACTCAGCCTCCACCCATCTCACCATCGTGCTCAAGACCGGGGTAGGACTGTACGGGGGATTCTCGGGAAACGAGACACTGCGAAGTCAGCGCGACCCGAGCCTTCATCCGACGATCATCGATGGGAGCATCGACATGCCATCCTCGGGCATAGTCATACCTTCCGGGGTCTCGGGAACGGTGGTGGACGGGTTCACCATTCGGAACTGTGTCACCGGCCCCAGTGCCTCTGGATTGGTCGCTCAGGGCGCGATCACCTGCGCATCGACCGGTCCGAACCTTGTGTCAAATAACCTGCTGGTCAACAACGATTACGGCGTATGTGCGATGAGTGCGGGAGCAACCGTGCTCAACAACAGGATAATCGGAAACACAAAAGGCGGAATAAACGGCCCCATCACCTTGGCCGCAAACAACGTCATCTGCGGCAACTCCGGGGTCAAGGGCGGAGGAATCTACGCAAAGGGCGGCACGTTTATCAACAATACCATCATCGGGAACTGCGCCGGCATGGACGGCGGCGGAATCTACGCCGACGGCACATCGACAGTAATAGTGTCCAACAATATCATCGCGTTCAACTCCTCCGGCGTGTCCGTCGCAACTGGGACGCCGACGGCAGTAAAGTCGAACTGCGTCTATAGCAACACCGCATACAACTACCTCGGCATTACCGATCCGACCGGTACCAACGGCAACATATCCCAGGACCCAAAGCCGGCATCCCGCTTGTTCGGCAACGCCCACATCCAGCCGGATTCGCCATGCGTGGACGCAGGCGATGACTCGGCCCTCTCCCTCATACCCGCCGATTACCTGTATGACATGGACCATCAGCCGAGAACAATCGGCTCTCACGCGGACATCGGCGCTGACGAAAGCAGCGGCGAAGCGTGGAGCGATGTCGTCCCGGCGATTATCAAGGCCAGCCCCACCGGCGATGACACCCTCAGTGGCCTGAGCTGGTCCACCGCGAAGAAGACCATCCAGGCCGCGATAGACACCGCGGCGACGACCGGCGGCGAGGTCTGGGTCGCCGGCGGAACCTACAACGAGTGTATCGCTCTCAAACCCTATGTCTACATCTATGGAGGCTTCTCCGGACTCGAGAACAGCCGCTTAGACCGTGACTGGGCCGCCAACAAGACCATAATCGACGCAAAACGCGGCGGCACGGTCGTGTCGGCATATTTGGGTCACGATATCAGCGCGATCGACGGCTTCACTATCCGAGGCGGCGCATCGAACTCGGACGCAGGCTGCTCACAGGGAAGCGGCATCGTGTGCAGCGGCTCCTCAGCAACCATAGCCAACAACACGATTATGCTCAACTCCGGCATCGACGGCGGAGGCATCTACTGCGCCGACGCTGCCCCGAAAATACTCAACAACGTGATCCAGGGCAACTGGGCCGAACGCGGCGGAGGCATCTACTGCGGCACAGGCTTCAGCACCCCATCCACCCTGGTCCCGACCCTGATCAACAACACAATATCCGCAAATAAGGCCGTGGATGGAGGAGGAGTCTATTGCGAACTCACCAACCCCATACTTACCAATAACATCATCGCAGCTAACTCATCCGGCGTCTTCGCAACCAGCAGCATGCCCGCAATGAAATCGAACTGCGTCTACGGCAACAAAGACTATAACTGCTCCGGCACTACCGACCCTACCGGGAACGATGGCAACATATCCCAGGACCCTCTTCTCGCCGCGCCCGACTACGGCAATGTCCACATCCAGCCCAACTCCCCGTGCAAGGACGCCGGCGACAACTCAGTCCTGCAACCCGATTGGGCCGATATGGACCACCAGACAAGAGTCCTGGATGGACGCATCGACATCGGCGCTGACGAAAGCAACGGCGCTGCCTGGGACAGCGCTCCCGTTATCCATGTCGCCCCGTCCGGAGATGACGCACACGATGGCTCCACGTGGTCTGCCGCCAAGCGCACGGTCAAGGCCGGCATAGACACGGCCGCGCGGACGGGCGGCCAAGTTTGGGTTGCCGGCGGCACGTATACCGAACAGATAGAGCTGCCGGGGTTCGTGAACGTCTATGGCGGGTTCGCCGGCGGGGAGGCCACTCTGGGCGACCGAGACCCTTCCAAAAACCCAACAATCATTGACGGCAGCGCTAGCGGCAGCGTGGTATCTTCCTATGCCGGTCCCGGCGCGCTCGACGGCTTCACCCTGCGCAATGGCAAGGGCACGCCGTTCTATACGGTTACCGGCTACCAGAGCCAACTGCTTACCTCACTCTTCCAGGGCGGCGGAGTATTCTCGCCTAATCCGATGCTCAATCTCGCGAGCTGTACGATCACGGCAAACTCAGCCGACGTTGGAGCCGGCTTTTACGGCCGGTGTCCGGTGTCGGGTATTACGTTTAGCGGCAACTCAGCCACAGGCAACGGCGGTGGCATATACTCCTACGGGCCATTCGGCGGCATATCCAACTGCACAATCACTAGCAACAGCGCCGTGTCCGGCGGGGGAATTGCCGGTCAATGCTCGATCACTGGATGTAGTATCAACGCGAATACCGCCAGCCAGGACGGCGGAGGCGTATTTGGGGCCGATGCGGTTTCGGGCTGCACAATCTCCAAGAACACGGCGGCTCGAAATGGCGGCGGTGTGTGGTGCCCGAAGAACAACACCATTGCCGGCAACATCATCGCCAAGAACATAGCGGGCAGCGCCGGCGGAGGGCTGCGCCTTGGCGGCACGGCAATCAGCAACACTATCGTTGACAACACGGCGCCACAATATGGCGGTGTTTCCCCGGACGCGACGTCGGCGACCACGCTCTGTGATAACATCGTAGCCTTCAATTCCGGCGCGGGCTCGCTTTCAGGCAATCTGACCGCAAACTACATCTACGACCCGGCAGATCCCAACGATCCGGCTGGTCAGGCCCTTTCTAATGCCCTCTTTGTCGACCCGCCCCGAGGCGACTACCACTTGAGGGCCGGTTCACCATGCATCGATGCCGGCACGAATTACGAGGCCATCTTCCAAAACTCGGACCAAATGACATACCTGCCATCCCGCGACATTGACGGTCAGAAGCGAGTTTATGGACAGGCGATCGACATCGGCGCGGACGAATGGTGGCCATGCCCAGCCGACGCGAAGAAGGTCGCGGACGCCGGGACGGCCCAACTCAGCGGCATCACCGTCACCGCCGCATTCCCCGACTTTTTCTACGTCGAAACCGACGACCGCGGCAGCGGCATAAGGGTCAACAAAGCGGGCCACGGGCTCAGCACGGGCACAAGAGTCGATGTCTCGGGCATATCCTATACGGACGACAACGGCGAAAGATGCATCGCGGCATCATCCGTCACCCAAACCGGTCTCGGCAACATCGTCCCGCTCGGCCTCAATAACAAGACCCTGGGCGGCGGTGATTTCGGCCTGCAGGAAGGCGTCTGTGGCTGGATCGATCACAAGGACGAATTCGGCAAGTGGCAAAGCGTTTGGGGCAAAGTAAGCGGCCTCAACAACATCGGCCTGTTGATAATCGCATGGGGCAAGTATGCCTACGTCGACTCCTCCACTTTCACGATCGATGACGGCAGCAACATCAACGTCAAGTGCATCATCCCGACCGGCGTCACTCTCGATCGAAACTGGGGTCATGTGCGCGTAACCGGCATCAGTTCATGCGAAAAAGTCCATGTCGATGACCACGACGAACTCCACGGCATCATACGCATTCGCGGCCGGAAAGATATAGTGTCTCTTCACTAGGCAATGCTTTGCGGGATCGGAAGATCCCCATCCGGCCCTGTCACTCCACGCTCAAATAGCCCTCGCTCACAACCCGTGAACAACATTTAACTAAAATATACCGGGATTTTAGCCAGAATTCGGCCTACTTCCGGTCTTATAATTATGGGAGTACTTTTCTTTTGAGTCGTACCAGCACCCGTGCACATGTCATTCCGAGCGTAGTCGAGGAATCTGCTTTTCCCTTCCCTTCGGCTGACGGCTGACGGCTGACAGCTTTTTCGCGGGTTTTGTACGAGCGAACCCCCTCGTGGACTGAGCGTGAAATACAGTTCGTTCGGTCCAATGAACATCTTCAACCAAAAAGGCCGTGGACCCGACTATCGGTCCACGGCCTTTGATCTACCTGTCTGCCCTGACTCCCGACTATGGAGCGGGAGGCGGAGGCGGGGGCGGGGTGGTTGGTTTATCACCCGAGGGAGCAGGCGCGGGAGGAGCGGTAGGCGTTCTCGGAGCAACCATTCTCGGACTGCCGGGGCGCGGACCCGAGGATGCCGGAGACATCGCGCCAGGCACCGTCATCGGAGGAGTGGGAGGAGCGAGCTTGTTTACGATCTTGCACTTGCTCCTGAGTTGCATTACGTATTGGTTGACGAGCATCGGCGCCCTCTCGTCGTTGATCATCTTGCGGAGTTGCTCCTTCTCGGCGCCAACAGCATCCTTGCCGACACCCTCGACCTTGATGATGTGGTAACCGAAGCTGCTCTTAATCGGCTCGCTGACCTGACCCTTCTTGAGGCTGAATGCCTCGTTCTCGAACTCCGGCACCATTCTGCCTTTCTTGAACCAGCCGAGGTCGCCGCCTTTTTCCTTGCTGCCGGGATCCTCGGATGCTTCGGAGGCAACCTTGGCGAAGTCTTCTCCGGCCTTGAGCCTCGCGTCGATTTCGTCGATCTTCTTTTTCGCGGCGGCTTCCTGTTGTGTCTTGTCGGTAATGCTGCTGTCGAACCTTACAAGGATGTGGCGCGCCTTGACATACTGGGCGAACTCGTCGTCCTTGATCGGGCTGCCCTTCAGGGCCAGCTTCTTGGCTAGAACCTGCATCTCGACCAGGCAGTCAAACCGTTCACGGGTCATCTTGTACCGCGTAAGAACCTCGTCCACACTCTTGGCGCCGCTGCTTTGGAGGACTTCGGTCTTGATAAAGGCGTCCTTTTCGGCGGGGGTGAGTTCGGCATGTTGTTTCTTTGCCTCGTTCTCGAGCATCTTCTGATCGAGCAACTGGCCGACCATATCCGGGGCCGTGCGGTTCCACAGAGCCTTCACGGTCTCGCCTTTGGTCACGGGGACGCCGTCGACAGTGCCGACCACGGCAGTATCCGGGCCGCTCCAGAAACCGCTCAATACGGCCTTCTGGTTGAACTTACCACTCGTACTCTTTGCCTCCATCGCAGCCGGCTTGGTTGTGGGTTTTGCCGCGGGTTTTGCCGCGGTTTTCACAGCGGGCTTGGCCGCGTGTTTAGCCACGGTCTTCGCCGTCGGCTTGGCTGCGGGCTTGGCATTCTTGGCAGGCGTATTCACAGCGAACGCGGCATAGGACAGTACCACGCACACAGGTACCGCCAGCGCAATTACCAGCTTTCTATTTCGCATCAACAAAGCTCCTTTCGAATACAGTACTGTCAGAATGTTACTACAAATCCACCTATGGGTCAACCATCTAGTTTTCTGACCCTCGACAGAACCCTGCCACTCGGACCAGCGCGCTGAAGTGCTGCCCCAGGCGGAAAACTATCTATAGTATAACGCATAACATGCCCAGCTAGTTCCCCGATAGCAATAATCAAGACTGGAAATACGTGAGTAGCAGCGTCAGCAAGTTGTTTACCGCGTGGCAAACCATCGACGGCAACAGTGACCCGGTCTTCTCGCGGACCACCGCAAGCACCACGCCAAGCGCCAGAAGCGACAGGAACTCGCCTGGGATCGTCGGGTGTATGGCGGCAAATATGGCGGCGGATAACAGCGCCGCGCCCCAAACACCCACGCTGGACCGCAGGGCCGTGTATAAGTAACCGCGAAAAGCAATCTCCTCGATCACCGGAGCCGCCACAACGGCTATTACCAGAGAGAGAAGAAATGGCAGCCCGCCCCGCGTCACATCGCTAATAATCGGATGCGGGGGAGTCTGAACATTCCTAAAAACAGTCCCCAGCAGCCATTGGGTAACAACCCTGGCCAAAATGAGCAAAGGCAGGCACGCGCAGAATGCCCCGAGACCCCAGATCACTTTGTCCTTTATAGGCCGAAATCTAAGACCGATCTCGGCCGGGTCTTCTCCCGTCAGCACGGTCAGGTTGCGAAAAGCCGCCAGACCCAGAGCGAAAGCCCCGGCCATGCTCAATAGTTGAAAAACGAGCCCAACGCACGTGTCAACGACGTTGTCGCTGGTGAAGCCAAGAATTCCGACACCAATACCGAAGACTCCGTCCAGGCACATATAGGCGACAAAGTACACCAGAAAACTAATGAGCAGAACGGACGGCTGCAGGCGCGGAGCGGGGATATTCCGAAGACCAGCCGCGTGGCGAACGAAAAACATAATGCCCAGAATAAGCCCCGCCACTCCCGCGATAATATACACCACCACCAAGCCGAAAGCCACGGCGAGGATTACAAGAGCGGAGTCGCGAGCGCTCTGCATCGCCGCGTTCGCGCGAGCAGCCTGGCCCGAACGCTCATAGACATTCGAAATCGCCACTTCGATCAGCGGCCCCAGGTTGAGCTCTCGTATGCGCGACGCATATTGGCGCGCGGTATCTTGTGAAATAGGCTCGGGGCCGTGGATCGCCCGCCACATTTCGGCTTCGGACGCGTAATTCGTCCCACGCGCGGCCAGCAGGCGAAGTTCGTCGTCGGCAGACTTCTTGAGAAGGGCCGACTTGGCGACGATTATCCGCCTCAGCGCTTTGGGACCGCTCCCGGCCTTGTGGTAAGCATCGATCGCTTTGGTCACATACGACTCGGAACCACCTACCCTGGTAGGCAGCAGGCATTGGCGAATATCCATGTCGCCGGCCGAAATGCTGGTCGGGTCGGTTTCATCGGCCTGGGAAATGGCCCGGATCCCCACGCCCTGATCCAGAACATCAAGCGCCAGCACCGCGCCCACCAGCAGCCCTACCAAGATCAGGTAGACACGCCACGCGCTGCCGGGTCGATGGGACGGAGGGGCTGCCTGGTTCAACTAGGCGACCTCTGACCTGACGATATCCGAGCCGCGCTTGTCCAGCCAATCGTGGTAGACGTCGAGCATCGCCCTGAACTCAGACTCGAACCTCGCCTTGGTGGCCTGGAGCAGTTCGACGTCCGCGCGATACTTATCGGCTTCTTTCTGAGCGTCCACGGTCATGCGAACGCGGGCCAATTCGGCCTCCTGGAGGATGGCCTCGGCCTGCTTGTGGGCGGCCGCCCTGACTTCGTCGGCGCTCTTTTGCGCGAGTGTAAGCGCCTCGGTCATCGTGGATTCGATTTTGCGGACCCGGTCGACATCTTCCTGGAGCTGGTCGATCTTGCGCAGAAGCTCACATTTCTCTAGCAGGGCGCTTTCCAGCGCCTCGCCCGCCGAGCGGACAAACTCATCGACCTGGCCTTTGGAATAACCCCGAAGCGTCGTCTTGAACTGCGTGTGGAGTATATCGATAGGTGTGATAGACATCATGTGTATCCTTTGCGCATCCTAACAGTAGCTTGCTAGCCCAATTCTTCGGACCTCTTGGTGGCGGCTTTGACGGCTTCGATAACAGCCGAACGGAACCCGGCTTTCTCCAAGGCGTCTATGCCCGCTATGGCCGTTCCTCCGGGACTGGTGACGTGGTCCTTGAGGTCGCCGGGATGTTGGTCGGACTCAAGTACCATTCGGGCGGCTCCCATGACTGTCTGGGCCGAGAGTTTCATCGCGACATCGCGCGCGAGGCCGACCCTCACGCCTGCGTCGGCAAGCGCCTCGACCATAATATAAATATACGCCGGGCCGCTGCCGCTGAGGCCGGTCACCGCGTCCATCATCTTCTCCTGGACTTCGAGAGACAGCCCGACGGCATTGAACAGCTTGGCTCCCATCGCCGCGTGCTTCTGGGTGCAGTTCTTGCCGAGGCAGAAGGCCGTCGCGCCCGCTCCGACCATACATGGCGTGTTGGGCATCGCCCTGATGACGGCGGAACCCTCCGGCAGGCGGCTCTCGATAACCTGAAGCTTTATGCCCGCCGCGACCGAAACCACTAACCCCCCGCCCTTGAGCGAGCCGCAAATCTGGGACAGGGCAAGAGGCGTGATGTTCGGCTTGACCGCGAGAAGAATCACGTCGGCATCCCGCACGGCGGCCGCGTTGTCTGTCGTGATCTTGACGTCAAGACTCGCCGCGCATTCCTTCAGCTTGTCCCCGTCGATATCCGTCATGGTGACGTCCTGCGGTTTGAACAGACCCGCCGCGATCACGCCCTTGGCCAGAGCGGCGCCTATCGCGCCCGCCCCAATCACCGCCAGTTTGCCCCTGTTGTCCTTTGTCATCAGTGCACCTCTGTGCGTAAGGGGTTAGGAGTCAGGAGTTGGGGGTTAGGGAACACCTTCCCCATCCCCGATCTCCTAACCCCCAACCCCCAATTCGCTAGTTCTCGTGAAACAGGGCATTGACCTTGCGGTTGCCCGTGCCGTTCTCCACTTCGATAATATAGTTGGCGGGGGTGAACAGGAAGACCTTGTCACCCACCTTCTCGATGTAGCCGTCCAGGGCGTAGATGACTCCGCTCAGGAAGTCGATCACTCTCGTGCAGACCTCGGGGGTGGCTTTTTCAAGGTTGACAATCTGCTGATGTCCGTCCTTGAGTCCGTCCGCCGCCTGCTGCGCGTTCTCGAATGACTGGATGGTCAGCCACACCGACACGTAAGTCGGCCTGCTCGAATGCACTCGAACAGTGGTGGGTCTTCGTCCGCCACCCGGCTCTTCGATGTATTCCAGTTCGTCCTCTTCGTAGTCGACCCAGCCGATTCTTTCCTTGAATCGGCTCCACATGCCTCTCGGTTGATCGTCGTAATCTTCTTGCGGTGCTGCTCTCACGCTTGTTACCCTCCCATTAAGGTCGTGGTGCCAGCCATGGTCGGGTGTTGGGCGTCACTCCTGAGCCGTGACTGAGCGCACCCCGGCGGGGCATTCCTTTGCCTCGACGGTATTTGGTTGTCAATGTGTATCCGGGCTGCTCTATTCTCTCGGACCGAATATGGCCGTGCCGATTCGCACCATATTCGACCCCTCCTCGATGGCTATCTCGAAGTCCTGGGTCATGCCCATGGAGAGATAGAGCCGCTGCTCATCAGGCAGCTTGTCCCACAATGTCCTTAGCTGCGAGAAATAAGGTCTCGTCTCTTCCGGGTCGTCCACGAACGGCGCCATTCCCATGAGTCCACAGACCCTGATTCCCGACAGGTTCGATATCGCATCGGCGAGCTTCAGCGCCTCCAGCGCATCCGCGCCGAACTTGGTCGACTCACCGGATATCTTCACTTCAACCAGCACATCCATGCGCTTTCCGATCGCCTCGGCCCTGCGTGAAATCTCGCGGGCCAGGGCTTCGTCGTCCACGCTGTGGATCATACTGAAAAACTCCACGGCGTGCCGCGCCTTGTTGCGCTGCAGATGGCCGATAAAATGCCATCTGACCGAGTCCCCGATCTCGCCATATTTGACCTCGGCTTCCTGGACGTAGTTCTCGCCAATATCGGTGACCCCGCAGGCTATAGCCTGCCTGATCTCAGCAACGCTCCGGGTCTTGGTGACCGTGACGAGGGTGATGTCGTCTCCGGTCCGGCCCGTCCTGCGCGCGGCGGCGTCCATGCGCCTCTTGATAGCCTCCAGATTATCAGCGACACTCGGCATATTGAGCCATCTGTTTGGTTGTCGATTGGTAATCAAACGATTACTAGCAATCAGACATCTACTAGTTGTATAGTATTACAGGGAAATCCTTCCAGGTCAAGGGGTGAAATACAAAAAAGTGCAAGAATTTGGGATGTACTTAGACAGAGCATGCCCAGCCTGCCCTATGTATGCTTGCTGGATTCGACCCCGAGCTGCTCTCGCAGGGCATCTTGCAGGACCTGTGAGAAGTTCACCCCGTGCTTCTCCGCCAGCCTGTTCAGCCAGGCAGGTATCGTGAGGGTTTTCTTGACGGAAGCGGACTCGACCGCCCGCCGTATCATCGGCATGCGAACCTCGACCAGCACTACTCGCTGGTTGGAACCGATGGTGATCTTATTCAATGGTGTCGGTTCCGGTATCTCTTCCTTGTCCAGTTCCAGGCAATGCAACATCAGCCCCGCGGCGTCCTTAGCCATATACAGGGCTTCTTCATCGGTGTGAGCACACGAGAAACACCCCGGCAAATCAGGAAATGAGATCGAGATGCCATCATCAGCGTAATCGAATATCGCGGGATATACGTATAGATCCTTGGCCATTTTGCCTATAGCTCCTTACAAGACTCTGCTTCAGAGGCGAATACCGGCCTGCTTCAGGATGCTTCTGAAAGTGCCGAGTGGAATATCTTTGACCGGGTGTGGCACAACCACACGTCCTGGTTTGCGATCGTGCTTGTATATGTGGTGATCGCCGCTGCATCTATCAAGCTTCCACCCGTCGGCTTCAAGCATCCTTATGATTTCCCTGGAAGAGCAAGACTTCACGCCGGCCTCCGCATCACTGTCATTATACCACGTATTATAACACGTGTCGTGTCAACGTTAGATTTTTCATGCGGCGACAAGAGCCATCCAGCCGCCCATCCTGCCCGTTACGCCATCCCGCCGATGGCTGAAGAACTCATCCCGGTGGCAGCAGGCGCAGTGTTCACTGATGGCGATGTTCGCATCGGCAACGCCGGCTTGGCAGAGCAGAATCCTGTTGGTGGTCTTCAGGTTGGGAAGTCTCATTGTCTCATTCACATGCGCCACAGAGCGTGCAGACCTGCACGCTACACGGCGCGCTCGTTTCCTCTCGCAATGCTTTCCTATATTCCGCGAGCAGGCAGTCCTTATCGATGAGTATATCCAGGTGGTCCCACGGCAGGAGTTCGTTCTCGGGTCGCTCTCGATAGATGTATTGGGCCGGGTCGACGTCGTTGGCGCGCAGGGCGGCGGAGTAGTCCCCACCATTGCGCGCGGCCTCGATGAGCATAGCGCCAAGGCGGCGATCTCCCCGCGCCAGATAGCCCTGGACCACAGCCAGCCTGGGGCTCTCTCCGCTGAATCGGGCGTTCTTGATCGACGAAATCCCCGCGCGAAGCCTGGCGTATCGCTTCTTGAGGACACTCTCGCGCTCCATCGGGCGCCACTGAAATGGGGTCCACGGTTTCGGCACAAAGCTGCTGACCGATATCTGAAACTGCATCGCCGGAAACTCGCGAGAAAGCCGCCCGGCGAGATCGGCGATGGCCGTGATGTCGTCGTCGGTCTCGGTCGGCAGCCCGATCATAAAATAGAGCTTCACGCGGGCAAAACCGGCTTCCGACGCGGCGGATACGGCCTGGAGGATTTCATCTTCGGCGCAGGATTTGTTGATCACCCGGCGGAGCCTGTCCGAACCGGCCTCGGGCGCGATCGTGAGCGTGCGCTGGCCCCCCGCGATCATCAGCCG
>Ga0209777_10005924_pt1 | contig 13917 bp, 13 predicted proteins | sample FrelakmetHBP12HB_FD_187147 | JGI IMG/M metagenome (GOLD analysis project Ga0209777, IMG submission 187147) | Freshwater lake sediment microbial communities from the University of Notre Dame, USA, for methane emissions studies -HBP12 HB (SPAdes)... | ecosystem: Environmental > Aquatic >...
ATGTTGACTATATTTTTAATATAGTCAACATTCTCTATAGGAACTTCGTTTTCCCACAAAGGATTATTTTTATATATTAAATTTCTTATTTCTGTTCCTGTTTTAAAACCTTCTCCATTTATATATCTAGGAAAAATAGATATCTCTAAATCTTCATAACTTTTAACAGGATAATTTTTAAAAGGATAAGTATCTTCTTCAGTTCCTGCAAATAAAATATCTACTGGTTCTTTAACACTGTTTAAGACATACTCACTCCACTTAGGAAGATTATTTATATCAGGTAAACAAATAACATTAAATTTTCCTTCTTTAATTTCTTTAGCCATGATATTATTAATCATGTATAATCTTTCTTCTTCTGTAAAAGGATTTTTTATTGTTCTGTTTTCTTGTGTTGAACCTAACACAAAAGTAACCTTTTCGCAGCAATCAAGCATTTCAGTAAAAAGACTCCAATGACCATAATGAAAAGGTTGCAATCTTCCTATTGTTAAACCATGCTTATATTCTTTTGCTCTTTCAGTATAAAAACATAACTTATAAATTTCAAAATTAAGATCTTTAAACATTTTTTTATAATATTTTGCTTTTTCAAGGTCATACCAAACCTCGGGGTCATCCGTTTCATAAGGATAACCCCCCGAGTTTTGATCCAACCCCACAAATTTACAGTTTGGATATTTTAAAACAAATCTTTCCATTATTATTATTTTCCTTCTTTTGAATCTTTAACATTTCTTAAGTCAATTATAGGTGTAGCACCTCCTGAAACATAAGGAACTTCACCATTCCATTTATCAATCTTTTTATTTTCAATTAAAAGAGGAGTAAGTGTTTCTTGAAGAACCCTATTAGCTTTTGCTTGAGCTTGAGCTATAACTAAAGTAGATTGAGCTTCACCTTCTGCTTTAGCTACAGCAGCTTTTGCTAAAGTTTGTTGTTTTTGAAGTTCATACTCAGCAGCATTTGCTTCTTGTTGTTTTTTCATTTTTTCCTGCATTTGTTGTTCAATAGCCTCTGGTAAATGACTTGCGCCAAGATTTACTTTATCAAGATTAAACCCCATTTTAGTTAATTCAATTCTTAAGGCGGTCTCAATAGACGTTTGAAGCTTATCTCTTTGAGAAGAAATTAATTCGGTTAAAGACATTTGACCTGCTGTGTTTTGAGCGGCAGTAATAATTGTTCTTCTAATAAAAGTTTCTTCAATGCTACTAATATCAGCGCCCTTAAAAGATTTAAACACATCAGCTGCTTTGTCTTGTGATGTATTATAAGTTACTGATAAGTCTTGCTTTATGTGCTGGCCCTCACGAGTCGGTAAATCCATTGAATCGTCCCCGTTGCCACTACCCTCATTAGCTTTTTTTACCATAGTATAAGTACGAAGAGATGTAGGATAACTTTGTACTGTTGTAATAAAAGGTATTTTAAAAGCAATTCCCTGTGGAACTGATTTCATAGTACCAGTCATTTGATTAAACAAAACCCCTGTATAACCTGGGGAAATAACTGTAAAAGTGCTAAATACAGCTATAACCAAAAATAAAGCAACGACCCCAACAATAATACCACTAATAAGTGTTTTTGAATTAGAACTTGAATTGTCATCAACAAATCTTGTAGCCATTTTTCCTCCTTTAATTAAAAAACAAATTTAAGAAATTTTCAATTTTTTTTCTTAACGGTTTTAAAAGTTTATAAACCCCACAACACAACAAAATAAAAAGCAAAAATTCTAATAGTGTGCCCATATTAAACCTCCTTTACTGTTACACCATAAAGATTTTGTAATCTTTTTAAAGCAAACTCTGCCATTTCTGGATTAAAATCATCTACTAAATTTTTATGTACAATAACTTTAGGAGTTATGTTATGTTCGTTTTTATAGTGGTTGACAATATCAGAAATAATATCATGCACACAAATATGAGTACAAATCCCTACAACATGAATTTCAGAATAATCTTCTCTGTAAGATAGTTTGTTAATTAAAAAAACTATATATTCATCAGTAAAAGAACTTTTTTCTATAACATAAAAGTTATTAGGTTTACTCTCTTTTAATTCCTCAACAAGTTCCATACCCACAGTATCCCTGACACAATGTTCTGGAAATAATTTAAACTCACAAGAATCTTTTTTGTGTGAATCTAGCGTATAAATAACATCCCCTTCAAAACCTTTTACAAAATCAGAAATATCCTTTATTAATTTTTTTGTATCATGGCCTAAATTAAGTTTTCCATCAGGTAAAAGAAAATCTTTTTGACAATCAACCACAATCAATAAATTTTTCATTCAACCCCCTAATTTTATAATAATGAACACAATAATGCTTACAGCTTTTAAAGTCAATATTTTAATTACAGGAACATCCTGATTTTTCAGAACATTCTGTTAATTTTTTAGAGATATTTTCTCTACTATTAATAGCTTTTTGGCAACAAACATAACAAGTATCCGTTAAAGGTATAAAGGTGGGAGAACTATTTCCCCCAAATTTTATTAAACAACCACAAAATAAAATAAAAGATAATAATATAATTAAAGCTATTTTTTTCATATCTCCCCCCTAACTTTTAAATGTATCTAAAAAAGACATAATTCTACTAGAAAAAAGTGTATTTCTTTTTGAAATATTATTATTTTTAATAGCTTTATATAATGCTTCTTTATGTCCTATTAAAAATACTTTTTTCTTGGCTCTTGTAACAGCAGTATAAAGTAAATTTCTTTGTAATTGAACATTAAAATCTCTTACAAAAGGTATTATTACATAATCATATTCTTGAGACTGCGCTTTATGTATAGTTCTTGCGTAATCTAATGAAATCATTGAATAAGCATCTTTAAAAGAATAGTCTATGTTTTTATTATCTATCTTTATAAAAATTCTTTTATGTCTATTATTTATATTAACAATTTCACCTTGCTCCCCATTATAAACTTCATTTTTATAATCATTTTTTATAATCATTATTTTATCATTAATTTTATATGTATAACTTTCTGTTTTAAAAAATTTACCGTCATAATTAGGATTTATTATTTCTTGCAAAGTATTATTTAAATTAGTTACCCCAAGGACACCGTTATAAGTTGGACTTAAAATTTGAAAATTCTCACCATTTAATTTATGTATAAACCTTATAATAGTATTTAAAATTTTATTTTCTTCTTCTATATCTATAAATTTAAAATCTTGTTTGTTACAAACCAAACTTGTTATGCCTTTGTTTATAAGATGGGCATTTAAAATTATATCTGAAGCATCTTCTTGTCTAAAAATTTCAGTTAATCTGACATGTGATATTTTACCATTAAGTATTAATTCTTTTAAAACATTTCCAGGGCCAACAGAAGGTAATTGTGCATCATCTCCAACAAAAACTAAAATAAAATCTTTATCAGGTAAAGCAGATAAAAGCCTATATAGTAAAACTTGATCTACCATACTAAATTCATCTATTATAATAACATCAGAATTAAGTTTATTGTCTTCATTTTTTCTCCAAAAAATACCGTCAAATTCTAATTCTTTATGAATAGTACTTGCTTCATAGTCACAAATATCTGCTAATCTTTTTGCAGAAATTCCTGTTGGAGTCATTAAAGTTACTTTAAGACTTCTGCTTTTACAGATATCTACTAATACTTTTAAATTTAAGGTTTTCCCAGTGCCTGGTAAACCTGTAATCATAAAAAATTTTTCTACTAAAAATTTTCTAACTGCCTCTTTTTGTTTTTCAGATAATTTGAATTCATTACTCTTCCAATTTAATTTTTTCCATTTCCCGTTAGATAAATTATTACTCTGAATTTCTTCATAACCTTTAATAAAAGTATCAGGATTGATACCTTCAAAAAAAGAATTACTTCTTTTTTTAGATATTAAATTAGCGATTATTTTAGCAGATTCTTGTTCTGCCTTATAATTTGAAGAAATATAAAGTTTTTTATTTTCAAAAATAATTTTCTTTTCTAAAATTAATTCTTTTAAATATTTTTTAATTGTATCAATAGGTATTTCAACTTCAAATTTAGAATTTATAAATTTTTCTAATTCAATAAATAAGTGCCCGTTTTTATTGGATAAATTATATAATTGATAATAAACTAACGCCTTGTGTCTTTTTTCTGAATCTTCTGGAATATTTAAAAATTCTAAAGCTATTTTATCTATTTTTTTAAAAGTTATTTCCTCTATAGATAATAAGTTATAGGGATTTTCTTTAATTATATTTACCAAACAATCTGATTTTCCAAAATATTTATAAATAACTTCCGAAGTTACAGAAGAAAACCCTAAACCTAATAAAAAAGAAAAACTATATAAAGAATGTGATCTTAATTTATTTTTTAATTCTTCTATTTTTTCAGGTAATAAATAAGAATTAAGATCTACTTTAAAAATATCTTCTGGATTAGACATGTTCATATTACTAGCAATATCTAGAGCAATTTGTTTATCAATATTTAACAAAATATTAAGATATTCGATAATACCTCTAAAATGTATTTGTTCTAACATTATTTCCCCTAATCAAATATACTATACTTTTTAATCTATATAAGTCTACATTAATTTTCAACCCTTTTAAAAAGGGTTGAAAAAATACATTAAATAATATTATAAGGCACTAACGCTTTGCTTCCAAAAAAAGTATAAAAGTTATTATTATACTTAAGGCACCTTTTCGACCCTTTTAAAAAGGGTTGAACTTCTAAAAGCATTGAAAAATAAAAATATTAAAATTTTAATTGAAATCTATACAAGTTATGATTAGAATCTATATAAATTTATAGGGGGGATATGAAAGTAGTTGTAATAGGTTCTTTAGGGCTTCTAGGAAAAGAATTAGTAAAAACTCTTAAAAATAAGGGTTTTCAAGTACTTGAAGCTGATTTACCAAATTATGATTTAATTTGTTATAATTCAATAGGAAAACTTTTTTGGGATAACAAGGATATAGACTGTGTAATTAATTGTGCTGCTTATACAGATGTTTCTGGGGCTGAAAAAGAGAGTGAAAAAACAAAAGTTCACTGCATAAATGTTAACGGCGTATTAACTTTAGGGCAGCTTTGTTTTTCACAAAACATTAAATTAATACATTTTAGTACAGATTTTGTTTTTGACGGTACTTCTGAAATTCCTTATAAAGAAAATGATATTAAAAATCCTTTAAATTTTTATGGTAAATCAAAGTTAATGGGTGAGGAAATACTTTTAAAAGGTTTTAGTGGTGTAAATAATTTATTTACTATTTTTAGACTTCAGTGGCTCTTTGGTAATAATCCAAAAACATTTTTTAATAAAATACTTAAAAAAGCTTATTTAGGAGACGAACTAGATATTGTTGAAGATGAGTTTGGTTCTCCTTGTAGTGTTGCTTTTGTGAGTAATGTTGTAACGAACTTTTTATTAAAAAATAAAAAATTTAAAAATGAAGTTTTTCATCTCACCCATGATGACTACTGTTCAAGATATGAATGTGCTAAATATTTTCTAGATAAAATGGGATATTTTAAAATTCATCCTATTTATAATGCAGTTATGGATGTTGCTCGACCTAAATTTGGTGTAATGAATAACACTAAACTTAAAAAGTGTTTAAAATCTTCTTTAGGGTCTTGGAAAGAAGATATTGATGCCTTTGCGAAAGAATTAAGAAATGCTAAATAAAGTTATTGGACATGATTCAATTAAAAAATACTTAAAAGATTATTCTCATAATCTCCCCCAAGTAATTTTATTTTCAGGACCAAGAGGGGTAGGGAAAAAATTTACAGCGTTTAATTTTATAGATGAAATTTATGGTGGAAAATTAGACCAAAGATTAAACAATCACCCAGATATAAATTTTTATGAGCCTGATACAAAAGTTTTTAAACTGGAGATGGTTCATGAAATTCAGGAAAAAGCAAGTACCACACCATTTGAGTTAGATAAAAAGTTTTTTATTTTAAAACATGTAGATAAAATGAATAAAGAGTCTGCTAATGCCTGTTTAAAAATTTTTGAGGATTGTCCTAAAAACACATACTTTATTTTATTGTCTGAAAATCTAAATCTTGTTTTGAAAACAATTTCTTCAAGAGCAGTAATTTTTAATTTTTCTCCTTTAGGCGATATTAATAATCATATTCCAGCAATGTCTAATATTGAGATAAGTCTTATTGGAGGTTGTTTGGGTAATATAAGTCTTATTAAAGATATTGATATCAATAAATTTTATTTATCCGTAAAAGATTTTATTTTAAATTTTAATGATAAATCCTATTCAGAGATAATAGAATGGGGAAAAAATAATGAACTAGACTGGTATATATTAACTAACTTGATTTCTTTTGTTTCTTTTGAACTTATTAGAGAAGATAAAGTTACTGAAGTTGCTTTGTGCTTTTTAAAAAATATAGGGGAGTTTAAAGACAAGATTTCTATGTCTTTAAGCTTAGATAATCATTTTAGAAATATGCTTATACAAATAAAATATTCTTTAGAAAATAAAAAGGAAGTAGTTTTTAGTGTTTCTAAAGAAGAATCTAAACCTATTTCTAGTGAAAAAAAACCTTTTGACAAAAAATTATATGATGCTTTTGACCTCCCCGCCAAAAACACAGTAAAAGAATATTTGTCTAAAAAATTTAAAGAAGTTAGAGAATACACGGAGGATGAATATGGGCCAGATTTAATTGTAGATAATAGATTTTTTGCAGAAGTTGAAGTTAAACAAAACTGGGACAAGTATGATTTTCCTTTTGAAACCTTAAATATCCCTAAAAGAAAAGAAAAATATCTTAAATACGGTAAAATACTTTATTTTGTTTTATCAAAAGATATGAAAAGATCTATCATTGTTGATGGAATAAACTTAAAAAAAGAATATTTAAGAGAAGTACCAAATAAGTATGTGCCAGAAGGGGAGTATTTTTATCAGGTTCCTGTTAGTTTGTGTAAAATAATAGATATAATTGGAGGTGCTAATGTTTAAAAATAATTTAGAGCTGATAGTTGGTCCTGTTTGTAGTGGTAAATCTGCGGAGCTTATAAGAAGAGTGGATAGATACACTATTGCAGGATATCAAGTTCTTTTAGTTAAACCTAAAGTAGACACAAGATCTGAATTTATAAAATCTCGAAACGGAACTAAGTTAAAATGTGTGTCTTTAGATAAAATAGATAAAATTTATGACATAACTATTAATATGTCTTTAGAGGATAATAAAAAAATAGATATTATAGCTTTTGATGAAGCTCAATTTTTTGATAATCTATACATAACCATTAAAGATTTATTAGATAAAGAATTTAAAGTTATTGTCTCAGCATTAGATACTGATTTTAGAGGAGAGCCTTTTGGGGATGTCCCTAAATTATTGACGCTATCAGACCACGTTCTTAAACTTACTTCTATTTGCACAAAGTGTAAAAATGATAATGCTATTTTTAGTCAGAAATTGAAAAAAGGTGGAGATCAAATTGAAATAGGCGATACTGAGCTTTATCTTCCTCGTTGTATTAATTGCTTTGTTCCTGGAGGAATATCAGAACAAGAATAAGAGGTTTTATGAAAATTGAGAATTTACAAAAATATTATAATGAAATTAACAAATGTTCCATTGTTTTTAATGGGGTTGTTGATTTTGAATTTATTCAAACACAAATATCAAAAATTGCTGTTTATACTGAAGAATTAAATAGAATAATTGGAGAAATATTAATAGATACTACTAAACTAGAGCACTCTATAACAGATACTAAGTTTGAATATGAGTTAAAGTTTACTGACATATTAAAAAATAATATAGAAGTACAAAAACTTTCAACAGTTAAAGAAAGAACAAATTATATAAATTATTTTATTTTACAGGGTGACTATAAAAACATAACTAATTTAGATCAAGAACTAAGGGACAATAAAAGTCTTTTAGATCTTGCTAAGAAGAAAGCTAGAGATTTAGATAGAACTTATCCTAAATTAAGAACTTTGTGGGAATCAATACAGGCAGAAGTTAAATTTATAAAAAAAATTGGGAGTGATGAAGAACACTTAAATAAGGTATTACACAGTATAGATAATGATCAAAAGCAGATAAAACCTATATTTACAGATAATTTAGTTGAACAGATAAAGACTAATCAGTATAATGATAAGGAAGATACAGGTTTGGGGGATTCTATTAAAAATAATAGTTCTGATGAAAAAACTTCGACAAATGAAGAAGTTGATTCAAAAATAGACGATTTATTACAGGATTTATGATGGAGGAAACTATGAATAAAAGTGAGTTAGTAGATGTTTTACATGAAAAGACAGGTGTTCAAAAAAATACCGTTGCTTTGGTGCTCAATGAAATACACCAAACAATTATTGAGTCATTAAAAAAAGGAGAGATTGTGAAAATTTCTGGTTTTGGAACATTTCTATCTAAAAAAAGAAAAAGTAAAAAGGGTAGAAATCCAAAAACAGGCGTGACTGTTGATATTCCTGAAAGAGATGTTCCAAAATTCAAAGCAAGTAAAGAGTTTAAAGACGCTTTATAATAGTGGGGTAGGAAAATATGGGGGAAAATTTTAATATTAGTCAACTACCTATTTTGCCTGTAAAAGATTTAGTGGTTTTTCCACACATTTACATGCCAATATCAGTAGGCAGGGAGTTTTCTAAAAAAGCAGTAGCTAAATCTATAGATAGTTTTTCTTCTCAAATAATAGTAACTTTACAAACAGATGAAGAAAATGAAAATCCTGCTGAATTAAAAGATTTAAATAAAATAGGTGTTTTATGTAAAATTATAAAGTTTGATCCTATAGCAAAAACATCTAATTATAAACTTCTTGTTCAGGGAATTAAAAAGATTGAGCTAAATGAAATAGAAAAAAATGATAATATTTTATTTGGCACATATAATATTATCCCTAATTTAAAATATGATATTACAAATATTAAAAATAAGGTTCTTTATGATACTTTAATAAAAGATTTAGTTTATATTATTGAAAAAGGTTTTGTTTCAGAAGCACTTATTCCAATTAAGGAATTAGAAAACCCAATCGCAACATGTTATTTACTTCTTTCTATTACACTTGATAGTAAAGAAAATCAGAAAATACTTGAAAGTAATGATGCTAAAAAAGTTGTTGAAAGAACCTATAAAGAAATTTCAAAACAAAAGGACTTCATTAATTTAAAAGATGATATTATCTATCAAGCTAAAGAAAGTATGACTAAAAACCAAAAGGAATACTTTTTAAAAGAGCAAATGAAGGCAATTCGTAAAGAGCTTGGTGAGGATGGTGAATCAGAATTAGATAGTTACGAACAAAAACTTAAAAAGATTGAAAAATTTGTAAGTAAATCTTCTTATGAAGAAATTGAAAAAAATATTAAGAAACTTAAAAACTCATTTGCTGAATCTTATGAAGCATCAATAACCAGAAATTATCTGGATTATGTTTTTGATCTTCCTTGGGATAAAAAATCTGAAGATAACCTTGATATAAAATTAGCTAAGAAAACTTTAGATGAAGATCATTTTGGTCTTTTTGATGTAAAAGAAAGAATACTAGAATTTCTTTCAATTAGAAAATTAAATCCAAAGAGCAAAGGAACAATTATTTGTTTTTATGGACCCCCTGGAACAGGAAAAACTTCATTTGCAAAATCTATAGCTAGAGCAATAAATAGAGAATCAGTAAGAATTGCTTTAGGCGGTGTAAAAGATGAATCGGAAATTCGTGGACATAGAAAAACATATGTTGGTGCAATGCCAGGAAAAATTATACAGAGTATAAGGCAGGCTGGTGTAAATAATCCTGTGTTCATCCTTGATGAGGTAGATAAACTTTCTAGTGATTTTAGAGGAGACCCCTCAAGTGCTCTACTTGAAGTATTAGACCCAGAACAAAATAATTCTTTTAAAGACCACTATATTAATCTTGAATTTGATTTATCTAAAGTAATGTTTATTTGTACTGCTAATAATGTTGAAACTATCCCTCCAGCATTAAAAGATAGGCTAGAGATCATTAAGGTGAGCGGGTATTGTGAAGAAGAAAAAATAGAAATAGCTAAAAAATTTATTATTCCAAAAACATTAAAAGAAAGTGGTCTTGATAGTAAAGAAATTATTTTTTCAAAAGATGTTCTTAAAGAAATTATTAGAAATTACACTAAAGAATTTGGTGTCAGAGAATTAGAAAGACAGATTGCTAGAACTTGTAGAAAAATGGTTAAAAGAAAAGCTGAAGAAGGGAAAGTGAATCCTGTTGTTTTAAAAAAAGATATTTTACCTGAATATCTTGGGGCTGATAAATATAGTGCTATTGAGGATCATAAGAACGGTGTAGGAATTGTAACAGGATTAGCATGGACTCCTTATGGTGGTGAAATTTTAAAATTAGAAGCTATTTTAATTGATGAGAAAGGGGATACTATTTTAACAGGAAGGCTTGGAGAAGTAATGCAAGAATCTGCTAAATTAGCCGTATCTTTAATTAAGAATAACTGGAAAAAATGGGAAATTGATAAAACTATTTTAGTGAATAATAGAATACACTTACATGCTCCTGCTGGTGCTATTCCTAAAGACGGACCTTCTGCTGGCGTAGCTTTAGTTAGTGCTATGGTTTCTCTTTTAAAAAATAAAAAAATCAAAGATTCAATAGCAATGACTGGAGAAGTTACTTTGACGGGTAAAGTGTGGCCTGTTGGAGGAATTAAAGAAAAGGTTTTAGCAGCAATTAGATCAAATATAAAGCTTGTTATTTTACCAAAAGATAATAAGAAAGATTTTGAAGAAATTCCAGAACTTCTTAGAGGTAAAATAAAAGTTAAGTATGTTTCTGATGTTGTTGAGGTATTTAAAGAAATTTTTTAATAACTATACATAAGAGGGTAATATCATGAAGTTTGAAATGGACACATCACAAGTATCAGATAAAGGTGAAGAAATTGGTAAATCTAGTGGTTATATAAATAATTTTAAAAAATTAGGAATGGGGGATAATACACAATCTCCAGTTGAATATAAAAATCAAGATAGTAAAATAATTTCATTACCTGTAGAGTGGGGTGAAGATACACAGAAAGAAATTTTAGTTCATTATTATAAAAAAGTCGGTAATGGTTCATGTGAAGATTTTGATAAGGTAGCTATTAAAATATCGGAATCTATTAACAGGGCTTATAAAACAAGATATCTTTCTACAGATATTGCAGAATTATTAAAAAGAAAAGTTACAAAAGAAGATTTTATTAAAAAACAAGAAGAACTTACTTATAAAAATAAAGAAATTAAACCTGTTGTTGATTCAACATCTAAGGTTAAAATATCCTTGGAAGACGGAAAATATGACTTTATAGCAGGATTGTTTCCTTTAACAAAAGAACAACTAGACTTATGTGGTTTTATAAATAAAGATAATTTATGTTTTTCCTCCGACAGTTATAGTTTTTATTTGGCTGTAAAACCTAATAAAACTAAAAGTTTCAATAATTTGTTTGATTTTAATGCTAATGAAAAAGTTATGTTTGAGATGTTTAAAGGACAAAACTTTGATGAACATACTGCTAGAAAATTAGTTTTAATGCTTAGACAAGTAAAAACTCCAAGGAGAGCGGTTAGGAAAATATCTTCAAGACCTGTTGAAAAAATTAAGAAGGTTTCTAAGAAGGAAGATAAAAAAGAAGATACTACTAAAAAGTTATTTTAAATCTATATAAATTTATCTTGAATTAATAAAATTTTTTTAGTACGGTTTAGGCGTATTTCTTTTGGAGGAACAGTGAAAGCACCAGCTATTAAAGTTTTTAATTCAGAAAATTATAATTATTTTTTTGATACCACGTCTGGTTTTTTTGCAAGGTGGGGAAAAACAGAAAAAGATGATCCAGAATATTCTCCTTTTGGCTGTGAAATTTGTGACATGGAAATAAGTACAATTTGTCATGGGCTAAATAATAAACCCTGTTCTTGGTGTTATAAATCTAACACAGGAAAAGGTCATAACATGTCCTTTGAAACGTTTAAAAAGATATTTCATAAGTTACCAAAAACACTAACTCAAATTGCATTCGGTTTGGGGAGCATTGATTCAAATAAATATACCTTTAAAATTTTTAAATATTGCAGAGATAATGGAATAATACCAAATACCACTATTAGTGGGTGGAATCTTACCCCTGAATATGCTAGTAAGTTAGCTAATGTTTGTGGTGCGGTTTCTGTTTCAAGATATAAACCAAAAGATATTTGTTATGATGCAGTAAAAAAATTGGCAGAAAATGGGTTAAAATTTGTAAATATACACCAGCTTGTGTCAAAAGAGACTTATAAAGATTGTTTACAAGTGATGAAAGATTCAAAAACCGACAAGAGATTAAAAGGTTTAAATGCAATAGTTTTTCTAGCTTTAAAACCAAAAGGAGATAGAAACAGTTATCATAAATTAGGTAAAACTAAATATAAAACTCTAATTAAATTTGCTCTTAAAAACAACATAAAAGTTGGCTTTGACTCCTGCTCCGCACCTATGTTTTTAAATGCCATTAAAAAACATAAAAATTATAAAACTTTTGAGCAGCTATGTGAACCATGTGAGTCGTACCTTTTTAGTTGCTTTATAAATGTTTTTGGAAAAACTGTTCCTTGTTCATTTTTGGAAGATATTGAAGGTTATAAAGAAATAGATGTGGTTAACTGTAAAGATTTTTTAAAGGATGTGTGGAATAATAAAGAAGTAAAAAAATTTAGAGTTAAACTTTTAAAGACTACAGGCAGTGTTTGTAAAAGTTGTAGAAGTTGTCCTGAATTTGATATTTATTAACGAGGAAAAATCAATGAAATTTTTAGTAACTGGCGTAGCTGGTTTTATGGGAAGTAATATATGCCTTAGAATATTAAATAAAGGGCATGAAGTAATAGGGTTAGATAATTTAAGCACTGGAAGTAAAAGTAATATGCTTGAGTTTATGTATAACCCCCTATTCCATTTTATTATCCATGATATGACAGAATCTTTTCCAGCAGCAAATGTTGATTTTATTATACACTGTGCTTTTCCAGATTTAAAAGATCCCTTACATTACTTAAAAACCTGTTCTTATGGAACATTTAATGTTGCAGGAATGGCTAGAAGAAATAATGCAAAGTTAATTTGTATTACAGGAGATAGAATATATGGCTCTAATTTAGCGAGTAATGTCTCAGAGGATGTGCCTTATATTATAAACCCAACAGATGCTATTGGAACAGGTATGCAGATAATGGAATCCATTTTAAATAATTATAAAACCTTGGATATTAGAATTTTAAGAGTTTTTAATTCTTACGGTCCTAAAATGGAAAAAAAATCTTTTATTGGATCATTAATGAAATCAATTATGACTAAGAAAAAAATAGATATTCCTTTTAATCCAAAAACTCCCATAAATTTTTGTTTTGTAGATGATATTATTGACGGTGTGTCTTGTGCTATGGATTTAGACAAATTTGGTAGCCCTATTAATTTGGGATCAGAAAATAATATCTTGTTGGGGGATTTTGTAAACCTGGTTATTAAAGAATCAAAATCAAAATGTAAAGTTTCTTATGCGCCTTCATTAGGTGCAGAAGATTTGGGTATTATTCCTAATGTGGATAAAGCTAAGAAATTACTGCACTGGAAACAAAAAATTGATTATCCAAAAGGTATTAAAATATATATTGAGTATTTAAAACAAGGTAGAAATAAATATTTGGATTGAGGGGTTACATATGAAAAAATTAATTGATCTTTGGAATACAAATTTTTTATTCAGGTGGTTTATATATTTAATTTTAGCAGTTTTAAATGCTTACAGTGTGACGGGGTTTTTAACTATAATTGTTTTGGCTGTAATTTTAGAATATCTGCTTTATTTAAGG
>Ga0209777_10005925_pt1 | contig 13916 bp, 12 predicted proteins | sample FrelakmetHBP12HB_FD_187147 | JGI IMG/M metagenome (GOLD analysis project Ga0209777, IMG submission 187147) | Freshwater lake sediment microbial communities from the University of Notre Dame, USA, for methane emissions studies -HBP12 HB (SPAdes)... | ecosystem: Environmental > Aquatic >...
AGTGGGACTTCCGGTTGCCGCGGGGTTACGGTATTCAGGATCTTTTATCATTCATACATATCTTTGATATTATTTTTCATCGCTTTAATCTGCTGCCGTTTAACAGACTTTATCTTTAAGGAACAAAACAAATTCTGGATCTATACCGGCGCTTTTGCGGTATCAAGTTATTTAGCCTTCAATTTTTTATTATTCAAGCTGCCCGCTTATTACTTATGCGTCTATTTCGTCATATGCATATCAGTCTTAAAATTAAACATGATATATTCAAGGGGTATCATTAAAGTGAATAGTTTTTTACGTTATCCCATCCTCATATTTTTTATCCTCTTGCCTTTTATTGCGGAACTGATATGCCCCTCTCTTCCGGTGTCTCTGTTACGCAACAGTAAAATAAAAATTTCTAATTTTTTCAACAGGAGCTTATGGAATAAGTTCATTCTATATATAACAATAGGGATCAGCGCGAATATATTGATCTCTGCCTTCACATTTTACGGTATGAGCAGAAATATATCTCAGGAGTCAATTTCCGAAGCGCTATTCAGAAAGGCGGAAAAAATAGTAAATGGTAATTTTCACAGCATGCAGGTCGACGCCGCTACCGGAAGACTATTCGCTTGCGACATAGAACACCGTTTATTGGATGTTTTTGACTTAAACGATTTAAATTCCGCTCCGAAAAAATTAAAATAATGACCGTAGAGTTACAGGATGTCAGATTAAACGCAGCAAGAAGAGAATTGTATCATTTAGATAGAGCGTATGACATTATGCTTGTCTATGATGCAGACTCTTTACGGTTAAAGCGGCGATCGCCTTTTTGCTTCCAAGATAGAGGTACCGCGTTGGTTTCTTTTGATAACAGATCCCGCACAATAGCCGTTGCCAGAGAAAGAGGCTTTATATGGCTTATCGATATGGATACTTTACTGCCGTTAGGGCGCCTCGAGACAGGAGATAGCAATGCGTATATTATTTTCAGCGAAAAAATGGATAGATATATTTTATCATATTTTAAAAGTTATGATTACATGAGGCTGGTTTCTCCTGATGGCAAAGAGACCCGTAAGGTCAAGGCTAAGCGCTATCAGGGCGACCTTGCAATTTCAAATAAAAATAATGAACTGTACGTTGCGTTGCCTTTGAGAGGCGAAATACTCGTTTATGATATGATAACATACGCATTAAAACGCAAAATACCGACTGTCTTTGGTGTACGCGGGATCGCCTGCGATGAGAAGAATAATATGATCGTCGCGGCAAGTATGTGCACAGGATTCGTAGATGTTATCGATCTGGGAACCGGCAGGCGTATATCCCGTAATTTTGTAGGTTATTATCTCAGAGAAATATGTCTCGATTTACCAGGAAATGAGGCTTTCATTTCATCAATATTTGGAGTTTATAGACTAAGCTTGGGAATAAAAAGAGACCATCAATAAAGTAATGGTTTTCTTTAAAAAGCAGATTTATGAAAAGATTAAAAATATCTTGTAGCAATACCGTTGTAAAGAACACTTGCTTTATTATGCTCCTCTGCTTATTATTGGTCTTTTTTTATTCAAATCGTGTTTTTTTAACAGGATTTAATCATAACGAAGATCTGTGTGAAGGAGAGATCCCCGACATCTCTTTTTTTATAAGTACCCTGAAGCAAGGCACCATGCCTTTATGGAATCCCTATAAGGTCTGCGGCCTGCCATTTTTTGAGACTTCTTTTATGGGTCCATACTATCCTTTTGTTTTTCTGTACTTTCTTTTTCCGATACTGAAAGCTATCAATCTAGGGTTTTTAATACATATTTTACTTTCCGGTATATTTATGTTTTTTTTGACGAAAGAACTGAAGCTTACAACGCTTATCTCATTCTTTTGCGCGTCGTCATGGATGCTCTCAAGCGTATTTCAACAGTATTCTGAAAGCGGTTGGCTGACAGAAACGATAGCCGTTTCATATTTCCCCGCGCTAATCTATTTTTTTATAAAGATGACAAGATCGAAATATCCATCAAATATCATATTCGGTCTTTTAATAGGCTGGTGTGTCGCCCTTACAATACTGGGTGGGAAATTCGATTACGCCGCGGTTACTTTATATTCTTTCCTGATATTCTCAATACCTTCTCTTAAAGATAGAGAGAATGGCCGGTTACTGTTAATTGTATTGATAACCGGATTATTAATAAGCATTATCTCCTGGGGGCCGACGTTGATCCAGGTAATGAGATATGGACGGCTTATAAAATTACCAACTTACCGCTATCGCCTCAAGGAGTTGATGAATTTCCTTTTTCCAACCGATATCAGAAGAGGATTTGCGGGTAAATTGGTTTTTATATTAGGGTTTGTTGGAATGTTTTTCAGAAAAACGCCTTTCAGGGCAAATTTCATATTGTTGCTCTTTAGCGCCCTTTTCTTTATGTTTGCCAGTAAGAACATAGGTGGAATTAAATTGATTAATCTGGTCCCCTTTGCCAATCAGGCACATTATATTTGGATCTGGCATACGAGTTTCATATTCTCGTTAATAATATTTTCCGGCTTTAGCCTGAATAAATTGCGTTTATGGTTGATCGATAGGAAGAAGATGCTATTCATTATATTATGCCTGGTCCTTGGGGCGCAATTAACCGATCTATACTGTTTCAATAAACAATTCTATCCTAAAACTTTTGAATTTAAGATCAAAAAATATTTTCCAACCCTGCCCTTTGTAAGATTTTTCAAAAAAGATCCTTCGTTGTTCAGAATATCCAATAGATTGTATGATTTTCCTCTATTCAGAATAAATCAGGGAGTGTTGCGAAAAATCAATTGTTTTGAATCAAGAGTTAGAGGGATAAGTCTTTATAATGTGAGAGGTAAACATACTTTGTCCAATCATTTTAGTAGTCACCCTTCTGATAAAATGATGGATATATGCAATATAAAATACATAATTACAGATGAAGATCTCTCACCTGGCGATTTTACCAAACGTTCGATCATAGATAATCCGACTAACCCGGGGAAAATATATTTATATAGCAATAACTTCAGTTTTCCGCGGGCTTTTCTGTTGGAAAATATCGATCAAAATGCGGTAAAGAAGCTCTTGTTAAATAATTATACTGCCCCCTTGCTCCAGATAGAGATCTCAGATGAGACATGGGATATGTTAAAAAATCACAAAGATGTTGATATAAAATGGTCTCCAAATACTTATACGGTTTCAGCGGAATGCAAATCACGTGATTTCTTATTTTTAAGTGAAATGAATGAACCCGGCTGGATCGCAAAATTAGATGGTTCGCCGGTGAAATTATTCTCCCCCTTTAACTTTTTTATGGGGATATTTTTGCCGCCCGGAAAACATTCAGTGATATTCCAGTTCAGGCCTTTATATTTTTATATATTCTCCGCGATCAGTATAGGCGCATTCCTGATTTCGATGTTTATTATCATCGCTTATCTTATGATTTCGAAGCGGCATTATTTTCAAGAATATCCGAAAAACATAATAAATAGGCGCTCATAGTTAAGAAAGCGATGATATTGACTTGATATATAGTATTATGATACCATATGATAGCTTTTTATATAGGGCACACGTAAGCGTGCCCTGCTATTATGAAAAAAGGGAAATAATATGGCAGATACTTTAAAGAAGATAAAGTTGGGGTTACCTAAGGGCAGCCTTCAGGAATCGACAGTGAGGATGTTCAAAAAGGCCGGATTCGTGATAGGCATAAGCGAGAGGTCCTATTTCCCATCGGTGGACGATGATGAGATAGAGGCCATACTATTCAGGGCCCAGGAGATGTCGAGATACGTCGAGGACGGCATCCTCGATGTCGGCATCACGGGGAACGACTGGATACTGGAGAACTCTTCGAATGTCATCAGAGTGGCTGAACTCATATACGCGAAGCAGAGCATGAGGCCCGTCAGGTGGGTCCTAGCCGTGCCGCAGGATTCAAAGGTCAGGAGCGTGAAGGACCTGAACGGCAAGAGGATAGCTACCGAACTCGTGAATGTGACAAAAAATTATCTTAAGAAGAATAAGGTCAAGGCTGAAGTAGAGTTCAGCTGGGGCGCTACGGAAGTCAAAGCTATCATAGGAATAGACGCAATAGTGGAAGTCACCGAGACCGGCTCCTCTCTCAGGGCGAATAAGTTAAGAGAGGTGGCGACCGTCTGTGAATCTACAACTCAGCTTATAGCCAACAGGAAGAGCTGGATGAGCCCGTGGAAGAGGGCGAAGATAGAGAATATGGCCATGCTTCTGAAAGGGGCTATTACGGCAGAAGAGAAGGTGGGTTTGAAGATGAACGTCGCCAGGAAGGACCTGAAAGCTGTTTTGGCGATACTCCCAGCGATGAAGATGCCTACGGTCTCGACGCTTTCGGACCCGAATTGGTGCGACGTGGATACTATCATCGATGAAAAGATAGCTAAAAGGATAATCCCTGAATTGAAGAGAGCGGGCGCTCAAGGTATCATAGAATATCCGTTGAATAAAGTGATTTACTGAGAATGACAAATGGCAATCTTTCGTAACCTACGAAGTTACGGCACAACACAGAACAAATATCGCGGTTTTACCGTAATAGAGTTGTTAGTTGTCATTGTTATTATCGGTATACTTGCAGCGATAGCCGTCCCTTCTTTTATGAAGATAGTGGAAAAATCAAAGTCAGCAGAAGCTTATCCGATCCTGGCGCGGATTAGAACTGGCTATCGGATGAGAATTGCGCGAGGCTTAAGCGTGGCAGCGCAATATTGGAATCCTAGTGCATCAGGAGGTTCTGATATACCGTCAGGAGGTCCTTGGTCTGATGCAAGTTGGAATGGGATAGGTATGGATAATCCGAACGCGGATCCAAATCTATATTTTGCCTACGATGTTATTAGCGATGAAGGTTCCGCCTGGTTTTTTAATGGTACTTTTACCGGCAGATATACAGCCTCTGCAAGAAAAAGGATCGCACAAGTTCCGTATGATCAGGGCGACTTCAACAAATATATAGTAATGGATTTAAATACAGGAGAAATATTTACATCAGATGAATATAAATAATTTAAAAGTAGATTAGGCGTTCTTTCTTGAACAGCTTCAATTATAATTTAGCCACGAATGCTATGAAGAGAGTTCTATGGAGTAACTTGGGATGATCTTTCAACCAAAAATATTCTACCGAAAAAACCATAGGGCTATAGAAACCCAAAACAAATATCGCGGTTTTACCGTAATAGAGTTGTTAGTTGTCATTGTTATTATCGGTATACTTGCAGCGATAGCCGTCCCTTCTTTTATGAAGATAGTGGAAAAATCAAAGTCAGTAGAGGCTTATCCGATCCTTGCGCAGATCAGGACTGGCTATCGGATGAGAATTGCGCGGGGATTAAGCGTGTTAGTATCACAGTGGAATCCTAGTGCAAATGGGGATGCTTGGTCTGAGGAAGGTTGGCAAGGAATAGGTATGGCCGATCCGAACGCGGATCCAAATCTATATTTTGCCTACGATGTTATTGATAATGTTAGTTGTGTATATTTTTATCCGGCTTTTAGAGACAGGTATATAGCCGTTGCGAGAAGAAGGATCGCACAAGTTCCGTATGATCCTGGCGACTGGGACAAATATATAATAATGGATGTAGATACAGGAGAAATATTTACATCGGATGATTATAAATGATTTGAATTTTGAAATTGAAGCTTGTTAGGGGGGTGATTATAAATGCCTTGCGGACGCAAACGTAAACGCGCAAAGATGGCGAAGCATAAGAGAAAAAAGAGGATGAGAAGAGATCGCCATAAGAAGAAATAGTAGCATCATAATAGCAGTTATCGTAATTGCCGCATTCTGTTTTTCCGGAAGTTCCGAAGCGGCACGCGATGTACAGTCGAAAGGTGGAGTATCGTCCGGAGACCTCAGAATCGAGAAGAAGAGAGACGCTCCGGACGCCTCCTCCGAAGCGCTTGCCCATTATGCGATGGGCATTATTTATGATAACGATGGCAAGCCGGGCGAAGCTATACGCGAATATAGGGCAGCGTTGGCCTTTGAGCCGAAGATAAGCTATCTGCATTCCAGGCTCGGCGCGGACTTTTTTTTGACCAAGGATATCGATAAGGCGGTCGAAGAGCTCAACACAGCCAAGGCTCTCGATCCCGGCGACTCAAAGCCGAGATTTTTACTTGCGCTCAGCTACACGGCTCTGAACAAGTTTGACCTCGCTCAAAAAGAGTATGAAGATGTCATCCGGATCAATCCGAACGACATAGCGGCATTAGGTTCTTTGGCAGACCTCTTCGTGGTGCAGGAGAAGATGGCCGATGCCGTAAAGATATATGAAAAGCTAACAGAGAAAGAGAAGGGCTCGAGCTTATTATACTTTAACCTCGGCGTTATCTACTCGAGGATAGGCAAGCTTGATCAGGCTATCGCGATGTTGAACAAGACGATAGCGTTGGAACCGGGTTATCTTGAGGCTTACATAGGCCTCGGCGTGCTCTACGAGATGAAGAGAGATATCCCTAAAGCTATCTCCAGTTTTGAAGAAGCGCTGAAGATCGATCCTCTCAACACAAAGGTATATTACTCTTTAGGCAATCTGTATTACCAGGCAAAAAGAATCGATGACGCGGCGCATCAGTATGAACTATTAATAAAGTTGAACCCCAAGGACCTCGAAGCTTACATGCAATGGTCCGGGATATATATAAAGGATAAAAAACCTAAAGAAGCGGTAGCTCTCTTGAACAGGGCTGTTTCGGAGGGCATCAGGGATACATCTCTCTATTTGGCGCTCGGATACGCGTACGGAGAAGATTCGCGCGACGCGGAAACTTTAAAGTATTACAAGATGGCTCTCGGGATCGCGCCTGATAGCGCGTTAGTTCACTTTCATCTTGGCGCGTATTATGATAAGATAAAAGAACGCTCGCTTTCGGAAAGCGAATTCCGGGAAGCGATACGGCTCGATCCGAAATTTTCGGACGCGTATAATTATCTTGGATACATGTATGCTGAGGCAGGCGTAAACCTGGATGAGGCGGTCGCTCTTGTAAAAAAAGCGCTTGAGTTTGAGCCGGAGAACGGAGCGTATATAGATTCGCTCGGCTGGGCGTATTTTCAGAAAGGCATGGCCGACGAGGCATTGAGGGAGCTGGAGAAGGCGTTAAAGTTTGAGCCCGACGACCCTGAGATCAAAAAGCATTTGAAAAAGGCGAGAGAGAAATTAAAAAAGAAGAGATAGAAGATGGCGCAGAGACCGGATATAAAAGAGTTGAAGAAGAAGGCGATCGAGATCCGCAAGAACGTGCTGAAGATGCTGACATGCGCCGGATCCGGACATACCGGCGGAAGTTTATCTATAGTCGACATATTAGTCGCTTTATATTACTATGCGATGCGTAATGACCCGGAAGATCCGCAATGGCCCGGGCGGGATAGGTTCCTGCTTTCCAAAGGGCATGGATGCCCTGCGCTGTATGCCGTGCTGGCCGAAAAAGGCTATTTCGATAAAGAAGATCTTTGGGGTTTAAGAAAACTTGGGAGCAAGCTGCAGGGCCATCCACAGATGGGGCTTGCCGGGATAGAGATATCGAGCGGCTCTTTAGGCCAGGGGCTTTCTATAGCCAACGGCATGGCTCTCGCGGCGCGCCTCGATAAGTTGGACACGAGAATATACTGCCTTATGGGCGACGGGGAGACGAACGAAGGCCAGGTCTGGGAGGCCGCGATGACAGCCTCTCATTATAAATTAGATAACTTATGCGCGATCATAGATTACAACAAGCTTCAGATAGACGGATTCTGCTGTGAAGTCAAAGATATGGGCGCGTATCTTGACAAATGGAAAGACTTCGGCTGGAACGCTATAGAGACGGACGGCCATGATATAGAGAAGCTCATGGCCGCGTTCGATAAGGCCAGGGTCGTCAAGGGCCTGCCGACCGTGATAGTCGCCCATACCATAAAAGGCAAGGGCGTTTCATTCGTGGAGAATAAAGTGGAGTGGCATGGCATCGCGCCGAAAACCGAGGAGTGCGAGCGCGCTATAAAAGAACTGAACGAAGAATTGAAAAAAATATAGGGAGAAAAGATGATACCGCGAAAATGGAAGATGTATATCAAAATGTACTGGGTGAAGCTGGTGATCATACTGGTCGTTCTGTTGGTAATAGTGCTGGCCGTAGTGGGCCTGAACTCGCTTGAGTCGTACTACAGGAATATCACCCTCGCTACGATGCCCGTGAACCTGCTCATGGTCGCGCTGAATGCCATCATATTTGTCTTCATGTACATGTCATTCATGCGCGGAGGCTTTTCCAAACTTAGTAATAAACTCAGAGTGCACGGCGACTTCGTCGATGTAAAATGGTCCGATGTCATAGGTATGGAGAACGTAAAAGAAGAGGCGATGGAAGTCGTTCAATTGATAAAAGACAGGGCGCGCGTCAAGAAGATCGGCGGCAAGATACTGCGCGGGCTTTTGATGTTCGGGCCTCCAGGCTGCGGCAAGACCTACCTGGCCAAGGCCATAGCTACAGAGGCCGGAATGCCTTTCGTTTCAATGTCGGGCAGTGAATTCGTGGAGATATTTGTAGGGGTGGGGGCGGCGCGCGTAAGGGGATTATTTAAAAAAGCGAGAGAGTTGGCGTACGGCCACGGCGGATGCATAATATTCATAGATGAGCTCGACGCTATCGCGCGCAAGAGGGTATTCTCCGCCTTCGGTGGCACCGAGGAGACGAACTCTACCCAGAACCAGCTGTTAGCCGAGATGGACGGGCTGCAGGAGTTGAAGGACAAGCATGGTGAGCCCTCTCCGGAGCAAAATGTTATAGTGATCGGAGCGACGAACGCCCCGGAGGATACTATCGACAGGGCATTGCGCCGCCCGGGACGTTTCGACAGGATAGTTTATATAGAAAAACCCGGCCTTGAAGACAGGGAGAAGCTTTTCGCCTACTATCTCGGCAAAGTCGAGGCCGACAAGTCACTCGATATAGGGCGACTCGCTAGACAAGCAATAGACAGATCGCCCGCCGACATAGAGAATATCGTAAAAGAAGCCGCTTTAGTAGCTACAAAGAACGGACGCGATAAGATCGTGCTTACCGATATAAGCGAGGCCATGGAGAGGATAGACATAGGCCTAAAGCGGAAGCTCAGCATGACGCCGCATGAAAGGGAGGTGACTGCATGTCATGAAGCCGGCCATGCCGTAGTCCTTTATATACTGCACCCGACCGATGATGTCTTTAAGATCTCGATCATACCAAGGAAAGATACGCTAGGCGTAGTCTATCATCAGCCCAAAGAGGAGCTTTATCACCACACAAAAGATAAATTCTTGGCTGATATAATGGTCTCTTTAGCCGGTTATGCGTCAGAAAAGATGCGATTTAACATGACATCCAGCGGGTGTTCCGCAGATTTTAAAAAAGCGATGGGGATCGCGCACTTTATGGTATGGACTGTCGGAATGAGTGACTCCGGATTGCTGGGAGATTATACGATCATCCCCGAATCCCAGCTCTCTGAAGAGATAAAGGGAAAATTGAATCAGGAGACCCAAAAGATAATTCAGAGATGCCTGAAATCGGTCGAAGAGCTGTTGACGAAAGAGAAGCCGATCCTTGAAAGGCTCATAAGCGAGCTATTATCCAAGGAAGAGCTGGAGTATGACGAAGTGGAGGCAATATTCAGCGAATTCGGCAAGACGCACATAAAGAGCGCATGGTAACAATGTCACCACGTCACCATGCCACAAAGTCACATGTTGGCATATTTGTTTTTTGTGTCTTGTCTTTTGTCTCTTTGACGGGATGCACAGCGACTTATCCTCAGGATAAGATAAAAGAGTCGATAGTAAAGATTTGTAAACAGGAGTACAAGTCGGATGTTCTGGTCGAGACCGCGGGCAGAACGATGGTGATATACCTCCCGCTCTCGGATCTCATGGATTTTTCGTTCGCCCTCACTAAGACAGCGAGCGACAAGATCAACGATGTTATATTCAGCGCCGCCCGGGTCGCTCTGTCCACGGACGCCAGGATAGATTTCTATTGCGTGATAGCGCACGACGTCAAGATGCCGGAGCTGCAGATAGTGATCATAAAAAATGTCGATGACGTGAAGAGGCTCTTTGCCAACGATATATCGAGAGGCGAGTACCTTAAGCGTATGCTCGTAGACCTGCGCTGGAGCCCGCAGGCGAAGAAGGAGCAGGTAGTAAAAGAGATATTCAGCAGGATGAATATCGATCCCAAATGGCAGGACCAGGTGATGTCGGACTTCTTCAGGAGCGAGCCGACATCGCTCGGAGATATAGGCTACTGGGACAATAAATTTTACATAAAAGATATAACGCTTGCCGAATTCCTAGCTGAGCAGATGGCGAACAGGGTCAAGCTGGAGTTCAGGGAGGATAAAAATTTAAAAGAGAACTTCCTGCTGAAGGCCGCTAAAGGGCTTTACATCTCGAAGAATGGCAAGCATCTATTCAGGATCGAGGTTTTCACCGAACGCAGCGCCTCCGGCGCGACCAGCACGATCGAGGACTCCGATAAGATGTTCGCGACGGCCCTTTCGGTAGCGGCCCAGGTGATACACGGGTACTACTTTAAAGATTACGACGGCGTGGAAGTCTTCGACCAGAAAGAAGGAAGGTCGATAGATGTAAACCCGGAAGAGCTGGAAGCGTTCAGGACGAAGAAGTTAAAGTTAAACGAGATAGGCGCATAAGTTATAAGTTGTAAGTTTTAAGTTGTAAGTGCCGGATGATAAATGAGACTTATAACTTACGACTTATAACTTAAAACTAAAAAAGCTATAACTAGGAGATTTAGGGTGGAAACGAAGTACAAGATGGTTCCGACGAGAGACGGCTTCGGGCATGGCCTCGTGGAGCTTGGCAGGATAAATAAGGACGTGGTTGTCCTCTCCGCAGACCTTACCGATTCTACCCGAGCTAACTGGTTCAAAAAAGAGTTCCCTGGGAGGTTCTTCGGCCTCGGAGTAGCCGAACAGGATATGATAGGAGCGGCCGCCGGATTCGCTCTTATGGGCAAGATACCTTTTGCTTGCACGTTCGGCGTCTTCGCGTCAGGAAGGGCCTGGGACCAGATAAGAGTATCGGTAGCATATATGAATCTCAACGTGAAGATCATCGGAACGCACGGCGGTATATCCGTGGGCCCCGACGGCGCTACCCACCAGGCTATAGAAGAGATATCGCTTATGAGGATACTGCCGAATATGACAGTTATCGTTCCCTGCGATGCGCTCGAAGCGAAGAAGGCGACTATGGCCGCGGCCGAACACAAAGGGCCGGTGTATATCAGGCTCGGCAGGTCCGGAGTCCCCGTCATAACTAAAGAAGGAGATCTTTTTAAGATAGGCAAGGCCGGCGTTATTAAAAACGGCAAAGACGTTACTATATTCGCCTGCGGGCAGATGGTATATGAGTCGCTCGTAGCCTGTGAAATGCTTTGCAAAGAAGGAATAGGCGCGCGCCTGGTAAATATGCATACACCGAAACCCATAGATAAGGACTGTATAATTAAAGCCGCTAAGGAGACAGGCGCCATAGTTACAGCCGAAGAGCATACTATAGCGGGCGGCCTCGGCAGCGCCATATCGGAAGTATTGGTAGAAAAATGCCCCGTGCCGGTAAAATTCGTCGGCATCAGGGATAAGTTTGGCCTTTCCGGCGAGCCGGAAGAGCTCTTCGAGCACTTCGGGCTCAAGGCAAAGAATATAGTGAAGGCTGCGAAAGAAGCGATCGGTATGAAGAAATGATAAATTTTAAAGCACAGATGACAATTAAATATCAAATGTCGAAATCCCTGTCTGACGGTGCAACATTGAAATTAAGAAATTTATGGAAATATTTAGAAGAAACTTATAGATATTAAGAAATTAGGAAATTCCCCCTCGCTTCGTCCGGAGAATTCCGCCGAACGTTAGTGAAGGCGAAATTCATTGTTTAACTATCAAGCGATAAATTTCTATCAATTTCTACAAGTTTCAATAAATTTCTATTCTTGTTCATTCAATTGACATTTGTGCTTTGTCATTTGACATTTAATTGTATATTTTCAAATCAAGCCTCATGAAATCTATCACTGTTAAGGCTCCGGCGAAGGTCAATCTCTTCCTCAAGGTTATCGGTAAAAGGAAAGACTCCTACCATAATATTGTTACTCTCTTTGAGCGCATATCGCTTGCCGATACTATCAGAATATCGAAGATCCCAAAAGGCATAATCGTCAGATCCGACAGGCCTATTACGCGCGACCCTAAAAATAACATCGTATATAAGGCGGCAGAAGCTGTCTTGAAGCGCGGCAAGATAATGTCCGGCGCCAGGGTAGATATAAAGAAGCGCATTCCTGTAAAATCGGGGCTTGGAGGAGGCAGCTCGGATGCCGCCTCAACTATTATAGGTATAAATAGGCTCTTCGCTCTGAAATTAAGCAATGAAGCCATGTTGGCCATAGGAAAGAGATTGGGCGCCGACGTGCCTTTCTTCTTACTGGAGACGCCATTCGCTATAGGCAGAGGCAGAGGCGATATATTGGAAGTTGTAAGATCGAGATCCGGGTTCTGGCATTTAATAATAATCGCTGGCCGCAAGACGTCCACGAAGTATATTTACAGAGAATTTGATAGAATGTCTAAGCACTTGACACCTCAGGAGGGGAGTGTTAAAATACAACCCCTTTCGAAGTTAAAGATGGATTATGCCCGGGCAGAGTCGCTGCTTCACAACGACCTCGAAAGAGCGGCTTCTTTGAAAAAAAGCGCTATAAGCAGTAAACTTAAGAGCTTGGCACAACTATTGGGTAGGAAGATGATGATTTCCGGAAGCGGACCAAGCTTATTTTGTTTATATAGGACCAGAAAGGAGGCGGTGAAGGCAAGAGATACGATCTTAAATAGCATCAGTGCCCGGTCAAGGACGGGCTGGCGGATATTCGTAGTCGAAACGCAAGTTAAGTAAAAAGTTAAAAGTAAAAAGGTAAAATCAGGGAGCATACACGCCATGGAGATCAACGAGGTCAGAATATTCTTAAAAGAAGGTCAGGACAGGAAGCTAAAAGCGTACGCCACCCTTACGTTCGATAAGTCTTTCGTCGTACGCAACGTTAAAGTCATTGAAGGGACGAAGGGGCTATTCGTGGCGATGCCCTCAAGAAGGCTCAAAGAGCCCTGCCCAAAATGTAATTTCAAGAACGCCGTAAGGTCTAAATATTGCAATCAGTGCGGGACCCAGCTTCCTCAGTATGTTGAGCCGAAGCCTCAAGTATCGGCCGACAATCCGCAGAGGCAGTCCGAGCATAGGGACATAGCTCACCCGATAACAACCGATTTCAGGGAATATATCCAGAAGAAGGTCCTCGCGGCATACGAGGAAGAGAGAAAGGCGCCGTCGTCCCAAGAGCAGGCTATACCGAAATCTTCCAGCAGCTCTCATGGCGGCGGTCATTACGAGGATGACGATATAGAGTTGTGATTAGTTGCTAGTTATCAGTTGATGGTTCCTAGTAAAAGTTAGAGGTTGGGTAATGGGAAGTGAGAAGTTGGTTAAGAAGTCAGATGTTGGATGTGAGAACAAAATCCCACTTCTAACATCCGACATCCTAACCCACTTCTAACTTCTAATTACCTCACTTCAGATCGTTTTCATGTGAGAACTGAAAACAGTTTAACTATCAACTATGAACTAACAACTAGTAACTAAACTGCCCGGTGGTGCCCCGCCACGATATAAATATAGCGGTGGGGCGGGGTCCCGCAGCCGTATATATAGCGTATCTCAGGCGGGATAATGGTAGCACACGAGAATTTGCCCAGCACCACTCACTTCGTTCGGATGCTGGGCACCCAGAACCGAACCCAAGTCTATTGGCAGTT
>Ga0209777_10005926_pt1 | contig 13913 bp, 10 predicted proteins | sample FrelakmetHBP12HB_FD_187147 | JGI IMG/M metagenome (GOLD analysis project Ga0209777, IMG submission 187147) | Freshwater lake sediment microbial communities from the University of Notre Dame, USA, for methane emissions studies -HBP12 HB (SPAdes)... | ecosystem: Environmental > Aquatic >...
TGGGATGGCCAGAAGATGGAGGCCAAAAACGCCCCCGAAGTAGCCCGCCTCGTTCGAACCGAGTTTCGGAAAAAGTGGCTGGTCTGATCGAACACGGGAATTGAAATCCAGGGAATCCAATGAAAAACTGGCTAATTCAGATTGGGATTTTGGCGGCTGTGATCGCGGGCTTTGGGGGCAGGGCATGGGCCGGGGAAGCGGTTCCGGTGATTTACTGCTCGGACCTGTTTCACCCGCATGATGACCCGGATGATCACTTTGACCTGGCGTGCCTGTATGCGATCCGGCAGTTGGATGTGAAGGTGATCATTCTGGACCAGGGACGAAAACAACAGCAGAGGCCGGGATCGGTGGCGGTACGGCAGATGAATACGATCACCGGGCGCCAAATACCCTGGGAGATCGGGCTGGCGGATCCGTTGGCCCGGCCGGACGATACGGGAGCGGGCCAGCCGAAGGAATACCAGGGAGCCGTCGAGCGGATTCTGAAGATTCTGGCCGAGTCGGATCGGCCGGTGAGCATCATCACGATCGGCAGCGTTCGGGATGTGGCGGCGGCGTTTAACCGGGCACCGGATCTTTTTCAAAAGAAGTTGGGCCGGCTGATGATTTTTATCGGGGAGGCCTCGGATCCGGGGTTTATCGAGTACAATGTCGGATTGGATGTCCAGGCCTTCCGGCGGATCATGGAATCCGGGCTGCCGGTCTATTGGGTGCCCTGTTTTGACGGGGGATTGTGGCAGAACCGGGGGCGGGCATCGTATTGGAAGGCCACGCAGGCCGAATTGCTGGGGGATGTGTCCAAACGGGCGATGAACTACTTTGTCTATGCCCTGACCAAGAGCACCGAGGACCCGATCCTGTTCCTCGATCGTCCGATAACCTCGGAGCAGGCCAGCGGAATCCTTGGAATGGAGCGGAATCTGTGGTGTACGGCCATATTTGGGGACCTGGCGGACATGAAGACCGTTGAAGCGAACAGCCGTTTTACCCTGGAAAACAAGGATTATAGCAACGGAAAAACGGTAGAGTTATTCCGGTTTGAGGACATCCGGTGTGCGGTGGATGAAAGGGGGGTTGTTACGACGAGTCCATCAGGGGTATTCCGGGTCAAACGATTCCAGATACTCAATGAGTCGGCTTACCCCGAGATTATGTCCGAGGTGACGGCCCGATTACTGGCGAAGGTTGGTAAATAAGGCAATTCCCACGCTGATGCAGGTGAATATGAAGCCAGCGTCATTTCAGAGGGTCGGAGAGTGCTGAAGAAAAATTTTGAAGAAAATTATCATTTTTGTATTTGCATGGGTTGAAAAATTGTTGTATATTTTCCCTCTTGCGAACTTGTCTGGGATTCCCTATCCCTATTGTGAGATGGGCATGATGGAATCACGGGCCCGGCGGGCTGCTTTGAGGCCTGCCAGAGACATTGTTGACGACCGCTGCTGTAGCTCAGTTGGTAGAGCGCGTCCTTGGTAAGGACGAGGTCATGGGTCCAAATCCCATCAGCAGCTACAAGAACGGACCTGTCGGCGCGGCGTGCGGAAAGCGGCGGCGGGAGAAAATTCGGATTGACACGATACGAACGAGATAAAACCAGGAAACAATACTAACACGGCACATTGGAGGTTTTGGTACGATGGCAAAGGCAACATTCGAAAGAAATAAACCGCATGTCAATGTCGGTACGATTGGCCATGTGGACCACGGCAAGACGACTCTGACGGCCGCGATTACGCGAGTGATGGAACTGAAGGGATTTTCAAAGTTCAAATCCTACGATGACATCGCCAAGGCGTCGGAATCCCAGGGCCGCCGCGACGACACCAAGATTCTGACGATTGCCACGGCGCATGTGGAATACATTTCCGAAAACCGTCACTATGCCCATGTGGACTGCCCGGGTCACGCCGACTATGTCAAGAACATGATCACCGGCGCCGCCCAGATGGACGGCGCGGTGCTTGTGGTCAGCGCGTATGACGGCCCGATGCCCCAGACGCGGGAGCACATCCTGCTGGCCCGCCAGGTGAATGTGCCGAAGATCGTGGTGTTCATGAACAAGGTTGATCTGGTGGACGATCCGGAGCTGTTGGACCTGGTGGAGATGGAAGTCCGCGAACTGCTCAACAAGTATAATTTCCCGGGCGACGACACGCCGATCATTCGCGGTAATGCGCTGGGGGCAATGAAGGCCGCGAACTTGGATGATCCATGCTGCAAGCCGATTATCGAGCTGGTCAAGGCGATGGACGAGTATATCCCGATTCCCAAGCGCGAGGCCGACAAGCCGTTCCTGATGCCGGTGGAAGACGTGTTCAGCATCAAGGGCCGCGGCACCGTGGGCACCGGTCGTATCGAGCGCGGTATCGTAAAGGTCGGGGAACAGGTCGAAATCGTGGGGCTGAGCAAAGAAGCCCACAAGACGACCGTGACCGGCGTGGAAATGTTCAACAAGACCCTCGACGAAGGCCAGGCGGGCGACAATGTCGGCTTGCTGCTGCGGGGCATTGAAAAGAAGGATCTGGAACGCGGTCAGGTCATCGCCGCTCCGGGTACGATCACTCCCCACACGAAGTACTATGGGGAAGTGTATGTCCTGACGAAAGAGGAAGGCGGACGGCACACCCCATTCTTCGCCGGCTACAAGCCCCAGTTCTTCTTCCGCACGACTGATGTCACCGGCGAAGTGACCAAGATCCTGAGCCGCGAAGGCAAGCCGGTCGAGATGTGCATGCCGGGTGACAACATTGAAATGGAAGTGTCGATTATCTCCCCGATCGCCATGGAAGCGGGCCTGCGGTTTGCGATTCGCGAAGGCGGCCGTACGGTAGGTTCAGGCGTCGTCACCAAGGTTATCGAGTGATTTCAAAATAATAGCGGGACGGCGCCGGCGACCCTGTCCGGCACCGTCTTTTCTCCGAACCGAGGGATGAGACTCGGGATGGGGAATTGTCTTTTCGTGAGGAAACGATGTCAAAGGCACCCAAACGGGAACATGTGTGGCTCGAATGTCGCGAATGCGGCGATCGGAACTACCGTACCCAGGTGAATGTCCAGGGCGGAACGCCCAAGCTGGAAATCGCCAAGTACTGCAAGCGGGAACGCAAACGGACGGTTCACAAGATCCGCCGCAAGTAATGGATAGGGCAGTAGCTCAACTTGGTAGAGCAGCGGTCTCCAAAACCGCAGGTTGCGGGTTCGAATCCCTCCTGCCCTGATCGCGAGACCCAACGAAGCGTCGGCGGACGACGAAGGACAAGGAATCGAAAACGATGAATCTGAAGATCTACAAAAGCGGGCAGGGCTACAATACGCGGATGTGGTCGGGCGTCGGGGCATTCACGATCCTGGTGGCCGGCTGCTTTGTGCTGTATCGCGAGCTGACCGTGGTGGAGAACATCTGGATTCAGGCACTGTTGCCCGTGGCGCTGTGTTCGGTCGGGGGGTTGTTGCTATACTGGATGATGAACCTGCCGAAGGTGGCGGATTTCATGATCGCTTCGGAAGGCGAGGTCAAGAAGGTCAGTTGGTCTTCGCGGTCGGAGCTGGTCGCCTCCACGACGGTGGTGCTGGTGGTCGTGATCATCCTGGCGACCATGATCATGATTACGGACTATATCTTCGGGTTGCTGTTCACCCAGATTTTCAAACTGTATTAACCGACAGGAATTGGTGATCTGATGCAGTGGTTCGTATTACGGGTGGCTTCCAACAAGGAAGAGCAGGTCCGGGATACTCTTAGCCGCAAGATGCAGGTGGAGGGCGTCAAGAGCGTCGGCCGGATCATGGTGCCGTTTGAATCGGTCAAGCGAATCCGCGGCGGCAAACAGCGGGTGTTCAAGCGCAAGCTGTATCCCGGCTATGTCTTCATGGAGCTGGACTTGCAGGAAGACAAGCGGATCCCGGAAGACGCGTTTTATGTGATCAAGGAAACTCTGGGCGTCGGCGATTTCATCGGGACCGAGGGAGTGCCGACGGCGATGCGCGATACGGATGTGGCCAAGATGCTCAAGGAGGCCGACAAGCCGGAAGAGTCGGCCAACATCAAGGTCGAATTCAGCAAAGGCGACATCGTGAAGATCCGGGAAGGGGCCTTTGAAAATTTCGAGGGGGCCGTCGATTCGATCGACGAGGAGCGTGGGATCGTACGCGTGATTGTGACGATATTCGGCCGCAGTACGCCGCTGGATATCGAGTATTGGCAGATCGAGAAGATCTGACCGGCAAGAAGAGTAAAGAACATCTCCAATGAGCCGATTCGACAGATAGAGAAGGTATTGGCATGGCAAAACAACTGGTAACGAAGATCAAGCTGCAGGCCACCGGCGGCCAGGCCACCCCGGCCCCGCCCATCGGTCCGGCCCTCGGACAACACGGCCTGAACATCGGTCAGTTCATCTCGCAGTTCAACGAGCGGACGAAGGACATGAAGGGCATCACGATCCCCGTTGAAATTTCGGCGTATGCGGACCGGACCTTTGATTTCATTATCAAGAGTCCTCCGGCGTCGGTGCTGCTGAGGATGGAAGCGGGACTGGCCAAGGGCAGCGGGGTTCCGAACAAGGAAAAGGTCGGCAAGGTCACCAAGGCGCAGGTTCGCAAGATCGCCGAGACGAAGATCAAGGACCTGAACGCCTACTCGATCGAGCAGGCCGACAAGATTATCGAAGGCACGGCCCGAAGCATGGGCATCGAGATTGTGGACTGATCGACGCGGCCCGACGAGGCGACGCGGCGGATCCACGGAAATGAAACGATCGGCAACGCGAAGGACGGCGAGGTTTTCCGGGACGGAAAGCCAGGTCGGCGTTGTCGTTTTAGCACGGCGCTAACCACGGCGAACAGTGGGAGCGAACAGGACAATTTTTCGCGGAGAAATCGAAAATGCCAGCACGAAGTAAACGGTATCAGAACGACGCCAAGAAGGCCAGCCAGGATCCGGTCAGCGTGGCCGAGGGGGTCAAAAAGGTCCGGACTTATGCCAGCACTAAGTTCGACCAGTCGGTGGACATCGTGATGCACCTGGGGATCGACACCAAGCAGAGCGACCAGAACCTGCGGGGCGCGTTGTCGCTTCCGCATGGGATCGGCAAATCCCGCCGGGTGATCGCCTTCTGCGAGGACTCGGACGCCGAAGCTGCCAAAGCGGCCGGTGCGGTCGAAGCGGGCTGCGATGAGCTGATCGCGAAGATCCTGGGCGGCTGGAGCGACTTCGATGTTGCGGTGGCCTCGCCGAAGGTGATGGGCAAGGCCGGCAAGCTGGGTCGCGTTCTGGGCCCGCAGGGCAAGATGCCCTCGCCCAAGAACGGCACGGTGACGCCGGATATCCTCCAGGCGGTCGCCGAATTCAGCGCCGGCAAAGTGGAGTATCGCAGCGACGCCGGGGGCAACATCCATGCCGTGGTCGGCAAGGTGAGTTTCTCGGAAGAGAAGCTGTTGGATAATGTACAGGCGTTCATCGCCCACATTCGCAAGATCCGGCCTCAGACGGCCAAGGGGACCTACATCAAGAAGGTCTGCCTGGCAGCCACGATGAGCCCGTCGGTCGTGCTGAATGTGGTGTCGTAAGGACGGGGACGAGAATACAAGCAATCAAACTTCGAAAGAGGGATTGTCATGAGTCAATATGTCAAGGGGTTAGTTCAGAACGAACTGGAGAAGCGGTTTTCCGAGGTGCCGGATTTCATGGTCGTCTCGACCGTGGGTCTGGACGGCATCAACAACAACATCCTGCGCGGCAAGCTCAAGGCCAAGGGGATTCGCATGAGCATGGTCAAGAACGCGCTGATGCGCCGGGCGATGGAAGGGCTGGGGAGACCGGCCGCTGGTTCACTGTTTGAATCCGGGCCGTGTACGGTCGTTTACGGCGCCGACAGCGTGGTCGATGTGGCCAAGGAACTGCTTGAATGCTGTTCCAAACTCAAGCTCAAGACCATCGTCGTTCGCGGCGCGTTTGTCGATGGCCAGGCCCTCGACGCCCAGAGCGCCAACGGACTGTCCAAGATGCCCAACCGCGCCCAGATGCACGGACGGCTGGCTGCGACTGCTCTGGCTCCAGGAGCCAAGGTGGCCGGTGCCATCGTCGCATCGGGCAGCAAAATCGCCGGTTGCCTCAAGAGCTTGATCGAAAAGCTGGAAAAGGCGGCCTAACGATCGTTCTGAGAGTTCATTGTCCAACGAAACCAAATACACAATCGTCTTGCAGGTTGTCCCCGCGAGGGGTTAAACGGGACGGCGTAGTTCCGGCTACCGCAGACATCCAACTATAGGGAGTCGTATCATGTCGAGAGAATGGAACGAAAACATCAAGCAAATGGGCGACCAGATCGTGGCGTTGACGCTGATGCAGGCCAAAGAGCTTGCCGATTACCTCAAGGAAGTCCACGGCATCGAGCCGGCGGCGGGCGGGGCGGTCATGATGGCAGGGCCGGCTGCGGCCGCTGAGGCCCCGGTCGAGAAGACCAGCTTTACGGTCATGCTCAAGACCTTCGGCGATCAGAAGATCCAAGTCATCAAGGAAGTCCGTGCTCTGACGGGCTTGGGCCTCAAGGAAGCCAAGGACCTGGTCGAAGGCCTGCCCAAGCCGGTCAAGGAAAACATCAGCAAGCAGGAAGCCGAAGAAGCCAAGGCCATTCTCGAGAAGGCCGGCGCGACGGTGGAACTGACCTAAGCCCGCTGTGACGGGGTCATCCGGGCAGGACAGGATGGAATAACACGGATTCGATTCGGAGAGTGATTGCATGAAGTCACGGCCCGTACGAAGGTTCGGCATGATCGGCGACGCGATTCCGGTCCCCGATCTGACGGAAATTCAGTTGAGAGGTTACGATCGGTTTCTGCAGCGGGAGTTGCACCCGGAGAAACGCGCTGATATCGGTCTGGAATCACTGCTTCGGGAAATTTTCCCGATCGTCAGCTACGACAAGTCGATGCAACTGGAGTATCTGTCGTACGAACTGGAGAAACCGCGGTACACGATCCAGCAGTGCCGCGAGCTTCGGCTGACCTACGGCTTTCCGTGGAAGATCGCCTGCCGCCTGCGCCGTAATAACAATCAGGACCTGTCCGAACAAGCCATTTACCTGGGCGAGATCCCGGTGATGATCGGCGGGGGCGAGTTCATCATCAACGGCGCCGAGCGCGTGATCGTCAACCAGCTTCACCGCAGCCCGGGCGTTGATTTCGTGATCGACAACCGGGACGGCGACCGTGTTCTGCACGGGGCGCGGATCATCCCCGAACGGGGAAGCTGGATCGAGATGTCGGTGACCAAGAAGGACGTTCTGGTCATCCGGATCGACCAGTCCAGCAAGATCGCGGCGACGGTGTTTCTGCGGGCGATGTCCGAAGAGTACGGAAAGACCGAGGCCCTGGTGCGGCTGTTTTACCCGACGGGAATGGTTAAGGTCAAGAAGCTTCAGCCGACGATGTGGGCGGTGGGCCCGGTCGTCAACACGGAGACCGGCGAGGTCCTCGTCGAGGCGGCCACGCAGATCGGCGACAACCTCAAGCGGATCCAGGACAGCAATCTGGACGCCGTCGAGGTCATCACCGAAATGGTTGACCCGCTGGCGCTGAACACGCTGTCGGAAGACGATTGCGAGAGCAGCGACGACGCCCTGATGAAGCTGTATGTCCGGCTGCGTCCGGGCAATCCGGCCAACCTCGAAAAGGCCAAGGCCCTGTTCGCCGAGAAGTTCTTCGACACCAACCGATACCGGCTGGGGCGCGTGGGCCGTTTTCGCATCAATCGTAAGTTCAACCAGAAGGTTGATGAAAACCAGATGGCCCTGAGCTCCGAGGATTTCCTGAACACGATGCGGTACATCCTGGGCCTGCGCAACGGCCAGGGCGAGCTGGACGACATCGACCACCTGGGCAACCGGCGTCTGCGGACGATCGACGAACTGGCGGCCGGCGAGATTCGCAAGGGCCTGTTGAAGCTGCGCCGCACGGTGCAGGAACGCATGAGCATGAAGGCCCCGGAAGAGATCCAGCGGATCGCCGACCTGGTCAACAGCAAGAGCGTGTCCTCGAGCATCGACTATTTCTTCGGCCGCGGCGAACTGAGCCAGGTGGTCGATCAGACCAATGCTCTGAGCCAGTTGACCCACGAACGCCGTCTCAGCGCGTTGGGGCCGGGGGGCCTCAATCGAAAGCGTGCGGGCTTTGAAGTCCGCGATGTGCACATCAGCCACTATGGCCGCGTCTGCCCGATCGAGACGCCGGAAGGCACCAACATCGGCCTGATCGTCTCGCTGGGGATTTTCTCCCGCGTGGACGAATACGGTTTTCTGATTACGCCCTATCGCAAAGTCAAAAACGGCAAGGTCCTCGAGGAGCACGAATACCTGCGGGCCGACCAGGAAATGGAAGCGGTCTTTGCCCCGCCGAGCATGGTCGAGCCGGCCACTCGCGAGCTCCGGAAGGGTCTGGTCCTGGCCCGCAAGCTGGGCGACCTGACTCAGGTCGATAGCAAAGAAGTCAACTATGTCGATATCTCGCCCAAGCAGATCGTCGGTATTTCGGCGGCATTGATCCCGTTCCTCGAGCACGACGACGCCAACCGGGCGCTGATGGGCTCGAACATGCAGCGGCAATCCGTACCGCTGCTGGTCACCGAACAGCCGCTGGTCGGCACCGGCATGGAAGAGCCGGTGGCGCAGTATTCGAGCATGGTCGTTCGGGCGCGGATGAACGGCACGGTGACGGCCGTTGATGGCGGCCGGATCGTCATCAACGACACCGACGAGTACCCGCTGCTGAAGTACGAAGGTCTCAACGAGCGGACCTGCCTGAACCAAAAGCCCATCGTCAAGCTCGGCGAGAAGGTCAAGAAGAACCAGATCATCGCCGACGGCGGCGGTACCTCGCAGGGCATGCTGGCCCTGGGCCGTAATGTCCTGGTGGGTTTCATGCCGTTCGACGGATACAACTTCGAGGACGCGATTTTGATCAGCGAGCGGCTGGTCAAGGACGACGTGTTCACCAGCATCCACATTGACGAGTTCACCGTCGAGGTCCGCGAGACCAAGCTGGGGCGCGAAGAGTTCACCCGCGACATCCCCAATGTCAGCGAAAAGGCCCTCCGCAATCTCGACGAAAACGGCATCGTCCTCGAAGGCACGCGGGTCGATCCCAACGATATTCTGGTCGGCAAGGTTTCGCCCAAGAGTAAAACCGAACTGACCCCGGAAGAAAAACTACTGCACGCGATCTTCGGCCGGGCCGGCGAGGATGTCAAGAACGATTCGCTGGAAGTGCCCAGCGGTTACAGCGGCGTGGTCATCAAGACCAAACGGTTCATGCGCCGCGGCGTGGGCTCCGAGGATCAGCGCAAGGCCCAAAAGCAGGAGATGTCCCGCTACGAAGCCGAGACCTTCGCCAAGGAGTGTCGGCTGTTCAAGCAAATGCTCCAGCAGATCCACGAGGAGTTGGGCGTGGATGTGGTGGACCCCACCACCCGGCAGATCGTCGGCGCCAGCGAGGATGTCGATGTGCTCACCGAGCAGATCGAGAACTTTGCGGTCGAGTGGGTCAAGCCCGCCAAGCATCAGGACGAGGCCCGGAAGATCTACACCAAGTTTTGGCCCAAGATTCGCGAGGTCCAGGACGACCGCAATCGCGAGCTGGAACGGATGAAACACGGCGACGAGCTGCCCAGCGGCGTGCTGGAGATGGTCAAGATCTATATGGCGACCAAGCGCACGCTGTCGGTCGGCGATAAGGTGGCCGGTCGTCACGGAAATAAGGGCGTCATCGCCAAGATCATGCCGGAAGAAGACATGCCCTTCCTCGAAGACGGCACCCCGCTGGATTTCTGTCTGAATCCGCTGGGCGTACCGAGCCGTATGAATGTCGGCCAGATCTTCGAGACGCACCTGGGCTGGGCGGCGAAGATCCTGGGCTTTGACTGCATTACCCCGGTTTTTGACGGCGCCACCGAGGATGACCTGTACAAGATTATCCGCGAGGCCAACGAGCATGTCCATCAGCGGATGAGCCACTTGCAGAAGAACGACGAGATTCCCCCGGTGGATGAGCTCTTTACGACCATTCCCGAAGGACTCAAGGCGCGTCTCAACGACGGGCGAACGGGCGAGCCCTTCGACCAGGAAGCGACGATCGGCTACATGTACATGCTCAAGCTGCACCACCTGGTCGATGACAAGATCCACGCGCGTGCGACGGGCCCGTACAGTCTGATCACCCAGCAGCCGCTGGGCGGCAAGGCCCGCACGGGCGGTCAGCGGTTCGGCGAAATGGAAGTCTGGGCGCTGGAAGCGTACGGCGCGGCGTTTACGCTGCAGGAACTGCTGACGGTCAAGAGCGACGACATTGAAGGCCGCACCAAGATTTACGAATCCATGGTCAAGGGCACCAACACCCTCGAGGCCGGCACGCCCATCTCGTTTGACGTGTTGTGCAATGAAATCCGGGGGCTGTGCCTGAATATCCAGTTGGAGAAGAAACGACTCGGCTCGACGGCGATCTGACGCCAGGTCGCCGCGGCGGCGGAATCGGTTGACGATTCAACAACCTCAAGGGAGCGAATCCGAAGATGGTGGAGTCGATTTACGATCGAATCAATGATTACGGGGCGGTCCGGATTACCCTGGCCAGCTCCAACGATATCCGTAGCTGGTCGTTCGGGGAAGTCAAGAAACCCGAGACGATCAACTATCGGACCTATCGCCCGGAAAAAGACGGTCTGTTCTGCGAACGGATCTTCGGTCCGGAGCGCGACTGGGAGTGCGCCTGCGGCAAGTACAAGGGCACCAAGTTCAAGGGCATCATTTGCGACCGTTGCGGCGTGAAAGTGACGCACAGCCGCGTTCGCCGCAAGCGCATGGGCCATATCAACCTGGCGGCGCCGGTGGTGCATATCTGGTTTTTCAAGGCCATGCCCAGCCGGTTGAGCACGCTGTTGGGGATGAAGACCACCAACCTGGAAAAGGTGGTCTATTTCCAGGACTATGTGGTGACCGATCCCGGCCAAAGCCCGTTGACGCTCAAGCAGTTGTTGACCGAGGACGAATACCGCGAGGCCGTCAGCAAGTACGGAATGTGTTTTCGCGCGTCGATGGGCGCCGAGGCCATTCGGGATCTGCTGGGCCGGCTGGACCTGAATACGCTGGGCGGGGAACTGCGGGAAGCGATCTCCGCCACGAGCAGCAAGCAGAAGATCAAGGACCTGACCAAGCGGCTCAAGCTGGTCAACAGCATCCTGCAGAGCGGTAACAAGGCCGAGTGGATGATTCTGGAAGTGACCCCGGTGATCCCGCCGGACCTGCGGCCGCTGGTCATGCTCGAAAGCGGCAACTTCGCCACCAGCGACCTGAACGACCTGTACCGCCGGATCATCAATCGCAACAACCGGCTCAAGAAACTCATCGACCTGAACGCTCCGGAAGTGATCATCCGCAACGAAAAGCGGATGCTTCAGCAGGCGGTCGATGCGTTGCTCGATAACGGCCGTTGCCGCCGCCCGGTGCTGGGCAGCAACAACCGCCCGCTGAAGAGCTTAACCGACATGATCAAGGGCAAGCAGGGCCGCTTCCGCGAAAACCTGCTGGGCAAGCGCGTGGACTACTCGGCGCGGTCGGTGATCGTGGTCGGTCCGCACCTGAAGCTGCACCAGTGCGGCCTGCCCAAAAAGATCGCGCTGGAACTGTTCCAGCCATTTATTATCCGAAAACTCAAGGATCGAGGCCTGGCCGACACCATCAAGAGCGCCAAGCGGATGCTCGAACGCCGCGAGGAGCATGTCTGGGACATCCTGGAAGAAGTGATCCATCAGCACCCCGTGCTGCTGAACCGGGCGCCCACGCTGCACCGGATGGGCATCCAGGCCTTCGAACCGATCCTGATCGAGGGCAACGCCATCATGCTGCACCCGCTGGTCTGCCACGGCTTCAACGCCGACTTCGACGGCGATCAGATGGCCGTTCATTTGCCGCTCTCGATCGAGGCGCAGGTCGAGGCCCACACCCTGGTCATGTCCACTAACAGCATCTTTTCGCCGCAAAACGGCTTGCCCATGCTGGGCGCTTCGCAGGACATGGTGCTGGGCTGCTACTATATCACCAACATGTTGTCCGGCCAGCGAGGCGAAGGCATGATGTTCCGCGACACGATGGAAGCGATCACCGCCTACCAGATGGGCAAGGCGCATGTTCATGCCAAGGTCAAGGTCCGCCTGCCGGCCGGCAAAGGGGTTATGGGCCCCAAGGGGGAGGAAAAGGGCGGCGTGATCGTGACCTCTCCAGGCCGGTGTCTGTTCAATGACATTTTCCCGCCGATAATCCCATTTTATAACTACATGATGGACAAGAAAAAGCTCGGTGGCGTGATTCAGGACTGCTACGAGATCGCCGGCAGCGCCGAGACGATCGATCTGCTCGACAAGATCAAGGAATTGGGCTTCAAGCAGGCCACGCTGGCCGGGGTCAGTTTCGGCCTGATCGACCTGATCATCCCCAAAGAAAAACCCGCGATCATCGACAAGACGCAACAGAAGGTCGATCGCATCCTGAAGAATTACCAGAGCGGCCAACTGACCGAAGGCGAGCGCTACAACCAGGTGGTCGATGCCTGGACGCATGCCCGCGTGGCCGTGACAGAAGCGATGATGCGAGCGATGGAAAACGACATTCGCAACGGCAAGCCGTACTTGAACCCGATCTGGGTCATGCGGCATTCGGGCGCCCGAGGCAGCACCGACCAGATCCAGCAATTGGCGGGCATGCGGGCCCTGATGGCCAAGCCCAGCGGCGAGATTCTCGAGACGCCGATCAAGTCGAACTTCCGCGAAGGCCTCAATGTGTTGGAGTACTTCAGCTCGACGCACGGCGCGCGAAAGGGTCTAGCCGACACGGCCCTCAAGACGGCCGACTCCGGTTACCTGACTCGAAAACTGGCCGATGTGGCCCAGAATGTGATGGTCTCCGAGATCGACTGCGGCACGCTGCAGGGGATCACCAAGACCACGGTCTATAAGGGCGAGACGGTGGATGTCCCGCTGCGCAATTTGATCATCGGCCGCACGGCCCGCGACAATGTCCGCAACCCGATTACCGACGAGATGATCGTCCGCGAAAACGAAGTGATCACGCTGGAGGCGGCCACCAAGATCGAGGCGCTCGGTCTGGAGGCCATCCGCGTGCGAAGCCCGCTGACCTGCGAAAGCACGACGGGCATTTGTGCCAAGTGCTACGGATGGGACCTGAGCACCGGCCAGTTGGCCGAAGAAGGCCTGGCGGCAGGGATCATCGCCGCCCAGTCGATCGGCGAGCCGGGTACGCAGCTGACGATGCGGACCTTCCATACCGGCGGTATCGCGTCGGTGTTGGTTCTCGAGACCGAACGGCTGGCCCCGCGCGAAGGAAAGGTCAAATATCTTGAAACCCTTCGGGTTGTGGATGATCCTGCCGTCGGTGAAGTTCTCCAGGATAAAAAAGGCCAAACCATTCACAGTGACGGTCTTGCTCAGAAGGACGATAAATCCAAGACTCGGTCCGTGGCATCGAATGGAATCTCCTTAAGCCGCACCGGCGAGCTCATTATACAGGATGCAAAAGGCCGCGAATTGGAGCGTATCCCGGTACCCTATGGCGCGATCCTTCAAGCCCGAGACGGGGCGGATATCAAGCCCAACCAACGCCTGTTTTCCTGGAACGCGCATCGTATCCCGATCCTGGCGGAGGTCGAAGGCCTGGTTCGGCTGGTCGATGTCGTCGAAGGCGAGACCATGCGGGTCGAAGAAGAGCGCAAAGGCCAGAGGGGCCGCCCGGTGGTGATCGAACACAAGGGCGACAAGCATCCGCAAGTGATCATCGAAAGCGCCGACGGCAAGATTCTGGATGTCCATTATCTTCCCGCCAAGGCCCGTATCGAGGTTGATGAGGGCA
>Ga0209777_10005927_pt1 | contig 13913 bp, 11 predicted proteins | sample FrelakmetHBP12HB_FD_187147 | JGI IMG/M metagenome (GOLD analysis project Ga0209777, IMG submission 187147) | Freshwater lake sediment microbial communities from the University of Notre Dame, USA, for methane emissions studies -HBP12 HB (SPAdes)... | ecosystem: Environmental > Aquatic >...
TCTTGTTTAATTTTATAAAATAATTCAATAAAATCATTTGTGGTTATTCTAGATTTGATACTATTAATATCGTTTATTTTTTCATTTAAAATATCATACACATTTGAATATGATGCTCTTATTCTAGATACTTGACATATTTGTTCAATATATTCTGCTACAGTATCCGGCATTTTTTTTATAAAATTTATATCGTTCTGTGGAATATTTTTAAATTCTTCTAATTTTAATAAAGCATTTTGTTTTATTTCTAATATTTCAGATAATAATAAAATTGTAGAATAGTATACCGCTGGATTATAATGAAATTTATTCATTCTTTCAATATATGTGTAAATTGAACCAAATAAGTTTTCTATATTTATTTTTAAATTATCAGAATTAGTTATTATATACAACATAACTTTATATTTTTGAATAAACCGGGGTCTATCAATTGTATGATAACGAATATCATAACAATAATTTGATACATAATCACTTTCGCTTAGTATAGTATTCAATCCAAATAACATTCCAGAGTGTTCACATAACATATCTAATGTAACAAAAGTTGTTCTTATAATTTCTTTTGTATCATAAATATCAAGTAATTGTATAAAATCAGTATATGTCTTTAAAATTAAAAAAAGTATATTTTCTTGACCAGTTAATTTATATTCTTTTATAGGTTTAGAATTTCCTTCACCTCTTAATTGTATTTCACCAATTGCTGCTAATAATGCGTTTACCGATAATTTTTCACAATTATTATTTGACCCAGTCAATATTAATTCAGTATTTCCACTTTTAATAATAAGTTCATTATTTTCAGAAATATTATTTGTTGCTATTGGAAATAATTCATTAAATAAATAATCTGATGGTAAATCATTTGGATTATTATTAATTATAATTCTACTAATATCACCAGTTATTTTTGAATTGTTAGGATTACTATCATATTGTCTATAAATTGATGATATATTAAATTTATCATTATTAGCATATGATTTTGCGGTTTTATCTGATAATCCAGAACCAGCATCACGAATACCAGAAATCGATTTTACCATATTAAACCCATTTTTTATAAGTTTTTCAGCAATATGAGATTTATCAGTTTCTATATAAATGGTTGTTATACCATCATTATGTAATAATTCAATAAAATTTTTCAATTCTTTATCGTCAGATACTTTGGCTGAAGATACTAATGCGGATTCTTTTGATGGGGTTAACCAATAAACCCCCAATTCTATTAATTCTTTACAATAATCTTCCATATATATTTTTAAAATTTTTTTACATGCGGTTTGATTAACCCCGCCAGATATTGTTTTCACAAAATTATCAATTTCATTTAATTTACTATCAAGCCAATTTTTATTTAATCGATTACGTGACATCTCAGTTATTTTATTATAAAAAGGTTTTGTTATAAGAGTTCTTAATAATTTTATGTATTTTGGGGCAAGATATTCAAAATCATGATAAAAATCTATATATGAACGTAAAAATGAATATGCTAGCATATAACTTTTTATAATGTTTTCATTTGTGTGTCCTTTTATAAATGTTTCAATTGTTGTTGGTAGTTCACTAGGAGTTTCCGGAATTTCATTTTCATTAATATTAATAGAATCAATTTTAATTTGTGGTATTATTAATATTTCTTTTATATTATCATTAATATCATCATAATTATCTATGAAATTATTTGATATTATTATTGGTAAACTATTCGGCTGAGGTATAAATTCTATTTTTGGCGCTTTGTATTTAGGATAGTCGGGTTTAGTAATATTAAAATAATTATTAAATACAAGTTTTAATCTATTAAAATTTAACTCATTTAATTCTTCTTTTTTTCCTAAACGCAAACTGACAATATTTGGTGGAATCCCATCTATACATTCAATACCAATTTTTTCATTAGGATTTGTTTTATGTTGATAAACATTGTTACATATGTTTTCATAATTAAATATATTATTATCAAAATTTGATGAAATAGTTTCTGTTTTATTATTACCATAATCAATAACACTTGGAACGTTTGGATCAGCACAATTAATTGCTATAACTGAGTCTATATTATTTGTTAATAAATTGGTTCCTCGTTTATTTTTTAATTTATTACAAGTTAAATTATTGTCTCCTATAGGATTTGTGTCATCTTCACTATCATAATCACGCGGTCGCTTTTCACCACCATTCATATTATTATTATCTTTTATGACTTCCATATTTTTATACATATATAAACTTATATTATAATAACATATTTATTCATGTAAAATAATATATAAAAATCAATGTAAAACATATAAATATAGGTTCTCAATTATCTATAAAAAGAATACTGAATGTCTATAAATAATCCCACTGCTCAAAAACGTCCTCCACCACTACCTAAATCCACATCAACATCAAATACTATCGATGTCAAACATACTGAAATGTTAAATCAGTTTCATCAAATCGAAACAGTTACTATTCCAAATTTAATGACTGAAAAAACTCGTTTAAAAAACTTGGTACCAACATTAAAAGAGAATCAAATCGATGAATATATGGATATACGTGATAAAATACATAGTATTAAACAACAAATTTCAAATCTAAAACAACAAAAGAAACAATATCTTTTAGAGAACTCCAAATATATTTTCCAATATTTCGAACAAAAACAACAGATTTCTAGTGGTTCTACTACACATCAAAATACAAATGTTCTCAATAATTTCTTTAAAATCAAATCTAAAACAACAGAATCTGCCATGTTGACATCTGATAAATATGCCCAATCCAAAAAAGCATATCAAAATTATTGGCGAAATGTAAATAATGAAATCGCAAATATTAATGATTTTGTAGTTACATCTGATTTATGTGAAAGTTGTTTTAAAGGAGAACTTATTCCACAAGATGAAGAAGGTATTTTGATATGTAATAATACAAATTGTGGTAAATTCATTACTTATATTATTGATAGTTCAAAACCTACTAATAAAGAACCACCAAACGAAGTATCTTATACTGCTTATATTCGACTTAATCATTTTAAAGAAATATTATCACAATTCCAAGCAAAAGAAACCACACAAATACCCGAAGAAGTTATCGATGCGATTCGAGCAAGGATTAAAAAAGAGAGAATTGAGAACATGGCACTTATTAATTATGATAAAATGCGTGATATTTTACGTAAATTAGGTTTTAATAAATATTTCGAACATATCCAATATATAAATTCTCTTTTTGGAATAAAACCACCCATTATGAACGAAGAATTACATGAAACCCTTTGTGTTCTCTTTATAGAGATACAAAAACCATGGGCAGTTCATTGCCCCGCTAATCGAACTAATTTTTTCAATTATACTTATACCCTATATCAGTTATGTGTTTTATTAGACCAAACCCAATATTTACCTTATATTCCAATGATGAAAGATAGAGAAAAACAGTTAGAACAAGATATGATATGGAAAAAAGTATGTAATGATTTAGATTGGGAATTTTTGGCAACAGTATAAATCAGTATGCTATTATTATTTAATCGACATACTTAGTATATTTTATTATTAGATTAGACAATAAAATATATAGAAACAATTTGTTATCTAAAAATATACCCCGACCCATGTCAACCCAATTAAATAAATCATCTGTATATGTTTACCCAGTCGATTTTCAAATCCAATATAATAATAATACTGAATATCGTAATTGTCTACGTAAAGTTTTCAAAATGAATCCTTCGAAATATCCACCCATAAATTCTACTTATATGGACGATGAAAGTCGCGATGAATTAGAATATGATGAAGAAGCCGCAGGTATTGCTATGAATACTGTTTTCGAAAAAACAAAGAATATATTTTTATTTCAATTCCTTTATGAAAAAGCAGCGGCGAGAATGTTATCTGCGGATAAAACAATTGGATTATCTGTTCTCTGTTGTTATGATAATTTCGATGGTTTTCATAATTGTTTAGTAGAGTATTTCAATAATCCTACTCAATTCGATAAAACAAATCTAAAATATCAAGAAATACTTAATCGATTATAAAATATATAAATACATATTATATAAATAATAAAAACAAATGGCATCTACACGTGATAGGAATCAACCCGGTGATTATATGTTAGAACAGCGTATTAATAGTGAAACCACAAAATATTCAACATATGAACACTATGGTGTTCCAACAACGACACAATTTGCTGGTGATGGATTATTAATGGGAAGAATGGCAGCATCAAATCTAGCATTTAATTCATGTGATATTGAATCTCAATTATTCGGTATTGGGTCGACGAATTTAGTGAATCCAAAATCCAACGTCACCCCAGATATAAAACCATTACAAAATTTATCGATTATTGATAGATTACCGATTCTAGTACCAGAACCACTCGTTGTACAAAAAAATCAACGTCCTTACCTTAATAACACTTGGTAACGGTTAATTAACTCGTAAATAATGATTACATAATGTTATATGAAATTATGTAATCTCAGATGGCATTAGAACGATTTTTCATTGAATATCTTGAAGTAGAATGATGATTATTTTTGAAAGAAATATTTTTTCTATTATATGGTTTTTGTTTTTTTGTATTTTGCAATTCATCAAAAGAAATAGATAATGTTTTTTCATGTATGTTTTCTATCGAATCACCTGATGTTGACGGTTCTTCTTCTTTTTGTTCTATAATATTATCAGGTAATGATTTTCGTATAACAATGGTAGGGTTCTCTATATTTGGTATTATTGATTTAATATTCATTTTTACTACATTATTTATCTGATTTAATATATATTCTTGACTGGGTGTTGTTACCATTTTTTCTGGAAGTTCAATATAATCTGTAATATTAATTTCAATATTATCGGTCAATGGAATTATAGTATTATCTGAACAAATTTCAACTGGAATTTTTATATTTGCCATAACATATTGTTTTTTCATTTTTGAATCTTTATTTATCTACATACAAAAATTAATTATATTTAATTGATTTTGTTAGTTATTATTATTTGGGGTCGTTATTTCTTATAGTATTGTTCTCTGTATCAAAATATACTTCTTTTATATCTTCTGAACCTTCAATGTTTATTTTTGCTAATACAATTTCATTTGGTTGTTTTTTTTCTTCTCTTTTCGTATCTAATCTAGTAGCCGATAATTGAATAATACCTTTATCAGATTCAATGGGTTCAATTGGAAAAGGTTCACTTGGAAAAGGTTCACTTGGAAAAGTTTCACTTGGAAAAGTTTCACTTGGAAAAGGTTCACTTGGAAAAGGTTCACTTGGAAAAGTTTCACTTGAAATGGGTTCACTTGAAATGGGTTCACTTGGAACAGTTTCACTTGGAACAGTTTCACTTGGAACAGTTTCACTTGGAACGGTTTCGCCGGTTGCTGATTTTCCGGTAAGTAATTTTTTTATGATGGGTAATAATTTATTCAATAAGTTATCTTTAATATCTATTTTAGGTTCAATAGTTAATAATTTTTTTGTTATAGGTAATAAACTTTTTAGTAAATAATCGTTTGTTAATAATAGATTTTCTGTTGGTAAAGGTGTTGGTAAAGGTGTTGGTAAAGGTGTTGGTAAGGGTGTTGGTAAGGGTGTTGGTAAAGGTGTTGGTAAAGGTGGTGTTACTTCGGAAATTTGATTTGTGTCTAATGATTCTTTGGGTTTTACTTTAAAATTATTTATAAAATTTTCCAAATTTTTAGTATTCGGTTTATTATTCATGGTATAATATAATAATGAAAAATGATTATATCATATGTTACTAAATTACTTTTACAAGAATTATTATCGGTTTGATAATGTTCGCAAATACTTTCTACGGTTTCTTGGAATATTACGTTTTTTTGTATAATTTCGAGTACCACCAATTCGTGGAGGTGGAGGTGGAGGTTTTAAAATTTCAATAGCCGCAATAGCATTTTTGGCTTCTTCTCTATCATTTAACTGTTTTCGTAAGTTTAATTGTTCTGCTAATTCTTTACCATTATCATTTGAAATCAATTGTTCTGCTAATTTTCGCATAGTTTTATAGTTTGGATTTGATTTTTTTAGTTCAATTAATAAATTTTTTAAATTTTGAATATTTTCTTTCGTCTCTTCTATTTTTTCATCAATATTTTTTATAGATACAGATTGTTCTTGGGTAGGATTATTTTTTTTTATTTGACTTTTTATTGTTATTAAATTAGCATTATAAGTTTTTAGTAAATTTTGTTCCCCGTTTAATTTATTATTTGCATTTAATATTTCACTATTAAATATTTCTGATTTTTTATTTTCCAAATCTTTTTTTTCTTGTTCAGTATTCGCAATATTTATTAGTTTATCTATTATTTCTTGTTGATTTTTTTTTATATCTGCTATTTTATTAAATAAAGGAGATGCTATTTTATCAAGATAATCACCAAATTCTTGTTTTGTTTGTTTAATTCTTTTTTTAATATCATTTACTAAGTTTCGATTAGTAGTACGTTCTATAAATGATAAATTATTTAATTCATTTTCGGCATTCGTTATATTTGTTGTTAATTGATTTATTTTGTTATCAACAATTGCTTCTTCAGCAGATAAATTACCTAGATTAATTATTAAATTATTATATTGTTCATTAAGTTCCTTTTTAAGTGGAAGTGTTTGGTTTATTTCGGGAACAATCGTATTTAATGGTAATCTTGGAGGCGGAGGAGGTGGAGGAGGTGGAGGAGGTGTTTTATTATTAATCGTAGGTATAGTTTGATTTAAAACTTTATTTTTTATTGATTCAATATTAGTATCGTCAGAATCACTCAACAAAACATAATTCGTAGTATCAATTTCTTCATCTGTAGGAAATTGACTCGCACTTTTTATATATATATGTCCTTTATCATCCGCAATCGCAGATATGTCAAGTTTTGTATAACTCATTTTTATATTTTAATAATTTATGTATATACAATCAATATAAATTATTATATCCATTTGGCTAAATCACTTATTCATTCATATATTGCACGAAACTCGTCGTTTATATGTTTTTTTATTGGTACGCGATAATTTTGTTCTACGAGTAGTTGACCTACCACCTAACTTTTTTTCAAATATTTCTTGTATTATCTTGCCCAATTCTTCTAATTGAACTTTATAATTATTAACTTTTTCATTCAATGTTAATCCGGTTATCCAACCTTCTTTTATTTGAAACTGGTCGTATACATCTTCTAAATTACTTTTTATATCATGCCAATTTTTTATAAAATCATTATATTTATCTTTATTTTGAACGTGGTCTTTTATGATTTTATCTGTTATAAATAGTTCAATAATATTAATTAAATCATCAAATTTATTTATTATATTTTTCACTATATGGTCTGATTTTACTTGTGTATCCTGAATAATTTTTAAATACGCAATCAAGTCGTTAATTGGTTTTAGTAAATTATTTTTGAAATTATCTATATATTCTTTTCTATTTTGACCACGTTGTTTAATATTAGAAATAAGTTCTCTCTTTATCGATTTTTTTTTAAATTGTTCGCTTTCTTTTTCAATCTTATCAAGTTCGATTTTTGCGTTACGTTCTGTTTCTTCTACCAGTTTTATAGATTGATTAGTTTGCTCTAGTAATTTATTCACATTTGTTATTTCATTTTCTGCTAACTTTTTTTCAAACTCAGTTTTTGCTTCTAATTCATATTGTTTTGCTTTTTCTAATAATTCATTTATTAATTCTTCATTTTTTTTATGTGTTATTAATTCAGAATTTATTAATTCTAATTTGGTTTCTGATTGTATGGTTTGTTCTTTCAATTTATTTTCTAATTGATTTTTACAGTCTTCATCTTTTTGAATCTGTATATTTAATAAATCTGTATTTTCTTTTTCCAAACTAATATTTTCTTTTTTGAGAGTTTCTTTTTCCGCTTTTTCTGTAAGAATAATTGAGTTTAATTCATTATTTTGTTGAGTTAATTGACCGGTCTGTTGAGTTAATTCATTTGTTTGTTTAGTTAAATCATTTGTTTGTTTAGTTAAATCATTTTTCTCTTCAATTAATTCATTATTAATATTTTGTTGTGCAAATAATTGTTTCTGGTAATTTTGGTCTATGTCTTTTTGTTCTAAACATTGTTTATTAATTTCCTTAATTATATCACAATTCTGTGAAATATTATATATTCTTAATTTTAATTCATTATCATATACTAATTGAATATTACGTTCTTCACCAATAACCATGTCAGATAATTGATTAGATAAATCAGCAAAATCAATAATTGGATATTTTTTATCATTAATCAAAAAATCGATATTATCATCAACCAGGTTTATTTTTTCATTATTATTTATAATAATTTCATTTTCTTCATTTAATGTTACATTTATATTGATTATATTACCGGGTTCATAAATAGTTTCATTATTAGACATTTCGTTATATTATCATAATAAATTATTTTATTTCATAAATTATATAAAAAATAAAGTATAATTTATTATATAGAAATGTCAAAAATACAAAATAATACATGCGTAATAATCGCATCACATATATCAAACCAATATCGAATTCCTTACTTAAAAGATTGTTTATTATCACTAGTCAACCAAACAATTTCTCCCAGCATTCATTTATCAATCTCATTTGAAACGGAAGAATACCGAAATATTGTTATAAAAACACTTCATGATACTCCAGATTTATATAATTATGGAGAACTTTTCATATATGTACGAGAACAAAAAACAACTCAAATGCAACATATTGAACTATTATGTAATGAAATTTCAATCCATAATTATGACTGGATTATGTTTTGCGACGATGATGATACATATGAGCCTATGCGGGTTGAACGATTTCATCATTATATATCTAAACAAATAGAAAATTCAACCATCGATAAATGCCAAATTGGTCTATACGAAAGTACATTTGGTAAGAATCATAGAGAACATCGACATGAATATTGGTGTTATTGTATTAGTTTCAAGATATTAAAACAATTTTTCGACCGGTTAAACAATGCTACAACTAATACGGATATTATAAACCATACGTGTTGTGATATCATGTTTGCAAATTATTTACGTAGATTAAATGATGATTATTTATTTATTGCTATAAATGAAAACTTATATAATTATCATATTCATGAAGATTCTAATAGTATAACTGGACATATTCAAAAAACACAATCTACAGTGCGTTGTCCAAATCCACCAGATATAGGAGATATTACATTCGCCGATTATATAGTTGATTGGAATACTTATTTATATGATAACTTACATTTGTATTTACATGATACATATTTGAGAACAATTGTAGGAACTAATTTTGATGATATATTAAAAGCCGAATTTAAAGCAGATTATCCACATATAAAATTTATAGATGAATGTCATATAAAACAATTAAAAGAATTATATGAATATTTATGCGACGTTTGTAATAAAGTTTATGATATTGGATTATAATTACAAGTGTAAATTTGTAATTACAATTTTATATTACACTGCGAATGTGGTAAGGTAGTTTTAGGCGTTTAATAATTAGTAATAGTTTTATATATATACATTATAAATAGATTTCTCTATTTTTAATGTCGCATCATTCCCACCACGCACCAACGTCTTTTCAATATATGACTTATGAAAATAGTCATCTTACTATGAAATGTAATCAAATGATGAATATGATTGATATGTTACAATCAAATGTAACGGCTCTAAATTCATTTATTATTTCAAATTATGATTTATCGGGTAATTTATTACCAGGTATGAGTATTTCAACTTATGATGCTAGTGGAAACGTAATATCTTGTGTTGAGACAGACTGTTCTGGTAATTTGGTACCTTGTACAAATACTGATTCTTCTGGGAATTTTATTCCTTGTGTTTTACCACCGGATTTATCCGCAAATAGAACAGTTATTAAACCAACACACCCAAAAGATGGCAATCGTGGACCATTAAGTGATTGGTATTATTATGGTTATCCATCTCCATACGCTTATCCATATACTTATCCATATTCTTATCCGTATGCTTATCCGTATTTGTATGATTCATGTAGAGATGTACAATTAAATGAACATGACCAGCATACGCATCATACAGTCTCTTCTACTCAACCCCTACACCCAATTCATAAATATGTAGTTAATCCAACACATCCTCCAATTCATCATGGTCATCGTGATATAAATGTTAATCCAACACATCCTCCAATTCATCATGGTCATCGTCCTAATAATCCACATTCACCAATTCATCATGGTCATCGTCCTAATAATCCACATCCACCAATTCATCATGGTCATCGTGCTAACATTCCCAATCCAACACATCCACCAATTCATCCTGTTCCTACAAATCGTTGTTTTTATGATGATTATCCATATTATGGTGGTTATGGTGGATATTATGGTGGATATGGGCATTATGGTCATCATCATTATCGAGATGTTAATGATACACCGGTTAATCCACATCCAAATCCACATCCAATAACACCCATATTACCACCGCTTCCACCACATCATTAATTTTTTATCGTATCATAAAATTGAAAATTAAATAATCATAATTATATTCTAATAAAATAAACAAAAATGAATCATTCAATTCCTGCTCCCCATCGCCGTCGCCGATTTTTAGTGTTTGATGTTGAAACTACTGGTCTTTTACCAAAAAAAACACGTGACCAAGTTTTACAAATATCAGATTATCCACATATATTACAACTAAGTTTTGTAATATATGATTTATTTGAACATCAAATTATTCGAAAATATGACGCATATATAAAAGTTGCCGAAACAGTAGAAATCAGTGAATTTGTTACTAATCTAACTGGTATAACGAAAGAAATATGTCAAGAAAAAGGTAAAAATATTATCGAAGTACTCGAACAATTCTATGAAGCATACATGTTTTGTGATGGATTAGTCGCTCATAATATGGACTTCGATGAAACACTTATTAAAATCGAAATCGAACGTAATAGAGATGTTATTTTAATAAAAGCACCCTATTGTTTAACTATATTCAATACTATGTATGAAAAACTTCATAATATTGAACGATATTGTACTATGAAAAAAGGTACTGATTTATGTAATATAAAAATGGCTGAAAAAAATGAACAGACTATCCAATCTTCAGCTGAATTAACCAAAAATACAAAAAATACAAAAAAAAAATGGCCAAAATTACTAGAATTATATCAAACCCTATTTAATGGTGAAACGCCCACTGGTCTACATAATTCAATGGCTGATGTTATGGCTTGTTTACGATGTTATTTAAAAATGCGTCATAGTTTCGACCATATTATTGTAAAGCCAAATATATAAAAATTACACAAAATCATGAACTACACATCTCACATATTTCATCTTCTACAGTATTTTTCGAATCTTTTTTCGTTGGTTCAATCGTAAACTGTTGTGCTTGATGTCGACCTCTACGTCTTAAATAATATATTCCTGTCTTAAGTCCCTTTGACCAAGCATAAAAATGCATCGATGTCAAATTTTTATAATTCGGGTCTTCCAACCATAAATTCAAACTTTGACTTTGACATATATAAATACCTCTATCTACTGCCATATCAATTAAATGTCGCATTGGTATTTCCCATACTGTTTTATATTTTTCACGTATTTCTTTTGGAATTATTTCGATGTGTTGTATACTACCATTATTCGTTATAATATTATTTTTCATTTTATCATTCCATAGTTCAAGTTTTATCAAATCATTCATCAAATATTTATTTGCCAAAATAAATTCACCCGCAATTGTGCGTCTATTATAAATATTACTAGTAATTGGTTCAATACATTCATTATATCCTAATATTTGTGAAGTCGACGCAGTAGGCATTGGAGCCAATAATAATGAATTACGTAGACCATGTGTTTGTATATCTGTTTTTAATTTGGTCCAATCATACCGTTTAATATCTGTATTTGAATATGGTTCTTCGCCCCATAAATCGAATTGTAGTTTACCCTGACTAGCAGGGGAACCATCAAACGTAGAATACGCACCATCGATTTTCGCCATATCACAGGATTGTTCCAATGCCGCATGATAAATCGTTTCGAAAATTTGTTTATTAATGGATTTGGCTTCATCACTAGTAAATGCGACATTCATAATCATAAATATATCGGCTAATCCTTGAATTCCAATACCAATAGGTCTATGTCGTAAATTACTAGTTCTAGTTTTTTCAGTAGGATAATAATTAATATCAATAATACGATTTAAATTATATGTTATTACTTTAACGACTGAGTGTAATTTTTCATAATCGATATATGGGGTGGATAAATTATTTATCGTATCATTTGTATACTTTATAAAAGTAGGTAATCCAATACTTGCCAAATTACATACAGCACTCTCATTTTCATCAGAGTATTGAATAATTTCACTACATAAATTAGATGATTTAATTGTTCCTATATTTTGTTGATTTGATTTTTTATTACAAGCATCTTTATATAATAAATATGGTGTGCCAGTTTCCATTTGTGCGTCCATGATTTGAAACCATAAATCCCGGGCTTTCATTGACCTACGTCCTTTACCTTCCATTTCATATTTTAGATATAATTCCGCAAATTTATCACCATACACATCTGATAACCCAGGACATTCATCTGGACACATTAATGTCCATAATCCATCTGATTTAATACGTTCCATAAATAAATCAGGAACCCATAAAGCATAAAATAAATCTCGTGCTTTTAATTCTTCATCACCATGATTTTTACGCATTTGTAAAAAAATCTCAATATCCGCATGCCATGGTTCTAAATAAATAGCAAAACTACCATTTCTCTTCCCACCTTGGTCTACATATTTAGCAGTATTATTAAATACTCGTAACATGGGTACTAATCCAGTAGAAGTACCATTTGTTCCACGTATATGACTTCCTGTAGCACGAACATTATGTATATGTAGCCCAATTCCACCTGCCCATTTTGATATTAAAGCACAATCTTTTAATGTATTATAAATACCTTCCATACTATCATTTTCCATTGCTAATAAAAAACATGATGATAGTTGGGGTCTAGGAGTACCAGCATTAAATAGTGTTGGTGTGGCATGTGTAAAATATTTTTGTGACATTAAATCATATGTCTCTTTTATTTTTTCGATATTATCCCCATGAATACCGATTGATACACGAAGCCACATATGCTGTGGTCGCTCAATTGTTTGTTTGTTTATTTTTATTAAATACGCCCGTTCCAATGTTTTATGTCCAAAATAATCAATCAAATAATCATTTTTATAATCACACATAAATTCCAATGTTTCTTTATATTTTAATACTATTCCAAATAATTCATCCGAAATAAGTGGTGAATGTTTATTATGTTTATCTCTATAATTATATAATTCTGTCATCACCCCTACGAATGATGATGATGTATTTTTATGATGATTTGACGTAGTAATTCGCCCAGCCAATGTATTATAATCTGGGTGAATCGATGACATAGACGCGCATTGTTCTGCTGATAATTCATCGATTTTTGTAGTAGAAATACCATTATATAATTGGTCGATTACTTTCATTACTAATGTGGTATAATTTATTTTTATATTTACTTCTTGACCAATTGTTTTGATACGTTTTAATATTTTATCAAATGAAACGATTTCTTGGTTACCATCACGCTTTGTAACATACATTTCATCATCTTGAAACATTTATTTTTTATGTAAAATTTGATTGTTATGTATTTGATTTGATTATATTATAATACGATAATAATTCTATATCATTTATTTTATTGTATTTCATAATTTATATTTATTATGTATATGACAAAACGAAATATACATAATAAACCCA
>Ga0209777_10005928_pt1 | contig 13913 bp, 9 predicted proteins | sample FrelakmetHBP12HB_FD_187147 | JGI IMG/M metagenome (GOLD analysis project Ga0209777, IMG submission 187147) | Freshwater lake sediment microbial communities from the University of Notre Dame, USA, for methane emissions studies -HBP12 HB (SPAdes)... | ecosystem: Environmental > Aquatic >...
TTGTAGATAAAACAAATAATCGACTTATTACTGAAAGGAACAGATCGTCATCCTCGTTGAATATGCAAGACTTCAATCCGTAATAAACACAATGCACGCCCGACAAACATCTACACTGCACCACACATTTTGTGGTCAATATTCCCTTTGACATAAAATATTTATTCATATAATTTTATAAAATGAATAAAAAAGAAGAAAAATAAGGAAGGCCAAATCGCCGGATACTGCCAAGAAGAGAAAGAAAGCAAAGGAAAAATAACGCGACGAGGGATTTATGCGAGACGCACCCAATGAAAATATAAACGCGGGAAATGTAACTCAGAGGATATCATGGGTTGACAATGCAAAAGCACTTGGAATCATAGCTGTCTTTTATGGTCACATAGTCGAAAAGATATTCGTGACTTATGGTATTCCCACGGCAGGTTTACAGTACAAGCTGATTTATTCGTTTCATATGCCATTATTTTTTCTTTTATCTGGCTATCTTGTGAAAGAAACTCAACATCGCAAGTTATTCATGTTCATGAAAAACAAATTCATGACAAGGATAGTGCCCTTTTTTTTCTTTAACATCCTTGTCCTGCCATGTTACTTTATAAATGAAAAAATATCGAACCAAAGCATCGATGTCAGCCGATTATTCCAACTATCGCTCTATCTCCTTGCCGGCACTCCGGTATTCAATTACATAACATGGTTTCTGACTTGTCTTTTCTCTGTGGAGGTAATCAACTATTTTCTGTATCCGGTTCTCCGTAAGAGCAGAATAGTGCTATGCATGGCAATGGTCTTGTTTTACATCATGGGGTGGGGCTTCTCATGCAAGGCAGCTATCATAAATCAATATATAACTATACCGAATTATTGGTATATCCAGGAAGCGCTGGTTGCCTACAGTTTCTATCTTTTCGGGAATCTCATAGCTGCCTGCCCGATTCTTCACAAAAAAATGAATCCATATCTGAACGTCTTTTTACTCCTGCTCACTGCCACGTGTGTATTCGCCACATTCAACCTGAATAATGGACCGTTCAAGTTTTATCCTGTGGTTCTTTTCGCCTCTGGTGGATATGGCAGTTTTCTCCTGTTTCCCTTAACGGCCATAGCCGGTTCATTGTGCATTATTTCGGCATCACGGCTCATGCCTTCGTTCAGTTTTATGAGCTTCTTGGGGAGGAATACGTTATCCCTTATGGGGTTGGATGGGATATTATTCAATTTTGTAAATATCGTCTTTATCAACTTCAGCTTGAAGATATTTTTTCCAGAAAATCACTTTTCAGTATTCATGCAATGTGCTTCTCTCACCTGTATAACAATGTTTCTATGTGTTCCATTCATTATCTTATTGAAAAGGTATCTTCCTTTTATGATAGGTTACAGAAAAGACAAAGACAATTAATAGGCCATAACTAGTTCTATGATACAAAAATAGCGGAGGAATTGGTTACTTTTGTTTAATTATTACTTGGGTGTTTCTTATATCCAAATTATCTGATAAATTGAACAGCACGCCTGACAAACATCATCACTGCACCTTACATTTTGTGGGCAAGATTTCCTTGACATACAAGACGGCATTTCTTATACTCCCCAAAGAAAAGTAAAGTTCTTATCAAACTTAATTTTCTGTGAGAAACAAGGAGCCTCGTGAAGTTTTTAGTTGTTACTAATTTAGAAAGGAAATTCTATTGAGATGAAGAAAATTTATTTTGTGGTTTTGTTTTGCGTGATAGTGTTGGCTTGTTCTGCCTCTAATGGATCTGAATTTATCGGTAAATGGCAAAATATTCAGAACAATAACGATACTATGGAATTTATAAAGAATGGGAAATCCTTCTCATTGATTACCAAGACTAGAAAATTGCCCGTAACTCTTCAACCAGATGGAACGCTCGTTGTAACTGGGAGGAAGGGATCAGTTGTTTTTAGCCACGTGAAGAAATCGGATACAATTATAATAAGGGGGCAAGAATACAAGCGATTAAGGTAGCCAGCTACCATTCGGGACCCATATTTGTGAACTATTGATGCCACTGGATTTTGGCTTAAGAGCAGGCACTTGGTCAGTTGGTGACAGCAGATTAAGATAAAAAGGACAAATGATTGTCTGACGAGGTAACTCAACTGATTTTTCATATTATATTCTTTCCATCCGTAATAAATAATATTCACGCTTGATGAAAAGCATCGACACCCATCATTTTGTGGCCAAGATTTAATGTTAAAATAATTCTTGATATTAAAAATTATTCATGTAGAATAAAAACGTTATCACTCATGATAATTTTATTTAACGTACATTAAAGACCGTATGATTTTTTTAATTCCTTTTTAGAAAGGGAGTAAGTATGAACAAAAGAAGAATTTCAGTCCAATTTTTATTGTATTTTCTTCTGCTGATGTTTCTGATGGTCACAGTTAGTTGCAGTAGCAGTAGTAGTAGCCCACCTGTAGTCCAATACACCGTAACTTTTGACAACCAGGGCGCAACAGTAGCAGCGAACCCAACAAGTGAAAAGGTAACAGCGCCTGCAACGACCGTGGGTACATTACCGACAGCACCAACTTATACAGGCTATAACTTTGCCGGCTGGTGGACGGGAGTAGGTGGCTCTGGAACAGAGTTTACAGCCAGCACACCAGTTACGGCAGATATTACGGTATATGCCTACTGGAGTCCTCATCCTGTATATACAGTAACATTTAATAGTCAAGGTGGAACTGCTGTAGATGCGCAACATGTTGCCTCGCCTGCAACGACCGTGGGTACATTACCTACACCACCGACTTATGCGGGTTATATATTTAGCGGCTGGTATACAGGAACAGTTGGCTCTGGAACAGAGGTTACTGCCAGCACACCAGTTACGGCAAATATCACAGTTTACGCCAAATGGACTAGTTATTCCTACGCCGTAACCTTTAACAGCCAGAGCGCAACGGTGGCAGCAAAACCAGCAAGTGAAACAGTAGCCTCGCCTGCAACGACAGTGGGTACATTACCGACAGCGCCAACTAGAACCAGCTATACCTTTGCCGGCTGGTGGACAGGAGTAGGTGGCGCCGGAACAGAGTTTACAGCCACCACAGTCGTTACGGCAAATATTACGGTATATGCCTACTGGAGTGCTAATCCTGTATATATAGTAACATATGATAGTCAGGGTGGAACTGCTGTGGATGCGCAACATGTTACCTCGCCTGCAACGACAGTGGGTACATTACCGACAGCACCAACTAGGAGTGGCTATACGTTTGGCGGCTGGTACACAGGAGCAGGTGGTTCTGGAACAGCGTTTACTGCCAGTAAACCAGTTATGGCAAGTATTATCGTATATGCCTATTGGGAGAGTTCTAGTTACACCGTAACGTTTGACAGTCAGGGCGCAACGGTAGCAGCAAGTCCGACAAGTGAAGCGGTAACATCTCCTGCGTTCACAGTGGGTACATTACCGACAGCACCTACGAAGACAGGCTATATCTTTGCCGGCTGGTGGACAGGAACAAACGGCTCTGGAACAGAGTTTACAGCCAGCACAACAGTTTTTGCAAGTATTACCGTATATGCCTACTGGAGTACTAATTCTGTATATACAGTAACATATGATAGTCAAGGTGGAACTGCTGTAGGTTCACAACAGGTTGTTTCTGGAGGCACAGTGGGTACATTACCGGCAGAACCTACAAAGACAGGTTATAACTTTGCCGGCTGGTGGACAGGAACAAACGGCGCCGGAACAGAGTTTTCATCCACCACAGTCGTTACGGCAAATATTACGGCATATGCTAACTGGAGTAGTGCTAATCCTGTATATACAGTAACATATGATAGTCAAGGTGGAACTGCTGTAGATGCGCAACATGTTACCTCGCCTGCAACAAAAGTGGGTACATTACCTGCACCACCGACTTATGCAGGTTATATATTTGGCGGCTGGTATACAGGAACAAGTGGCTCTGGAACAGAGTTTACTGCCAGCACACCAGTTACGGCAAGTATCACAGTTTACGCCAAATGGAATAGTTATTCCTACACCGTAACCTTTAACAGCCAGGGCGCAACGGTAGCAGCAAAACCAGTATATCAAACAATAGCATCCCCTGCAACGACAGTGGGTATGCCGACAACGCCAACTAGGACCGGCTATATCTTTGCCGGCTGGTGGACGGGAGTAGGTGGCTCTGGAACAGAGTTTACAGCCACCACAGTCATTACGGCAAATATTACGGTATTTGCCTACTGGAGTACTAATCCTGTATATACAGTAACGTATGATAGTCAAGGTGGAACTGCTGTAGGTGCGCAACATGTTACCTTGCCTGCAACGACAGTGGGTATACCGACAGCGCCAACCAAGAGTGGCTATACGTTTGGCGGCTGGTACACAGGAACAGGCGGCACAGGAACAGAGTTTACAGCCAGCACACCAGTTACGGCAAATATTACCGTATATGCCTACTGGGAGCACTAATCTTGTATATGCAGTAACCATATGATAATCAAGCTGGAGCTGCTGTAGATGCGCAACGTATTATATCGCCTGCAACGACAGTGGGTACATTTCACCGCCACAGCGGATAGTGGCGGTGAAATGACCTTTAGCGACTGGTGTGACAAAACAGACCTCGATTGACGTTATTGAACCGGCTGCATTTTTTGTTTTAAAATTTCATAAGGGCTTTTTCCTTTCAAACTATAGTGGTCTGTAGAAGTTATAATAATTTTCCCATTCGGACAATTTTTCATTCAAATCTACATCATCTGTGTACTGCAATAACTGGTAAAACTCCATATCATCTGTACGATGAGACCGTTCTACCTTTCCGTTCAGGCGAGGAGTTCGTGGTTTTATATATACATGCTGGATACCAAGATCAGCAAGGTGCCAGTGAAATTTGGCCTGGAATTCGTGGCCGTTATTCGTGCGAACCGTATGAATGCGAAAGGGGAACTTATGAATCACATAGTTTATGAATTCAATTGCATTTTGCTGGGTATGCCGCAAGGCTTACGAAGTCATTGCGAAAGCGCAAATAGCAATCAAAGGGAAAGACTCATTCATAAAGGGAGGGCTTGAGGATCATATTTAGACATTGGAAAAAAAATAAATGAAAGCAGCGCGAGTACAAACGCCCATTCGCTTTTTATAATGCCGCAACCACTGGGGCAGCATGGGGCATGAAGGTTTTTTCTCTTTTTAAAAATAATCAATAGTGCTAAGACGATATCCAAATTATCGGAAAAATTGAATCTCGGATATTAATTGTTATGTTTCCAAATGATAAAAATTTAATGGCAATAAAGTAAAAATGGACTATTTTTTATTTCATGATTTCGGCTATAATCAAATAGATTTAATAGCTCCAATTCTCACATTTGGAATTATTTTCACTATTATTCTTATTCTTATTGGAATTACATTTAAAAAAAATAATAATAGTTTTTTGGACACACAGACAACGGCTTCATTGAGAGGTGAAGCAGTTCTTTTCTTGATTTTCGGTCACTTGTCGTTCTCGTGTTTGAAACAGAAAATGTTTTTTAATTTGGGTGGTTATTGGGCTGTAATAATATTTCTTTTTATCTCTGGCTACGGTCTTTATCAAAGATATCAATTGAATAATATAAGGGGTATTTTCTGGAAAAAAAGAATATCAAACTTATATCCAGCTCTTTGGGTTACTTTAGTATTATTCATATTTTTGGACTATTTTCTGCTTAATCTATATCATCCATTACAAAGAATTCTTCTTAGTATATTAGGTATCCATCTCAATGAGTTTCCCATCATCAATCCACCGGTGTGGTTTATACAGTATATCATGATGCAATATCTAATTTATTGGTTAATATCTAAATTACCTTTTCCTGATATTGTTAAATTAATAGGCTTATTTGTTATTTGTTTTTGTATAGCAATATTAGTAGAGGTATTGCCAATCAGTGGTTGGTGCGAAAAATATTGGACTCTATATACTATTGCTTTTCCTGTTGGAGTTTTATTTGGTAAATATCAAATGCAAATCAGAGCATTAATTACAGAACATCTAAAAAATCAATTTTTTTTGTTGATACCACTAATTATTTCATTGGTAATCTTTTCATATGGGGATGATTTTTCGCCTGACAGCTTTTCATTAAGAACCATTAAGCCATTAGCCCTGATAATTCCAATAATCTTAGCTCTTATAATTTATGAAAGAATTAATTTACAAAGCACATTCTTAATATTCTTAGGAAACTATTCTTATGAGATTTACTTATTGCACTACCCTTTTATGATAAAATACGACTTTTTTCTTTTTAGAGAGCCTCCTTACATTTTCTTTTTTGCTTATTTTGTCAGTTTATTAATTCTTTCCTATATTCTATCTAAAACTTCTATTTTGATTAATATCAGTCATCCATGATACGAATTACTGAAAGTTCGGTTTTTTTAAATAACGAATAAGGAAGTATTCGTTAAAAGGCCTGTCATCCGTAATGCTAATGTCAGGACTCATCGTAAATAAAGCAGGCTCTAATTTTCTCTTGAGTAACTCGTTCCAAATTTCTGTTAATCTCGTTTCTGAATTCACGTCCCATTCCAGGCGATCGTTTCTGGCAGCTTCCGGCATGCGTAATATGGCCTCTGCCGCTGAAGGGATATGGATAGGACTCATGGAAGCAAGATAATGATAACCCCAACCCTCGAGTGACCGATACATCAGGACATAGGGAAACGATCGTGTAAGAGATGTAGTGACAGCGACCAAAATAGGCTGCTCCCCTCCTGGGAACCACTGCTGCAGGATACCGTCCGGTTTCAATCTTAACCGGATCAAGGAATAGAATTCTTCTGAGTAAAGGAGACTGGAACCGGCAGCCTCGACAGGTGGCGGTGGATCGATGGTGATCACGTCAAACTTCTTCTCCGTGCGTCTCAGATACCGCCTTCCATCGTCAATAATAATTCTCACGTTCGGCTGAGAAAGAACGCGATCTGCATCCGTATGGTAATATCCAAAGGCCTCCTTTACGCCCGGCACCAGTTCCACAGCTGTCACATCGATACCCCAACTGGCCAGAGAGCGTAATGTCGTTCCCATCCCCAAGCATATCACCAATGCTGATTCCGGTTTATGATTAAGGAAGGCCAGCGGCATGTGGGCCATATCTTTCGTAATGGGCGTCAACTCGCTCATCCCAATTCCGTTTACCAGGAGCCGTTTCTGTAAGCCATATCCGTAGGAGACTACTGTAGCAGTATAGTCATGGTGTATGACTCCATCGATTTTCTTGAAACCCTCCTCGAAGGAAATAGAGATAAAGAGAGAACAGAAAAGAACCGCTGCCAAGACAGAAGAGAGGATTGCACGCCAAATGGGAGTCGATTGGAGTGCCTCCCAATGCTTTATGAATAGCAAGAGAATGGGTAAGGTAAGAATAATGATCGAAACCCTGGAACCGAAAAAGGGCAACAACAAATACGACGCAAAAAGGGGGCCTAAGACACAACCGGCAATGTTAATCGCATACACCGTTCCTGCCCTGTCCGGGTCCCCGCCTGAGTATTCGTCAATAAGTTTTGGGGTAAGATATCCAAGAAGAAAACAGATGGGAAATATACTCAAAACAGGCAACCTTCTCAGAAAAGGCACTCTCCAGTCGGTAAAAACAACGGGAAGGAATGCCGAAATGGCCAGCATAGCGACAACAAGAGGGATTCCCCAGGTAGGGTGCTTATCCCGGTGACGGCGATAAAGGTATGAACCTATACAGGTTGCCAAAAGGTATGTAAAAAGGAGTGCCGCAAATGAATAAATTAAGGTTCCTAATGCAGGTGTAAACGCCCGTGTCCAGATGACCTCCATTCCCATGGAGCTGAAACCGGTAATAAACAAAATTGTCCTTGTTAAATAAGATATTGAAGGATTCTCAAGAGATGTCCCGAGTTGATGTTTTTTCTCGGATATTTTTGAAGGGTCGGGGGTGTTTGACAAGCGGTTATGACGAAAACTTATACCCAGCAACACAGCCAAGAGGGTAACTGTAAAGTTCATGCAGGCCGCTATTAATAATGTATGTTGAAAGCCAAATATCTCAATCAAAAAGAGGGCTGTAAACAAAGTCCCTGTCATGGCGCCTATAACATTGGCAAGATAGAGAAAGCTAAAACCGTTCTTCTCTTCCGGATAGTGCTCCTCTAAAAATGCCATCATAAAAGGGTATGTAGTCCCCATGAAAATACACCAGGGAAGCATAGCAACTGCTATCACAAGACCCGAGAAGAGGAGATATGTAAACGATCCCGTATTCCCCATGGGTAAAAGAAAGCGATCGCCAAGCAAGAACAGATATGGAACAGATATGCCCCCGAGCCCGATCACGAACTCCGCTGCTGCGTAAAGATAGATAGCAGAAACAGAAAGTCTCCTGGTAATCGTCTTTATCCATCTCCCCCCGGCCCATGAACCTATGAAAAGGCCGAGCATAAAAACGGATACAACAACTGATATGATGGGTGTGATGACACCAAAAACAGCAAAGGCCTTCCGGAGCCATACAATCTGGTAGGCTAAACCGCAAAAACCGGATAAAAAGAACATGATGGAAATAAGGAGTTTATGTCGCTTGTTCATGGGAAGGTATCCTTTGATAAGATTTTTTTAAACGGTGCCACAATATTTCAACTATTAACGTTTGTAATTTTTACATAATTTTCATAATCCGTCAATGAACGCTTTTAAGAAGTAATGCTTAGTAAGAGAAATTCACAAAAATTCTTTCAAAAAATATAATTCTTTATGATAAATTGAAGAATAAGCTGGGAATAGGGAAAGCTACCCGATAAGCAGAAAGAACCCCTTTTCTGTTTTCCCTGCTAAACCATGGGGAGCTTATGAGAGGGAAGGCAATGTATTAAAACGAGAAAGATAAATTATCCCGATGAGGCAAGATTGTAGGGGATTTTGCCAATGCTAAAACTTCAGACGATATTCTAATATCTTTTCTTGAGAACCTTCACTCTGTATTCAATTTTTCAAGCGACTTTAAAGAACAAGCCTTAACGCTATATCCAACAATGAAAATGACGGTCGGTACATTATCAAGTAATGAATATGCTCTTTTGGAAATGTTGGTAAACCGGGATAAATTATTGACATCATGTAATAGTTTCCTCTGAAAATAGAATTATAATATATTGATATTATTACACTCACAATAAAAGTGTCGATAAGGCTATTTTCATTCTCCTTTGTGACAGGATACTGTCATGTATGTTTCAATCCGTAATAATTGATTTATCTTTCTTAAGAGTTATGATATGTAACCCTTCATTTAACGGTGAATTGGTTTATAAAAGGGGGAGTTATGCAAAAAATCATCATTACAATTTTTCTCATTTTAACATTTATTTGTTCATGTTCGAAAACGAATGAGAACGCAGAAGATTTAATTAATAAGGCAAAACTGTTATGGGATGGGAAACAATATACAGACCCGAAAAAGGCTATTGAATATTTAAATAATGCTATTAAACTACAGCCGAATAATGCCAAGACCTATTTCAATAGGGGAGCTGCTCATGTTAACCTTGGACAGTATCAGCAAGCCTTCGAAGATTTCAATAAGGCTATCGGTCTGAAACAAGATTATGCCTATGCCTACAACAACCGAGGAATTATTTATTTAATGCAGGGCAACAAAGAGCTTGGTTGCCGTGATGCGCAAAAGGCGTGTGAATTGGGAATCTGTAAATCGTTAGAATTGGCTAAAGCAAAGGGATTGTGCCATTGATTCAGTAATGTTGCTCTAACTAATTACAAATAGCAATCGTCAATTCAATCAAAACAGAAAATCATTGCTTTATAGGATTAAAGGCAACAAGTACTTCAGTGCTGTAGTCTATTCCATAACAGTCTTTTTTAATACAAAAGGATAATAAAACAGTTAAAAAATAACCTAAAAACCATTAAAAAGTGGAAAAAAGAAAAAAATAATCAAAACCAAATCGCCGGATACCGCCAAAAAGAGGAAGAAAGCGGAGGGAAAATTACGCAAGACGCATCCAATGAAAATATAAACGCGGGAAATGTAACTCAGAGGATATCATGGGTTGACAATGCAAAAGGACTTGGAATCATAGCTGTCTTTTATGGTCACATAGTCGCAGATATATTCATGACTTATGGTATTCCCACGGCAGGTTTACAGTTCAAGCTGATTTATTCGTTTCACATGCCATTATTTTTCCTTTTATCTGGCTATCTTGTGAAAGAAACTCAACATCGCAAGTTATTCATGTTCATGAAAAACAAATTCATGACAAGGATAGTGCCCTTTTTTTTCTTTAACATCCTTATCCTGCCATGTTACTTCATCGATGCAAAAATATCGCACCAAAGCATCGATGTCAGCCAATACTTCCAAGGATTGCTCTATCTCTTTACCGGCTGGCCGGCATTCAATGGCATAACATGGTTTCTGGCTTGTCTTTTCTCTGTGGAAGTAATCAACTATTTTCTGTATCCGGTTCTCCGTAAGAGCAGAATAGTGCTATGCATGGCAATGGTCTTGTTTTACATAATGGGGTGGGGCCTCTCTTACAAAGCAGACATCATAAATCAATATATAACTATGCCGAATTATTGGTTTATCCATGAAGCGCTGGTTGCCTACAGTTTCTATCTTTTCGGGAATCTCATAGCTGCCTGCCCGATTCTTCACAAAAAAAAGAGTCCATATCTGGACGTCTTTTTACTCCTGCTCACTGCCGCGTGTGTATTCGCCACATTCAACCTGAATAATGGACCGTTCAAGTTATATCCTGTACCTATTGTAGGCGCAGGTGGATATGGCAATTTTCTTATGTTCCCCTTAACAGCCTTAGCCGGTTCATTGTGCATTATTTCGGCATCCCGGCTCATGCCTTCGATCAGTTTTATGAGCTTCTTAGGGAGGAATACATTGTCCCTTATGGGGTTGAATGGGATTCTTGACCGTTTTGTAAATATCGTCTTTATCAACTTCAGCTTGAAGATATTTCCAGAAAATCACTTTTCAGTATTCATGCAATGTGCTTCTCTCACCTGTATAGAGCTGTTACTATGTGTTCCATTCGTGATCTTCTTGAAAAGGTATCTTCCTTTTATGATTGGTTACACAGAAAAAACAAAGATAATTAATAGGCCATAACTAGTTCTATGATACAAAAATAGCGAAGGAATTGGTTCCTTTTGTTTAATTATTATTTATTATTTGGGTGTTTCTTGTTCATGAGTAAAAAATATACTTGTTTCATCGTAATATTTCAATCGGAAATAATCAAAAAAATGCTGAACTCTAATTTAACACGTGATACAAATATTTAGGGCAGATCAATTCTGCTTAATGATTCTCTTCTGTCGGGAGATATTTTGCCAGGAATTTTTTGATAAGCATGGTCGGAACATGATCCGGCGTGTTATAACCCATAAAAATAGTAATGTGGTAATATCCCCTCAGCACTTCTAATTGAGTTACAGAACCACTTTCTTTCAGTTTATTATAAAGATTAGTAGCGTTAGTCCTTGGAACTGCCCAATCATCTCTGCCATGTATGATGAGGCTAGGAGGCTCCCTGCCTGTTATGTGATTAAGGGGAGATGCATCGTTTTTAGCTTGAGCCCTGATGATTTTCAAATAGTCAGCTATGGTCGGAGTCAGGTAGTTATCCAGCAATTCTGCGCTGTAAAAACCACTCATCGGAATCCAGCACTTTACTTTCCGTATATCTATGTTGTATTTTTTCTGCCATTTGGTCTCCGTTACTAATATTGCGGCCATATACGCCCCTTTTGAATGTCCAATTATGGTTATACGATTCCCATCGCCACCATACTTGCCGATGTTGTCATTGACCCACTTCAACGCTAGGAAACAATCCCCTAGCTGCTCTGAAAATTTGTTTTCAGGTATGGAACGATAATTGATTGATACGACGGTATAGCCGAGAGATAACCAAGAACGGACAGCTGGCAGCACTTGCCTGCTGTCGAACACACCACCGTGAATAAAGAAGATGACCGGGGCAGGTTTTCGTCCCTGATGAGTATAAATGTCAAGCGCTTGAAGGTTATCAGGCCCATATTTGATGGTTTGGCTGGGTGTGAGTGGATGGCTTAACATAGCCCTTGCGTATGATTGATACAACTGGCAGTCTTTATTGTACAGTTCTGCAAGGGGCTTCTTCGAATCAACAAAGCGGTGATAATCTTTCTCATAATTCGATGTGTCGGGTGATTGAGGGAACGCTGGGGAATAGATGAAAAGTAATGGGATAATCAAAAACCAAATACTTGTAATTACCTTAATCATACGGTTTCCTCCAAATAACGGGCAAATATTGCCGTTATTGATATCCGTTCAATGCTGCTAAGCCTTTATTATTTTTTGTGCAGATACACCGGTATTAAATATAATATACATATAACCATTTAGGCAAAAAATCCATGCTTCATTTGGGGTATTTCTGATAGTCGCTAAATTTGAAGAATTTGTAGCGGTTCAAAGGACGGTCCGCGATATGTTATCATAAACGGATCAAGAAATGCGCCATTAATTTTAAATTGCTTGGATATTGACGAAGGGCGCAAAATAATGTTGGAAGTCTTGGGTTAATACTTACAAAGCGAAACGCTGGCCGACAATAAAAGGCAAAGACGCAAGCGAAGCAAGGCTGAAAGGTTTAGATTTAATGGCCTGGATAATTGCGGGCTTATTTGAAGCCGAAGAAAAATTTGAAAGGTTTTATATTTAAACGATTGAATGCGGGCTGAGTGACCGGAAAGTAATAAAAGCATTTGGGGCAGGTCAATTGAAGCCAACGGCCATAGTTACAGACTCAGCCATGCAAAAAAACACGCCCGTAAAAAACGATTACAAACAGATATTGTAAACACGGTAACAGAATGAAAAAAGGAGGCTCTTGATAATCTCAATGAATTGTTCTAGATTCTCCATATTAAACCAACAAAATAATTGCTAAATCTGTCCGTATTATTTATACAACAAATAACAATCGTTTATTGTGGACAATTTCTGATCATCTGGAGGGTGAAAGTATGAGAATGTTTTTTGATGGAGAAATGTCAGGTTGATACTATCTTCGGCGATCCCGAATACCCATGGGATGAATACATCCAGCATTAGGAATGAAAACAATAAGAGCATCCTGGCACTGATCGGCCTGATCACCCTGGCGGGTTTACTGCGATACCTATTCATAACCGGGATGGACGTTTCCGAATTCGATCCATGGCGCCACCTGAGCCTGATAAACAACATCCGCAACGGGTCCGGCTTCACACTCTTCGACGGGCAGCCGTACTTCTGGTACAACGGCATCTGGTATCACTTGGCGTCCTTGTTCACCCCGGCGGATAATGCAGCGTGGCTGTCAGCCGCACTTTCCATAGCGGCGATGGCTGTATTTTTCCAGTTTCTTCTGCGGACCGAACAGACATTCGCAGTTGCACTGGCTGGCGGCCTGATGATGGCCGCCTATGGGCCGCTGATCCACTTTACCAGCGGCTATGGCTCCGAATCGTTCGCCCTGCTTCTGGTGCTTTTGTCGTGCCTACTAGCCACGTATCAGCCAAGCCGCACAGCCACCATCGCAGCCGGCATCCTCTTCGGCATTGCGCTTCTTGCAAGGATCAATTTCCTGTTCAGCTTTTTTATGCTGTTACCGCTGCTCAAAGGGCGCATGAGCAGGCTGTTGTTTCTTATCGCAGTAGCCACTGTCATCATGGCCGGATGGTGGCACAATCATACCATCATCAATACGCATCCCTACCTTTTCACCGTGGACGGCATGGCCACCAGGAGCTCGGATTACAACTTCATCTCCACACTAGTCCCGCAACTGCAACCCGACGTA
>Ga0209777_10005929_pt1 | contig 13912 bp, 19 predicted proteins | sample FrelakmetHBP12HB_FD_187147 | JGI IMG/M metagenome (GOLD analysis project Ga0209777, IMG submission 187147) | Freshwater lake sediment microbial communities from the University of Notre Dame, USA, for methane emissions studies -HBP12 HB (SPAdes)... | ecosystem: Environmental > Aquatic >...
ATTACGTTGTCTGGCGCGCCAAATGGAGGCGAGGAATTGAGGAAGAGGTTGAATTAGACCCGGTTCTGGAGGAAGGCCTTCGGAAATTTGCTGAGCATTACCGGAGGGCGCAAACGTGAGGCGTGATCTCGCTAAGCGGCTTGAGGTCTTGGAAGCAAAAGCAAAGCCGCGGGTGATATCCACTTGGGTCGATTTCATGATGTGCGAGGACGATGAGGTAGAGCTTAGCCCGGAGCTGCAGGAGCTTGTTAAAATGGCAGCCAATGAGGAAGTAGAGGGGCTCTGAGGCGAAGCCTGAACTTCAGTCATGAGAATGGAAACGTTCCAAGAAAAAAAAGGCAGCTGGTTTGCATCATTTACTGGATCGTGATTACGTCGCCTGTTCGTAAGAACTGCTTACCAATATGCGCCTGGTAAGCTGTAGATGCAGCGCTCACGCTTCCGATATCGTTTCCTGAGTTGAAATCATGGGCACCTTGGAGTGTGATGTTCTCGGGCGGTTTATTCGAGAGAAAGAAGAGCGTTACGGTGAGCATCGCCGTGTTCTGGGCTTCAGTTGCGCCAAAGACAACACGCTTGGAGCTCGCATACCAGGCAACCTGCACTTCTTTCTGGGTATATACCTTGCCGCCTTGGAACTGCCATCGTCCAGCGACATCATCTACATTATGGAGAACGTCCCGTTTTAATTTCAAAGTTAAGGCCATAACAATCTCCTATTTTCTTATTCGGGTCTAGTACCCAGTTACTGGAACACAAACCCACTATTTTATAGTGGTCTGGCTTAATATTCTTTATGGTAGCGTCAATACGATGCTGAGGTTGAGCTGGGGAGGTGATTAGCTGGCCCTTAAACCGACGAAACCGATGCGTAGAAAAAAGGAAAGTAGCAAAAGCAAAGTAACAAACTAAAATACATATCAGAAGCCCCGATAATTTTGCTACTTTAAGCTGAAGATAACGACATATGGAATAACGCGGAATTCATATAGTTTGACACGGTGGAAAACAGTAGAACGTTTCAGTTACAAAAAGAGACCCCCCCCTCCTTTTAGCATAAATCGATATGAATAGACGCTGACCACTACCAAAACAGACCCAAAAACAGCCCTTTATCCGTACATTTCGGCGTAAAAATGGGCAGTATACCTTAAATATACGGTATTACTACGATAGTAATATGGTTCGATTTGTGAGAACTCTTCAGCATCGAGTCACGCCCCAAGGACGCGATTTTTACGCCCTTAGCATCCCGCCCCAGGTGGCTGAAGCCTTGGGTTTACAGGATGGTGGACAAGTGACGATTGAGGTTAAGCCTATCAGGAAAGGCGTGTCCGAGATAGTGCTGAAGGCAGGCGAAGCATAGCGTAAAGGAGCAATTAAATGGTGAGCTTTACCCGGACACTTCAGAAACACATCACGAAGACCGGCACCCATTATGTCCTATCGATCCCCCGGGAGATAGCCCAGGACCTCCAGCTTGAGGCAGGCGGGCTATGCAGTCTCGAAGTCAGGGAAAGGCCGAAAGGCAAAGCTTATGTGGCCTTAACGCCCTACCAAAAGGATCCACTCTATATCCGCCAGTTCAACGCGGAAAAACTTGCTGATTACGACGAGCCTTTGATGAAAACTATCCCTCTCGAAGAGCCTATTACCAAAGGTCGAAGTCAGGCGGTAAACAGTCAGCAATTCAAGTTATTTATAGCAGCGTCGAAATTGGCATTTAAGTATATCAAGGCACAATTGGATATAATGAGGTCAACCAAATCAGGCCGGGCGGCGCTGGTAATTGCGTTTAGGAAGCGAGGCTTTTAGATGCATAGCGAAAATTAACGAGTACCAAGCTCGAAATGCATATCAAGGATGACAAGAGCAAAGAGCAAGCTATGGTCGAAGAACAAAAAAGTGACGATAAGGCTAATGCAGTCCTTCAGGAAATTAAAACACATTTTGATGAGAAAACAAAGCCTCTTATAAAGGATATTAATGACTTATCAATACCCGCCAACTGTGATATGGCTCGTACAAGACTGTCGGAAATTAATAAAACCTTCGAAGAGAAAATAAACCCACTTATTCGCGATATTTCTGATTTATCAAGACAAGCCGAAACAATAAATTTTTTTAACTTTCTAATAGCTCCTAAGACTTCTTATACGATACATGGGAAAAAGAGAGACGTACTTCCAAGATATGATGAGTGCGTAGATTATTGTTATAAACTCTTGGAAAAACCATATACAATTGGACAAGGGTCCGTGATTTTGTATGATTCATCGTGGTATGGATTAACTGCAATATTCAAACTCCAAGACGCATGGAGGGACTTGGGGTCCACATTAGATAGAAAGGACTCGTTAACCTTAGCGATGCTGGCATTATATGTCGCTGTTGTATCATTGGTGATATCGTTTGTGCCATTGTTTTTGAAGGCGACCGATCCGTGATCCTATTCAGCACCAATTCGATATTTGCGGACATTTACCGCTAGATTCCAGCCTCATGAGTGCGTGTAACCAGCAAGAATCCATCCCTCTTTTTGGCATTCTCTTAACAGGCCCTATTTTCGCTTCTGGCAAACTCTCTATTCCAAAGACTATGGAATTAATTATCGACAATTGCCCGCTACCGAAAAAGCAGCATCGGCTAGAATCAAATTGCGGCGTACAATCCAGAGCGCAACATCCGACCTTACGACCTCGAAAGCATATTTATAAAACCCACATGAGCCTGAAGATCAGGGCAGGGGCTCATGCCCGAAAAATGAAAGTGATATCTGTTGACATCTCTTTCATGGGAAAACATCGCGGCCCCTTAAGCTGGCCTACATCGAATCTCTTGGTGAATGCCGGACATTCACCCTATAGATGTTGAGATAGCCATTATATATCTTATTTGTGTGGGTGTGGGGTCGTTAAGTTGACCTGCTAATTAAATCTTACTGGTAAAACCAGAACGAATATTTGCTGTTACCGATATTCACGTGCGTGGGATGAGATTCTTGCACCGTGTTGGCTGATATCTTAGAACTGCCGTATTCATCAACGAGTTTTGAAACCGATGACCACCACCACCAAGATGAAATATCTGAGTATACTCTGAGACGTCATCTATTTCCCTAGAAGGATGATTAGATGATTATAAGTCCACTCGATACATTTAGCATTGTGGCAAGCTTTCTTGGTATCGTCTTGGCACTATACGGATTAAGATTGGCTAAAGGAAATAAGTGGATCATTATTTTTTCAATAAGTTTATTTATTTTAGTATTTGGGTATCTCTCATATAGCCTATTTTGGCAGCCAAACTCGCTGCCAACCATTAAAGACTTGATGGCGGATCGGGCAAATCCACAAAAAGCTGGAGCAATCATAACTTGGACAGCTAGCGCGATTGATCCAGATAATGACCAATTACTCTACATGTTTCTTCTTAATGGTAAGCCGATAACAACTTGGATCGATAGCAATAGTTATATCTGGATTACCGATGAAGCTGATGTTGGAAGTAATCAGTTCGAAGTAAGAGTGAAAGACGGCAAACATACGAGCCCAGAGGATTACGACTGTAAATATATAAAATTCTTTTCAATAATTGGAAATGAACCTCCCATAGTGAAAATTCTCACATCAGATATACCAAGCCCACAAGAAGCAGGTACTACCGTGACATGGGCCGCACTGGCTTCCGATCCAGAGAACGATCCCCTCCAGTACAGGTTTTCCCTTGACGGTCATCTGAAGACCAATTGGTTCAGTAATCCCACATGGATCTTTACTACATCAGCTGCAGATATTGGGTCTCATGTGATTGAAGTTGAGGTAAAAGATAACAAGCATAATGTAGATGGTGATAGCTACAAATTTGATAATTTTGTTATAACTGCGCCAAATCCGATGCCTATAGAACCAGCGTCTGTAATTCCAGAAGCGATTGTTAATCAACAAAATGCCTCCGCCTGGAATGAAAAAGGCATTGCTCTCGCGGGCCAGGGCAAGTACGATGAAGCTATCGAGGCGTACGACGAGTCGATTAAGCTAAATCCCAATGACGCTGTGGTCTGGACTAACAAAGGCGTTGCTCTCTATAAGCAGGGCAATTATGAGAGGGCTATTCAAGCTTACGATAAAGCTATCGTACTGAAGCCGGACTACGCAGAGGCATGGGGAGAAAAAAGCACTGCACTCAATAGCCAGTGCAGGGTCAGCGAGGCCGTTAAGGCTAGTGACAAAGCTAATGAACTGAATCCAAACCTTGAAGTATGGTGGATTAACAATTCCCGTTGTTATTCCTGATGATTCTTGATGCATCCCATATCCGCGCCCCGTCAAAAGGCGGCGGCGCACCCCGATGTAAGCATCGGGGTATTGCGATAAAAATAATCATCATAACCGCCGGAATCACCACGCGATATGACAACCTCTTTTTTCCAGTCCACAATTTTTGCAAAACGCCAGCCTTGCGGCTACGGGCATTTACCTAGAAGCATCCCCGAATCACAGGCGGGAGAGTTACTTGCGATAAGGCGTGGGGAGAAGATTTCCGTACGTATGCTCAAAAACAATGTATCTAGCCGCAAGGATCGATGAAATAAACTATTATACTTTCAAAGACAGAGTCTAGGCGATGGAATCAGACCTAAATGATGCTTTAAGTAATTTATATCTACGTTTCATTTTACTGGATTTACAAGCGAAGATAACACCGGGTATGATTGTTCTAATTACGGTCTATTGGACGATCGTTAAACCTAACCTTGACGTAACAAAAGCATTTTTTGATATATCAATTTGGAATTTTATTATTTTTATATCTTTTGCATGGACGATTGGATTTGCAATACAAGGCATAGGGGATTTTGAGATAAAGGGCCACAGTTGGAATCATTATTATCCTAAATGGATGAGCCAAAAGATGTGGTATAAATATTTTTCAATTGTTCTAAGAAATAGTCCGCCTGTGGAGATCAACCAATTCTTGAGATATGCTGTTATTAAAGAAGCATGCAGCAACACGTCTCTGGCATTACTTTTTTCGTTATTACTCGTATCAATAAACGAGTTGATAAATATTAGGTTTAATAATATTTATTTGTATGTTATGTCATTCAGCGTTTACGTTTTAGCAATCTTATCATTGCATTATATGCATTTACAGCATGTTAACAGAGCGTATGAATACGGGAATGGAATAATTAGCAGGTCACCAGATTGTGATCACTTTGCAATGGATTGGGCGGTGGAAAGTGAGAGATTTTACGAAGAAAACAAATATGAAAAAGCCATAATGGCTTGTGATCAGGCCATTTCGTTGAATCCAAAATTAGCTACGCCCTGGTACAACAAAGGCACTGCACTCCGAAAGCTAGGTCGCACTAAAGAAGCAGATGTCGCCTTCGCCAAAGCAAAAGAGCTGGGGTATAGGGACTAATTCCAGCTCCTTGTAGTGCGTGTAACCTGTAATCCATCTCTTCTTTTTTCGATATCAATTAAACCACAGGATATTATTATAAGGATGCTTTTCGACTCAAACCCCGATATGTTGCGCTCCAAGTTCCACATTTACGGAATCGATCGCAGTAAGATCAATTGATCGACATCAGGCACCGCACAAGAAAACTTGATTACCATTCTGACATGATATGGAATGGGGACTTTGCAGAAGAGGATTTAGGCCTATTTGGACGATTGTATAAAATGCTATGTATAACTTGCAAAGTTTAGGTCTGCATCCCCCCATGGTTAGGCAAAAAGGTTTTCAGAGAGATTTAGAGTGCTTTCAATCTTTCCCGAAGTTTCCTGCATTCTTCGAGTCCCCGTTCATCAAGTGCATAGGTCATTTCGCTACCAGTCGGATGCTTTAGAACGTAGTTCAAAGCTATAAGATCACGTAATGCCTTCTCTGCCATGTGCCCTTGAAGCCTGGGTTTGCCCATAAAGTATGGTTTCGGGACGTGGGACCCTTTCCCCCCCTGAGTCGCCCTACAAAGGCTATAGAGTATTAGCTTCTGAATATTAGTGAGCTCAATATCGTTCTATAATCTACCCTCCTAATGATTGGGTCTATTGTTATATTTGTCACGTCGCAATAGTATATAAAATTTCCCTTAAGAGAATATTTTTTATCGTCTTTTTGGCTACCAGAAATATCCCTTATCGATCTAAACTTACTTAAAGTCCGTTTATGATCCGTTTTTAGTAGATATATGCAATTTAGATAGTTTTAAATAGATTGGAATTAGCTATAAAATATGACTAATGCTTTGAATACAGCCAAACAAAGGCATATTCGGCTTATTAATACGTATCTAACATACGTGAGGAGGTTGCCGGGAGTGAACCCAATAAAATCAGGGGCCAACGGGATGCAGGCAGCGCGAGATGCCAGGGTCCGAGAAGGGCTTGATACCGACTATGAGCTCGATAGAATGATAAACAGAAAGCCAGGGGCTAGCATATACGAATTGGCTAAAGAGCTGGGGTGGTCAAGCGGCAAGGTATACGGATCTGTTCGACGGCTAGAAAGAGATGGCTGGATACGGACAGAAAAAGCAGAAAGATCTGGCAGATCCGTGCTAAAAGTAAACCCAGTCGAATGGTTTGAGTTCCTGACGTCCGACGAGATTAAAGAGTTTAAAGACATGGATTTTTAAGTAGGAGGGCAATCGCCTCCTTTCACCTAGAAAAACATTTAAATGCATCAATGTGGTCGCTAGTCGATCATGAGAACAATTTTCGTTTTTGGCACAGCGTTTTTCCTGGTTATGGCCACCGTTGCTATTGTATTCGGCGTCTCGGCTACTGAGGACGCCGCCAATCAATCTGCAAATCTGAATCAATCATCAACGCAGCTCGTGCACAGTTCATCTCTGACGGCGCTTGTTGATTCTGTGAGAGAGGCTCGCGACTATGCCCGCGAAGTGGGACAAGAGAAGGCATGTTTAGAGTTTGACAACAAAACCGGAAAGTTCGTGCGAGGCGATCTTTACATTTATGCCTACGACTTCCAAGGAACAAACGTCGCTCATCCCTTCCGCCCCGATTTCATAGGCAATAGCAAGATCAATTTGACGGACCCGAACGGCGTGGCTTTGATCAAAGACCTGATCGATTGCTCCCGCAGGGGCGAGGACTTCACATATTTCATCTTCCCTAACCCCAATCACGAATCTAAGGATGAGCTAAAGGTCGGCTATGCTGCCAAGGTTGACGACGACTGGTGGGTTGGCTCCGGAATCTATCTGTCAGATGTTCCCTCGCTCTTCCCAGCCGAGGCAAGAGAAAACCTGGTCGGCTTCGTGGATGAGGCCGTAAAATATGCAGAAGAGAACGGAAAAGAGAAAGCTCTCCTGGCATTCAACGACAAGAACGGCTCGTTTGTTCGCGGCAACCTCTACGTCTTCGCCTATGACTACAACGGCACGGCTCTGTCACTACCCTACCAGCCCAATCTTGTGAGCTCAAAACGCATAGATGCCACAGACCCGAACGGCGTTCACTTTGTGCAAAACTGCATCGATCAGGCAAAGAGAGGCGATGGATATCTGTATTACATTTATGCCAATCCCGCCAAGAATATGGCGCAAGAGCTGAAGCTCGGCTACGTGAGAAACATGGATGGAAACTGGTGGCTTGGTGCAGGAATCTATGCATCGGAATCAAACACAACTGCATCCACTAGCCAAACTTATCTGGGCGAAGTCGATGGTAATTCGAGCGGCAAATGATCTTGGTTTGCGGCCACGGATAATCATTAGTCGTTAATCTAAAAGAAAACCAATATCGAGTGCTCCTTATTTCGTAAGGCACCCGCAGATTTTCTCTTTTTCCGGAATTCTTGATGCGGTAGCCCACCCACCAGTCGAAGAGGTAGGTGGACCTTACCCAGCCTTGCAATAATCAGATCGTGTCAAGAAAAAGATTTGCCAAGATAGCAAACTAAGCCTCCCCTGGGATCTTGCCCACAGGGCCGTTCAAGCCACCCGGCCACTTGCATTCAGACCGGATGCTGCCAGACTTCGCCACAGTCGCGACCTGCTCTTGTGGAAAATGCTTCCTCTGATGCTTGCAGGGCTGGCCCGGGTGATAGGTCGCGGCGGAGCAACTGCATTTTGCCGGAGTGACCACATAATAGGAGTCCTTCTTATTGCTAAGAACCAACACCATACGGCCATTATCAAGGGACAAATCGACTGGCAATGGATCGCTCGCTATTTTCTTCCATTGAAGAAGGGCTTTCACAGCATCGACCGATTGCGTTACCGGGTTTTGCATCTCGATTAATGTTCTTCTAGACATTGGTACACACTTCCATTGGTATACTTCCATACATGTAGGTATACTATTTTAACTTAACGGATACTTTGATAGACAAAGTATTTATAAGAAAAACAAGATTCTATCAAGTATGCCCGAAGAGAAATTAACAACCATAAAGCTAAAGACATCTACCAGGGCGAAGCTTGCAGATTTTGGGAAAAAGAGTGAAACTTTCGACCAAATAGTTTTGCGGCTTCTCGATGAAGTAGAAAAGAAAACTAAGCAATCGTCGCTTGATTAATTCCGTTTCCAATCACAACATATAAGTCAAATTAGATAGTAACCGCAAGTAAAAAAATAGGTTTCTGACGGGGTACCAGCCCGCCAGGAAAAGACACACTATGGAAGTGTTACGCTATGGATGTACGTCGAGCTGAAAGCATAAATACCTTTGGGACATCGCCCAAAGCCGATTTTGAAACGATAGAGATTCCTGTCTCTGAATTCCAGAATATCATTAAGGACCTGGCAGATACCTACAACCAGGTCGCCGAAATGGTCCGAGACGCCGGTATTCTTCGTGGCCATCCACTCGCCAAGATGGTCACCAGGGCCTCGGATAGCCTCAAGGCGGTCGGATCTCCCACTGAGAAGATACTTCTCTTGAATGCCTATCTCAGGCAGCTTTTAGGCAAAATACGCGATGCCCTGAAGAACCGGCCCGAGGAAGGTGGGAAGATAATCCAGGTCCTCAGCAAAATCCAGGCCAGGGCGATCCAGATTGTGGATTATATCAAGACCACCATTCAGGACGATCCTCTGAGAAGGAAGGAGATTGCCCTGGACTCTCAACAGGCCAGGATCCTTTTCTCTGGCGCCGGTGGTGAGCCTGTGAGCCGCAAGGAGACTATTCGAGCCATGAGGAGAGCTGAAGCCCTTTGGCCTGCTCTGAGGTGCGGCCACAGGCCCAATGATGGCCGCCAGACAATGCGCCTAGCCGCAAAGGTCGAAGAGCTGAAGGATGCGCCAATAATCGGCTATTGTGACCTTTGGCAACGGTCGGATAGAAGAGTAGCCTTGAGACTGTAAGTTGGTGTTTATAAGGTAGTTCTCATCAATTCTATAGATCCAAGAAGGATAATAATTGTTTGATGCTTGCTTTAGTTGATCTGCTACTACCGTTTCGATTTCGTTTCTATTATAATAGCAAGTGAATATTATTTCTTTGGCTGGATAGATACGTTCTTGGGGCCGTTGCCAATTGCAACGATCATTCTATGACAGGAACTCTCACAATTATATCTATCTTTCATTTATTCTATTTCCAATGGAGACCAGAAGCCTAAGACCATATAGGATATTTCTCGCTTTGCCTTAACATTCCACAGCTTTCATAAACTCATACTGCTCTATATCCGATCGGCCCGGAAACCTTATCTTACGCTCTTATCCTCCGGGCCGGCTTTTCTTCTTCTATGCTCATCCTTGTGGCCGGAATAGATCCCTTGTAGGGTAATAACAATCCATCGCAGAAAGCAATTATCGATTATAGGGCACTACAGGAAACAATTTTCTGGGCTTTATGAAAATATCAGTAGCTGCCTTTCAAAGTAATCAACTGAAAAGAGGAACTTGTTTCAGCGTTGGCTCGTACGCCTACGCCTTAATTCTTCTAATGTGATTCCCTCAGATTTATGCTTCTGCAAATACTCATATTGGGAATCAACGTATGCCGCCTCACTGTAATCCACGATCTCATCTTCTGTTTTTACGACGGCTGCCATCTTATGATCACCCGGCTTAACTAAGTTGTTTTTAATATATACCTTCATCGGTAATCAGAATCTCCAGATCGAGGAAATGCTTTGATGATGTATATTATTTTCTCGGATTCATCAACGAAGTACTCAAGCCGTTGTCGTCCGATCCTCATGCGATACATTGCTGGTGATTTGAAGCCTCCAAGCTTCCTGATGTCTGCAAGGGGCCGGTGCTTATAGGGGTTGTTCTTCAACTCCACTACGTGCTCTTCTATCTGCTCATAGGTCTCATCATCCAGCTTAAGCATATACTTTTCAGCCTTCGGCAGGAAGATCGCAGTATAGGGCATGGCATAGCCTCCATACGGTTTATCATGCTTTAGGTTATCGTCCCTATTAAACCACCGATATGATTCTCATGTGGATGAGTCGCAACTAGGAGATCGAGACTTGAAACGCCATGGGTTGCCTGATCCAGCTCGACTTTTTCATATCTTCTGCATTGTGGTGAGAGGAGCATAAAGGTTTATGGCCCGCTACAACTTCATTCACTTTGTTGTATCTTATTCATACTTTCTATTATGTAAAAATGGTTCTCTGTTATTGTTTTTTGGCAAATCTACTTAACCTTGCATATAGTATATGCTAATCATGGCAGGAGTCCTTGGGCGTCTGATAGGGCCACAGAAAAAAGTGATGTATCGTGATCCGAAGGCCATGGAGCTGGAGACCGCCAAAGAGATCCTGGCTGAGGTCTTTAGGGTCAGGCTCTCGGAGGTCGATGAGATGATCCAGAATCGTTTTGAGGAAGTCCACCACCAAGAAGCCTACAGCGAAGGAGATGGCCTATGGCCACAGGAGTTCTGGCTGGATGAGTAATCTCTTACCACCAGTCTTCATCATTTTGTTCCGCTTTTTCGATTACAGTGACATTGTTTTTTAGGATTAGCATTTGCCCCTTGGCCGCGTTCTTGACGATAAACTCATAAGCGTTATACTTCACCAATATTCCTGTAATGTGTTGTCCTTCTCCTGTGAAATATACCGTAATTTTTTTGCCAACGAGATGGCTGAAGAATCCTTCCGGTTCTTTGTTCGATGTCTCTTTTGTCTCTTGGACTATCTCGCTTGAGGTGGCTGGCAAAAGCGTCTGCTTTTCTATCTTTGTGGTATGTTCGTCTCCTAAGCATTTGCTTTCTTTTCCAATGAATTTCTGCCAGGGCTTTGTTGGCTGTGAAATATGTTCTTTGAAGCACTTGATATACGAGAAATCAATCGTAGTACCATCAGTTCTTTCCAAGAAGAAGCAACAAGTCCCGAAGGAATTAGTGTCAATGTAGATGCGATGAACCCCGGTGCCTATCTTCTCCAGACCTTTTGCACCGCGGAGTCTTAGCGCAGCTACCAGAAAGTCTCGTTCTTGATCTGTGACAGCGTCTCCTACTTTGTATTTAGCCAAAGTATTTCGAGCAAACTCAAAAGCGTCAGTCCAGGTCGGAAAGTTAAAGGGGCCTAATTTAATTTTATCAACAGCATCAATTACTATTCCTACGCTTGTCTTCTCTTTTCCTACATCATTTGTGGTCATCGCTGTTATCAGGTCTCCTCATGTGCTTCTTGGAGAACGTGACGATAAAGGTTGCCCAAATGTTGTCTCGCTGGCAGGAACGGTTCTTCTGCCGTCAGTCCTCCTGTTATGCGACTTATTTTCTTATTCCCATGATTCAGCTTCCCTTGTTCATCCTGCTCTTTATCCTCTGGACCAGTTCCGGGTATCTTCTCCCATACTCTTCTTCCAGGATCTTTCTTGCCTCATCGCTGGCTGAGTATTTGGGCACAGTCTCCCTGAGGTATTCCGTTGCGGCGGATACAATCGGCGAGTAAACCCCAATCCTAGGCTTCTTTTTCGCCGTTTCTACCGCATGTTGAAGCACCTTTACATTAGGGTTATCCAATTTAGACAACGCCTCTCTCCTGAAATCGAACATATCCTCAGATTCATCTTTATCTAGCGAAACCGCGACAGGTTCAACTGTATCAGATCTACCTTTCTCAGTTAAACCTGTGTTAAGATTATCTTTATCAAGTGAAACCGCGACAGGTTCAACTGTATCAGATTTACCTTTCTCAGTTAAACCTGTGTTAAGATTATCTTTATTGTGTATCACTGCTTCACTTTCAGATGGAAAATGCTTCAGTTTATCTGTTACTCCCGATAACCCGAAGTCTCTTGGCTTCTCTGTCATTTTGTCAGCTCCTTGGTCAGTTTATTATAGGCATTCGCTCCGACTGATTCTGGGGCAGTCAGGGAGATTGGCTTCCCGTACCCGTAGCATTCGCCGAATTTGATACTCCTGGGAATGATAGTTTTAAACACCGCCTCTCCGTATAGTTCCCGAAGAGCTGCATCTACTTGCTTGCAAAGATTTGCTCTGGAATCGTACATGTTGATGAGATAACGTCTATCGATCTTTACCTCTCTTGTTTCATCAACTGCATCCATGAGTTGTTGTAGCAAGATGATGCCCCCTACTGCGGCAGATTCAGCCTGGACAGCTACTAGGGCCATGTCGCAGGCTACCAGGGTGTTCAGGGTGAAGATCTTCAGGTTTGGAGGCGAATCTATGATTATGTAATCGAACCCCTTCAGCTTCTCGATCTCCTGCTTGAGGATATAGCCGCCCTCGGGATGCTTGTCCAGATAATCCTCTGCGTAAGAGAGTGTATTGTTTGTAGGAGCGATATACAGTCCCTTGATCTCTGTCTCCCTAATCAGGTTCGTTAAGGCGATCTTGCCTGTCATTACATCGTACATTGTCTCATTCAAGGACCAGATATCTACTCCGAGAAGCGTAGAAGCCGTTCCCTGAGGGTCAGCATCTATCACCAGGACCCTTTTTCCGTAGGATGCGAGGCATGCTGCCAGATTTATGGCAACTGTGCTCTTGCCTGCACCTCCCTTTTGGTTTACAACTGCTATTACTCCCATGAGTGATCATTAATGTGTAATAGTTAAAGAGTTTTCGATAAAGTTTTAAGATTTACTTTCGTCAATATAAAGATTAATCTTTAAACTATAACATTTTTTACTCTGCAGATTCGGCGTTGGCTCGCATGTGTCTCGATATCCCATTCTCATGATTATTTTCTTTGGTGTGAGAATGATCTTTTCTAACTGGAAACCGGAAACCTTTTATCTCGGCAATTGACGTATATAGTACATGGCAAAGGTCGAAGTCTTTTTCCCTCCTATATCACAGACTTTTGCCTCCCTCTTTCCCATTCATCAAACGCTTTCATGGGATCCGTTGCATTCGAGTTCATCCGTGCTCAGATTTCGTAAAGAAAGACTTATAGCCTAACTCATCTTTTATTCTTTCAAGAATGCCAGCCAAAAGGAGGAGAGGCAATTAAGTCGGAGCGATGGGCTTGAAGACTGGCCAGGTCCGCAGCTTCATTTATGGCTGGTTCAAAATCGATTTTATGGGCTCGCTGCTCAGATCTTCTGAAATGGTTCTATTCTATGTCCTTTATGAAATAGTTCTAGGTCATTTCACTGAATATCTGTAAAAATGTCACAGAACTTTTCCGAAGACGTAGACCAAAACTTGCAAGTTATACATAGCGCCTTATACAATCCTCCAAATCGGCCCAAATCCTCTTCCGGCAAAGTCCTCATTCCATATTTTATAAGAACGATAATCAAGTTTTCTTGAGTGGTTGCTGTTATCGATCAATTGATTTTATTGCTATCGATTCGGATTATGTAGAACTTGGAGCGCAACATATCGGAGTTTGAGCCGGAAAGCATCCTTATAATAATATCTTGTAGTTTAATGGATATCGAAAAAAGAGGAAATGGATTACAGGTTACACATACTGCTTAAAGCTGGG
>Ga0209777_10005930_pt1 | contig 13912 bp, 14 predicted proteins | sample FrelakmetHBP12HB_FD_187147 | JGI IMG/M metagenome (GOLD analysis project Ga0209777, IMG submission 187147) | Freshwater lake sediment microbial communities from the University of Notre Dame, USA, for methane emissions studies -HBP12 HB (SPAdes)... | ecosystem: Environmental > Aquatic >...
GCATAGTGCTTATACAAAAAATAGTCGGACATTTCATGCTCGTTCATACTTTTTTCCTTTTGTATTGTTCCTCAGTTTCTTTTTCAATATGATCAAATAGGTTTGTTAGATCCTCTCTGGAGAGTGGCTCTGAAAGCCTTGTAAATTCGATAGAAGGGGTATGCTCCCATTCAATAGGTTTGATTTCATGTGCTTTTGGAAGGTTATTCTTGTCAACTAATTTTAAATTTTCCGCAGTACCAATCACGGTGTCGCCAACCATAATCTTTATGCCATGCCAGTTTATTTCTTTTTCTTCTTTTTTTTTCAATTCGTCATCCTATTAGACCATTCTTCCTTGGTTAAAAGATAGCCAATCATCGCAAGTAACCGTGGTTGGCTGTATTACCCTGCTAGGCATTTTGAAGGCTAATTTCCATGAAGTATGTCATTTGATTCTTATAGAAGTCCCTCTGGCGTGTAACCACTAATAATTGTTTTTGAAGCTCTACCAATTCTGTATGTTCGTGTGTGATCTTAACTTCCAAAGGTTTTGCATTTTTAGTATGGGTAAAGACAGTATCTTTAGCAGGTTTATTGAGATTCTTTTCAACTTTTTTACCGAACATCGAAACCCATTTGTGGATAGTACTGCGACCAATATTTAACCGCGAACTTAAATCATTTACTTTTTCACCCTTTTTAACTGCGGTTACTACCCCTAACTTAAAATTACAATCAAATCGTTTTTTGAGTTTTTTAAACTGTGGTTCTATTTTTGGTTTATGGGTATTAACAATTTCATTTATTTTGGGTTCTTTTTTTGTTTTAAATTTTTGGAACCAACCATGAGCAGTTGAACTGGCAACATCAAATTGTTGCGATACATCTTTCAAAGATGCCCCCCGTTCTAATTCTCGTATAATGGTATTTTTAAATTTCTCGGTATAAGTTCTCATAATACAAACTCCTTAAAATTGTTAATAGCCCTTGTTAGACGGTATTTTTATATAATGCAACAAAATTTAGCATAACGAAGTTACTTTGATGTTGGAATCATCCATTCAGTAGAAACACACATATGCTTAAATTTATTTTCATTTTTATGATTATGTTTATCTTAACAGGTGCTTCCGTAAGTCCCTCTTTCGAAATTCAATCGCATTGCAACAAATCTAATATGATCACACTTTCATTCGATGATGGTGTATCTGAGAATTTCAATAACCTATTAAATATATTAGATAAAGAGCATGTTAAGGCTACATTTTTTATCATAGGTACAACACTTTTGAACCCATATAAACTACAGGCGATAAAAACCGCATCTGAACATGGGCACACTATCGCCAACCACACATGGACACATAGAAATCTAAACAAGCTTACCGACCAAGAAATAAAAATTGAAGTAAAACAAACTCAAAACGGTATTAGTTCCGTAGTTCCAAAATCCCCTTTATATATTAGACCACCCTATGGATCGTTCGATCATAGGGTATATAAGCTATTAACTGAAATGGGGTATACTATAATACTCTGGAATCTTGATACCAAAGATTGGAACATGAAAACCTCTAGAAATAAAATATGGTATAACTTTACTAATGCCCTAAACAAACCAAACTCAAATAATTTTAGTTTTATTTCTTTACAGCATGATAAAAGATTCACCTCAGTAGAACTTGTTCCTTCATTTATAAAATTTGCCAGATCAAGAGGATTTGATATAGTATCAATACAAGAATGCACAAAAAATATTCAACATTAGAAAGCTCAAAATGACAAAAATGACAAATAACATAGGTGCTCAATATTGTGTTTATGAAGATTCTGGAACTCTCATAGAATCTATCAACAGAATTTACTCACAAATGGAAAAAATTCTTATTCTTCTGAATTATGAACCTTGGAATGGTACGCCAGATATTCAAGCTTCATTTGAAACGTATAAGAAAATAAAAGATTTCGCAGATCCTGAAAATAAAATAATACTCATCTCACAACACTGGAAAACAGAGGCTATTCAACGAAATTTTGGGAAAGATTTATTTCATAAAATGGGTATAAAATGGACTATGATTATCGATGATGATGAGCTATATAACCCAAATGAATTGCGGGCTGCTATAGAATATCTTAATACTACAAAAGCTAATGCACTACTTGTACATCAACAAGTATACTGGAAAACTAGAGAATACTGTATTGAAAATTTGAGCTACAGTATGCCTACGTTTGTTATTTCAGATGTTTCAAAAGTATTCTTTGATTACTGTCGAAACATTCGAGTAGATGGTATCTGGGAAACTCTCCTACCAGAGGGTATTGTTAATCACCATTTATCATATGTTCGCACCGATCAACAGCTACTGCGAAAAATTGAAACCTTTTCCCACGCTAATGAAGAACGTAGCGATGGTAAAGACACTACACAAATTTGGAAAGATTGGTTTGAAAATGTATGGTCAAAATGGACATTAGATATGATAAATTTGCATGTAAACCCAGATCAAACATCTTCTTTTACCAGAGCAATAAGATCGAAAAGTGCTAAATATAAACTTCTTACAACTTAGGCAAGATTGATTTGATAACAGAGTTTCTAACAAGATCTGCCGCTGCATTAACATCTTCTGGACAGGGCAGTTTAGAACAAATATCTAACAGTTTTTCCATCAACTGCTCACCATCAATAACTTTAGCGAGCTTCTGATCTCTTTTGATCTTATCGACCCATAATTCTTGATTTTCGTTTAATACTTTATTATGTACTAAAACATTGAGCAACATATTGAAACCCCTATTAAGGGCAGCTATTTTTACATCTTGAAAATCTAAAGTATCACGAATGCGAGTTGTTGTAAGATCATCAGACATCTGTATCTCCTAAAAGAAATGCATCTATTTTACGCTTTTGGTGGCCTTCCCCGTGGTTTTTTAACTTCTTCTATGCTAAGAGCGACTTCATCTAGTGCCGCTTCTTCTAAAACCTCATCATCAATTTCTTCTTCAATTACCTTAACTTCTTTTTCATAAACTAAACCAGATACCAGCATCCGATCTCTTAATTGCATTGTAATATCTGGATTACTTGCTACCCATTTTTTGAATTCATAATAATTGAAATTCACAGGTAGGTTAAACTCTTTCATTGGGTTAAATTGCTTACATGCTTTACCACTAAAAATACCGCTAGCTCTTTTCTCTTTGCCCGATTTTTCATTTGTAATCATACACGGAACAATATAACCAGTCTCATAAAGAAAAGTAAAAATATCAAAAACAGGATCAAGACCACTTCCGGTAAAACCATTTTCCTCAAATTGAATTCTAATCCAACAACTTTGATAAGGTGTATAAACTTTATTTTTTACCGTTTTGATACCGGTATAAACATACTTATCAATACCTATTGTTTCACCTTTTTCATTAATATGCGGCTCTTCCCATACTCCCCCTTGTTTAACATCTACGCCGGGAATAGTAGCTACATCCAAAAAGGGATGATCCTCTTCTGAGAGCTTTGGTTTAGTAGTACTGAGCATTAAACGCATAGAAGAAAAAAACTTTAAGGCATCACCTGCTGGCTCGTAAATTGGTGAATTATGCACTATCAATCCACCATGACCAGCTAGATAATTATGCGAGTTTTCTATTTCAAGATCATACTTATTGTAATCATGTATTGCTTTTACTAACCGCATTTCAACTACCTTAGCATATAAAATACTATCATCTATACTGCTTTTAGAAACAAGGATGTCACCAATTTTCAAATTCTTAGCTTCTATCCATTTCGTTTTATCAGTGCCGGTCGGTAAGCATAATACTTTATGGTTTTTTGTTACCACAACGGATTGATTTACTGTTTTGATTTGTATCCATTCGTTAGTTTCATTCTCACCGTTATTGTACCAATTTATAATTTTAGCGGGTTTGATTTTACCGTTAACGTAAGACCAAACATCACCCTCAATCTTTTGATTAACAACTTCTTTAATAGTAATAATCCTCCCATCAGCAAAATGAATAGGAGTCTCACCAAATAAACACCCATAAGTAACACCGGGCTTTTGCCTTAATTGATTAGTGTAAATCAAAGTACAGCCGCTTTTTACCAAATCGCTATTAATGATAGGTAAATACTGTGCATACATCCTAGCGTGAAATGCCATTTTATTCGCATCAATATCTTCATCTAATGCATCCGTAATCAAAGCAACAACAGAATCCAATGCATGAATACAAATAGGATGTGTAGGATTTCTATTTTCAGGTAAATTTGAACTTAATGTATGGATATATTCTGTAAGTTCTTCAACTGTGGTTGGTTGATACATGTTAAAGTGATCAACTTCTTTAGGTCTTAAATCCCCATTCTTATCACGCTTACCACGGAATTTATTGAAATTGATTTTTCTGGCTTGCAGGAATAATGGATCTGTTGATCCCTCGGCATCATAAAGAGTTGAAAAATTATTATTACAAAGTTGATTAAAAAGTATCTGTGTGACTAGTAGTGTTTTACCTGATCGTTCTGGTCCACTAATTCCAACGATTCTTCCCGGTGGGATACCGCCACCTACTTTCCAATCCAAACATAATGATCCTGTACTTGCCGAACTACCCGCAAAAGAATCTCTACGCAAGAATACAGGGCTTAATTTTGAGGCTTTTTCAGCTTTTTGTGTCGCTTGGCGCATCAATGCTTCTATATCAATAGCTTCAGCTATCGCTGCTTTATCAGTCATATTTTATTTCCTAAATTTTAGCTAACTTATATTGTAAATATTTCAGACTAGGTAATCCGTTTATCTCAAATAGTTCTTTGCCTTTTTTTGTACATATAACTTTTGGATGTACCGCAAAATCCATGGTATGGAAATCTTCTTCGGACATCCTTATTAAATATGTAGGAGTTTGTAAACTATGTAGCCAAGTATTGTCATTATTTAGATAAGGGTACTCAGTATCTAAAAGAAAAATAAATACATGGGTATTAGTTTTTTCTTTTATCGTAAAATACTGAGTTAAAGTAATACCTTTATCCATATAATACTACTCGATTAAGCATGTAAACAATAACTCCGCAACGGACATTTGACACAATTCAAATCACCGCAATAGGAACCATAACAAGCAAGTACTTGCAAACCTTCAAGTTCACTATCTTCAGTTAATTTGAATGGCTTGCCTCTAGCTAAGTTAGTTCCAAAATCATTAATGATAACTTGAAATGCTTGAGGAGTTACCCCGTTGGACTTACCCTTAACTGAATAAGTCTTTTTATTTGATGCTGCTTGTTGTGGCATCGCCTGTTGCTGAACTCTTTGTGTCGCTGTCGCTGTTGCTGTTGCTACCGGTGCTACCGGTTGCGATTGTGCCGGTGGTAGCTCGTCAAAAGGGATTTCAAAATCATCCTCTTGTTGTTGTTGTTGTTGCCCTGCACCCATAGGCATAGGCACATTTTCTGGAATTGGAGATGCCTCTGGAAAATCTACTTCTGTAATACCAGATCCATATCCTACAGCCACAGGATTAGGTGGGTAGTATTTTGGCGGTTGTTGTTGATTATGTTGACCAGCGTACTGTGGCATTGGTGGCTGATACTGTTGTGATTGTGGCATTGGTGGTTGTTGATACTGTGGCGGTATCTGCTGCTGTTGTGTCTGTTGTTGCGGTATCATTGATGGGTAGTTATTCATCGCTACGGGCATCGATGGTACTTGTTGTGGAACACCCATAGGCATTTGTGACTCGTAGGGTGATTTTGGTACTTGCGGTAAGTATTGTTCCATATGTGCATATGCATTTTGTTTGATATCACCAAAAGTTTGAATACCCTTTAGTTGATTCAACATAGTATAGTACCCATTTACGTTCAGTACTTGTTTTACTTCATCATATGTCGGATATTCAATGAGATCTTTCCAGCTATACAATTGAGGAATATAACTCTTTTCTAGGTCAGATAATGGTGTATGATCACCCAGCGTAATCATATATCGTGCTTGAGGATTTCTCTCAGAAGAATTGTACATGATATGAATATCTCGACCCCAATAAGGATCTGCAATATCCGCCTCATAAGTTTTACCGTTAATACTGCACCGATTCATACTTTTCAGCTTTATTAAACTGAAAAGAACTGAAGGTGGTAATTTTATTGGTTGCCATGGTCGAGTAATGCCACGTTCATTACTTTGGAAATTTTGAGTACGAACAACTACATGGCCAAAACCTGCAATATGGGCTTTAATAGCTTTGATTTCTTTAATGTTGGGATCAGTTTCTTCATTGAAACTAGGATTAATTTTTTTAGCTTCTTCAACAATCAAAGGTATATTGAAATCTTCTTCAACAGGACATTTACCTTGAGCAAAAGACTGTGTAGCAGAATCATATGCAGCACATGCTAAAGGGAATTTTTTACCTTTTTTGGTGGAAAACCAATGATTCTGTATTACAAATACAGGACCAAAAAATCGTAAAGATACAACTACTTTATCGGGAATGTTGAACCATGAAATATTATCATCCCAACGTGTTCTGTTTTGAACAGCCCCCGAAAAGCCTACATCTGCGGCGGGTAAAGGTACTTCTGTTGAATTATAATTAACCATAAAATCTCCTAAAATTAGACTAAAAATAAATAAATAAATAAAAATAAAATATGTAAAATATGTCTAAGGAAATACTATATCCCCAGACACTACAAAAGTCAAAATACAAAAGTAAAAATATACAATACTGAACAATACTGAAGATGAAAGATGTTACGCAATACGATAATTATAACCCAACGTAGCTAAGTTCTGGACAATAACTTCTTTTAAACTTTCTGTTATATCTATTTCTTTATATGGAACTAAATCTATCATACCATGTCGAAGTGCAACTACTTTCAATTCCATATCTGTTAAATTGGCTGTGTCACAATATTCTCGTATGGAGTTTAAGAAAGGATCGACTAATCCACCCAAACGATCTTCATTAGTCATAATATCTTCTAAAGTCAATTTTTCATCTGCATCATAAGTCCGATTTAAACTGTAGACTTGGGCTATTTTAACAGTATGGTAAACTGTTTTGGCTTTTTTGAGAGGCATCTTAGCAGCTTTGGCTATTTCAACTATGTTGTCATCGCTAAGACCAGCCTTTATTTTTGCTTTCTCTAACTGCGTATATGCTTGCCATGTACTTACAGGAAGTTTAACAAAATTAGCATCCTCCTTAATAGACAAAAGCATCATCTGCTTAATCCAAAATTTTGCAACAGATGCAAAACAAGCTTTTCTTTTTGTAGAATAACAGGAAACAGCCCGCATCAAACCAATAGAACCATTTTGAAAATTATCTAACATCTGATGTGAATTTCTTGCGGTACTTTTAGCGGTTGAGTATACACTTCGAAGATATGGCGTTATAACCCTAGCCCTAAGTTCCATATATTTTTTGTAGATTCTTTTCGCTTCTCTGCTTATATAAAAAGCAGATTTGTTCAACCTAGAATTCTTGTCTATAAAACTTATTTCACTTATTAGTTTATGGTATTCATTCAAATTATTACCTATTTTAGCTTGCATTGCTTTCCAATGCAAAGATTCATAATTTTCTGTTGCCATGACAAAATTGCTTAGTACATCTTCATAAACACCTCGTATGAAATTACATAACGACATTGCTCTTTTTATATCTGAATTGGATTTTACTTTAGTCTCGGGGGTGACACTTATTGCGTAGAGTCTAAATATTTCATAAGCTTTTGTCAAAAATTCCATTTCATGTTCTCGATACGTTCCCCTGCTTTCAGTTTCTCTATTCTCTTCTTCTTCTCGATGTTCTTCAGTTTTTTCATAGATATTCTTACCATATGTGTTTCCAGCAGCTACCTTGATAACTATCTGTAATATTTCTTCAAAAGATGCCATTGAAGATTCTATTATTGTAAACACAGTAGGAAAAATGCATTTATCTATTTGATCAAACAACTTACTTACTTCGTCTTGGTGTAACAGGGGTACAGAAAAAACTAACTTACGTAAATCCTTTAAAATTTGTTCATCTGATCCACCTATTGGACCTTTTACAGTTGATTGGTATCGGGCCGCTACTTCTGCTGGGTGCAAATTATCTAAATCCTCTTGATACTCAACATCATCGTAAAGAATCTCATCAATACTATTTAACCCAGCAAATAAAGCTATTTCATCACTATCATTAATATGTTCTTCGTCTTTATCTGATTTGAAGGTAGGTTTATAATTAAGGGGGGTATCTTCTTCAAATGAATCTTCTTCTTCTTTAAAAAATTCGATATCATCTGTTTTTCTTATACGCTTTTTTAGTATAGTCATAAAGACAACCTTTTGGTTAATTTGTTAAGGTGGAAGTACTTCATTATTGTTTTACAACATACGGTGGCTAATATGATAGAAAAATCGATGCTGACAATTAAAGATATGTATCAAGCATGTCGGCAATATAAAAAATTGCATACCGCAGGTACCCCTAAATTAAAAAAAAGTAAAAAGAATAAAGAAAATATAGAAGAAAAAAATCCTCGATACGACATAAGAAACAGAGCTAGAAGCGGTATACGACTTTGGCGCAAAAAAGTTATTGAAGATGAAGATACTGATGGGGATATTTATAGGAAAGTAACCTGTTCTGCTAGCGATAGTAATGGTTCCGGTAGAGAACATACTCTTGAAATGCTTTTTTTTGGGCCGGGTACTAATGCGAATACAAGGGCAGCAGCAAACTGTTCATGTGAATTTTATTTATATGCTTGTGAAGTAGCTCTATGGCAAGAAGGATCTGCTCGATTAGAAGAACCTATAGAAATGCGAATATGGAGCAATGGTGAAGGATATACTGATGGGGGTCCAAATCCTCAAGCAGTACCTATTATATGTAAGCACATCTATGCTGCGTTACTAAGCGGTGCCGCAACATGGAAACCTCGTGGTATGAGCATCGAAAATAGACGAAAAATGGAATTTAAAGAAAAGAAAAAAGCCGAAAGAGAACAGAAAGAACTTAGGCGATTAGAGCGTGTTAAAAAAGAAGAAAGACACAAAAAAGCTAAAACCAAACAAATGGAAAGAGGTAAAAAAGCAGCAGAAAAGAAAACAGAAAAAGTGCTTAAAAAACCACCAGCACCACCAGCCCCGAAGAATATTGCTAAACCGCCAACAACAAAGTGGACAAGAAAAAAATAGATTTAAGAATTCCCTGCCCAAAAAATATACAATCGTTGAAACTAACTAAGTGTGACATCCTCCCCTGCCTAAAGGCAGGGGCTTCCCTCGCTATGCAGCTTTGCTGCATAGCTCCAGCGTTTCATGACCAAAACGGAGAATATTTTTAGCCGAATTTATATCTCTATCATGCTTAGAGCCACAAATAGGACAAATCCATTCGAAAGTACCTTTTATTTTTACTATTTAGATACTAATCTATCTTAATGGTTTTGTAAATCTATTGTTATATCCCCACCATAAATGGCGGGGTCTTACGGCACTGGGGATAAAACGGCCTACCCCTATAAAATAACCATGTGGCATTAAAAGCCAAAGTGCTTACTACACCATTACTCTTTTAGTATAACTGGCTAACTGGCTAACCAATCAATTATGAGGTATAACATGAAACGTTTTTTGTTTTTACTATGCTTTCTTTTTGCTGTGCCAATCTTTGCCCAATCAACTTTTAAATCATCCTTCATGCCTGAAAATGATCTCGACAAACAAGATGGTTTTTATGACAACGGTATGACAGAAGATCAGTTTAATGCAATTATTGATAGTGTAACTAAATATTATGAACCTACTGTACAAAATTTAGGTGAGACATTAATTGTTGAAAGAAACTGGGATGATGCTACTGTAAATGCTTATGCCAATCAAAATGGAACAGAATGGCAAGTACATATGTTTGGTGGTTTAGCACGTAGACCAGAGGTTACCCCTGACGGTTTTGCCATGGTCTTGTCGCATGAAATCGGGCATCATCTCGGTGGATTTCCTTTTGTTTCTACTTGGGCTGCAAACGAAGGACAAGCAGATACTTTTGCAACACATGTAGCCGCTAATATTATATGGGCTAATGATTATTCAATTATTACCAGTGTAAACCCAGATGGTAAAAATCTATGCGACAAATACCTACCTGCAAATAAAGATAAAAATCTTTGCTACCGAGAGATGAATGCAAACTACTCGTTAGCTAGTCTGTTAGCTGCTCTTGGCGGGACTAAAATTAGTTTTACAACTCCCGATAAAACTATTGTAAGAAAAACTAATAATGAACATCCCAATGCACAATGTCGATTGGATACATATGTTGCTGGAACTTTGTGTGGGATTCTTTGGGATAATAATGTTATACCTAAAACCGAAACAGAATCTGCTAAATACTCATGCACAGGCAGTAAAAATGGACCATACCCTATCCAAGCAAGACCTTTGTGTTGGTTTCATCCTTCCTAATGTGACATCCTCCCCTGCCTAAAGGCAGGGGCTTCCCTCGCTATGCAGCTTTGCTGCATGAGGCGCATAGGATTAGCTCTACTTTGGGGTCAATTACAATCTGAAAGACAAAAATGATTGGCTCTAACCTTTATGCTTAAAGTACTGAACTCTTTTCTCTTGCTTGGAAACACTTTCCTCACTGGGTTTTTTACTACCAAACCAATATAGTACTCTTCTCTTACCCGTTCTCTTATCTGGTTTTCTAGTAACTAATGCCCATTTTTTCTTGCCTGTTTTCTTATCAACTTTCTGTACAAGTATACCAGTAACTATCATTTGTAATGTTGATATAATTATTTTTTGTATATCCATATGTCACCAATATTTCGGTTTAGAACTCTTCTCAGCCTCGTTACCCACATCAGAGATATCATGAGCCAGATACAACAAAGTTTGATTATCTTTTCCGTCAATATCTTTTAATTTATCTTCCAATAAAATTTTCAAATCCTGCATATATACTTTGTTACCGATAGTGCTGTATAATGCACGTATCAAATAGTAAAGACCATCCCCGCTTGCAATAATTTTAGACATGTTATTCCTTTCTATTCTTAACGAACAGCTATGTTCTTACCTTCTTTTGTAAGAGTAGCAGCACCACTGCTACTAATTTTAACAAATCCTTTTTTCTCTATTACTACCTCTTTAAAAGATAACCAGTATTTAACATTCTATGCGTTAAAAGCATACTATTAAAAATATCAATGTATATAGTATATTACAAGTTTTTTATAAAAAAAGTAAAAAATTTATTAAAGTAGCTAAAGTTTTGCCAAAAAAGTTCCGAACTAGAATTTATAAAGGCTGGATGTGGCCTTTAAAACAGAAGGAGAAAACAACATGAAAGCATTATTAACAATCCTCGTACTGACTATGCTGCTAGTAGCCTGTGGTAAGGGTGGATCTAAAGGTTTAAATCCAGCATTAACACCAGATACCACAGACACCACGATACCACAAACACCAGACACCACAAACAATACAACAAACAGTGCAACCACTGGAACAGTTGGAACAGTTGAGGCAATAAGTAATGGTAACAGCGCAAGTATGGCAACAAATACTGCCACAAAAACTACTACTACTACTACTACTACTACTACTACTACTACTACCACTAATTCAGATCCCAGTGCAAATACAACTACCCTACCAGCACCGCCAGCACCGCCAGCACCGCCAGCACCGCCAGCACCGCCAGCACCGCCAGCACCGCCAGCACCGCCACCAGTTGTAGTCGAAGTTCCAGCGGACCCCCAAACCACCGTCACCAACCCCTCAGTCCTTATTAACGCTGGCGCATTATATACTAACGCTACTAGCGTAACGCTTACCCTGTCGGCTACTAATGCGGTTCAAATGTATATTACTAATACCGCTGCATGTACTTCAGACGGTTCATGGCAGACATATAATACCACAGCCACATGGACTCTCGGTGAAACCAATTCTACTGCTACTGTTTACATTAAATACCGTGATAGCCAGAACGCTGAATCGGCCTGTGTTAGTACCACTATTATTCAAAATATGATCCCACCTACTAACATCAGTGTCTCCGGTCCTACCACGGTAAATACTATAGGTTTCACCCTAACCCTAGCCGCTACCAATGCGGTTCAAATGTATATTACTAACATCGATTGTAATACTGGCGGTGTTTGGCAAGCTTATGCTACTTCATTGGCATGGAACATCGCTCAGACCAATGCAGTTAATACCATCTATGCTGCCTTTAAAGACATTGAAGGTAATGTATCCTGTACCAGTACCAGTGTTACCCATCAAGATAATCAGGCTCCCAATAATCTTTCGTTTTCAATTAACTCTGGTGCCGCTACCACTACTAGTACATCAGTAACCCTACTCCTGAGTGCTACCGATACTGAACTGGCTCAAGTCAATGTATCTAATAGTGCTAACTGTACTGGTGGTAGCTGGGAGAACTTCGTAGCTAATTCTGGTAGCAGCGAACAGATGTCTTGGACATTAACAACTACCTTTGGTCCCGCTATAGTGTCGGCTATGTTTAAGGATGCTGCTGGGAACTCATCGGCTTGTACCACGGCTACTATCGATGTCGTGGCTACTAATACCGCTACTCAAGTTTCTACTGGTCGTTATCATACCTGCGTACTTAATGCTAATGGTCAAGCGTTTTGTTTTGGTTGGAACCAGTATGGTCAACTGGGTTATGGTTATGCAACAACTATTTATGATACTCAAATTGGTGGTTCACTTAGTACCGTAGGAACCAATAAAACCTTCATCAATGTTGGAACCGGTAGAACCATTAAACAACTTGCACTGGGCTGGTTTCATTCTTGTGCATTACTTGATGATGGCTCTGTAAAATGCTGGGGATTGAATCAATATGGTCAACTTGGTCAAGGTAATACCAATACCCTTGGTATCAATAATGACATGGGTGATACACTCCCCACAGTAGCTTTAGGTGGTACTGCTGTTCAGATATCATCCAGCGAATACCATACCTGTGCCATTATGAGTACCGGTAGTTTGATCTGCTGGGGTTACAATTCAACGGCACAGTTAGGTATCAACAGCACCGTAAACGTAGGTGATCAGCCAAGTCCGGTTTTCACACCGGTTAATCTCGGTACTGGTAAAACTGCGGTTCAGGTAAGTGCTGGTTCTGATATAACCTGTGCCGTTCTTAATGACCAAACCGCTAAATGCTGGGGTAATAATGCTAACGAACAAACCGGTCAAGACATTGCGGACTTTTATGGCACCGGATCTTATCTAATCGGTGATCGTGCTGGTCAGATGGGTAATACCTTGCCAGCAATTGCAATGGGCGTAGGTGCTTTAGTAACTAAGATAGCTGCTGGAAATATTCATGCCTGTGCTCTTTTAACTACGGGTGGTGTTAAGTGCTGGGGTATCGTAAATGATGGCCAAATCGGATACGAGCCGGTATATCAGAAAGGTAACAATAGACCCTATGTGACCTTCTCAAGTACTTTTGTAACGGTAACCGATCTTGCAGTTAGCCCTTGGCATACCTGCGTAGTAACTACCGCTGGTGGTGTTAAGTGCTGGGGTAGAGCCGCTGCCGGTGCCCTTGGTCAGGATTATGGTACAGGTGCAATTAGCTCTTTTGGTACTACCAATGACATGTATAACGATACTGTGTTTCCCTATGTTTACATTGGAGCCGGTGAAACCGCCAGTACCATTAGCGTTAATATCAATACTAGCTGTATAACTTATACCGATGGCACCGCTAAATGCTGGGGTACTAATAATGGTGATCTTGGTCAAGGAAATACTACAACTACAATGTATGGTGCTAACCCCGGTGATATGCAGAGCCTACCACCGATCTAAATGGGAACAAGTAAGAATCCCGAACCCCGTTGTTTTCT
>Ga0209777_10005931_pt1 | contig 13911 bp, 13 predicted proteins | sample FrelakmetHBP12HB_FD_187147 | JGI IMG/M metagenome (GOLD analysis project Ga0209777, IMG submission 187147) | Freshwater lake sediment microbial communities from the University of Notre Dame, USA, for methane emissions studies -HBP12 HB (SPAdes)... | ecosystem: Environmental > Aquatic >...
CATTCAGGGAGACATCATATCTCTTGGCTTTATCAATCGAGACTAGCGGCTGAGAAAGAGTACACTGCACTAACTTTAACGTTTAACGCTGGAGTCTCTGTCCCAGAGCCAATTTACCAGAATAGGCACACGGTCGTAATGCAGAGGATCGAGGGGCACCAGCTTTCGGATATCCCTACTCTAGACGACCCAGAAACATACCTCGACGAGATCCTGGAGAACCTCAATAAGGCCTACAGAGCGGGTGTCATCCACGCCGACATGAGTGAGTTCAACATAATTGTCTCTGACGAGGGTGAAGTCTATCTGATAGACTGGCCGCAGTATATCCCCTCAACTCATCCCAATGCGGTGGAAATACTGCAGAGGGACGTGTATAACATTTTGACCTATTTCTCGAGAAAGTTCAAGATAAAAAAGGGTCTCGACGATGCATTAAGTCTGGTTAAGAGCTGAGACTTGTATTAACAAATAGAGTCTAGCAGTCCTCAACTTTTTTTAGACGAGAACTTGGTTGGTATTCATTTAGATTATCTCGGGGTAGGTTTATGAGCTGGCTTGTTCATAAATTCTTCAACACTTAGAATAAACTTATTTTCACAGCTGATGCGTGTACGCATAAAAATTGTTATAAAGATAAAAAAAATTTAGTATATGATGATTTTGGACTCGACGAAAAATGAAATTGACAAAAGCGAAGGAAATACAAAATTATATGATAACTTGAATGATAGTATCTCTAAAGGAGATATCAACGCGATTGTGATTGCTAGTAGAACAGGTAATTTATCTTTAAAAATCGCTGAAAAATTTAAAGGTGTTAAGCTCGTTAGCGTTACAGAGTTTCTTTATTCTGATGACGTAAAAAAAGAAATGAAAAAAGCTAATATTAACTATATAGAAAAATCCGATCTACCGATACAGGATAAAGCCACCGTTAGAGATACTTTACTAATGTTTGGTTCCGGAGTAAAAACTGCTATAGAGGTAGCTACAATTGCAGCAGATAAAGGGCTAGTAAGCGGTAAAGTAATTTCAATATCAGGTGGGAAAAAAGGAGTAGATACCGCCCTACTTATTAAAACATCTAAAACAAACAATATGTTCGACCCGGATCCCGAAAAGAGATTGGCTGTTATAGATTTTCTAATCTTTAATAATAGCATTTAACTAATTTCGTAAAAAAAATGTTTTTTATCTTTGAGTTATAAGTTATAGACATATGATTCTAGGTTTCTGTGGAAGTCCAAGATCTGGTGCCACCGAATATGTGATAAAAGAGGCTTTGAGGATGATTGAAATGAAGGGTCATAAAACGGAATTTTATTCTATTAAGGATAAAGAAATAAGATATTGTATTCATTGTGATTATTGCCTTCAAAAAAAGGGTTGCATTTTTAACGATGACATGAATTTATTGTATGAACTTTTAAAAGAAGCAGAAGGAATAATCATTGGATCTCCTGTTTATAATGGTGGAATTACTGCTCAAACGAAGGCTGTATTAGATAGAACCAGAGCGATTGTGGCTGCTAATCCTAAGGTATTTGAAGGAAAAAAGGGAATCGCTGTAACTATTGGCGGAGATAGAAATGGAGGGCAGGAGCTGGCAATTCAGCAGATAATTACTTTCTATATTTTGAATGGAATAATTCCATTAAGCGGAGGGTTTTTTGGGGCCAATATTGGGGCAACTTTCTGGTCAAAGGATACACTTGAAGGCGTCATAGCAGATGAGGAGGGATTTAAAAGCTTAAAAAAAACTGTAAAAAGATTTTTAGATTATATTGATAAAAAGTCTGAAAGCACGGAGTTATCTTATTAATGCAAGGAAAAATAAAGATCGCTTGGGGAATTACGGGAAGTGGAGATAAAATAAGAGAAATATTCGAGATGATGTCAAAACTCTCCAAAAATAATGACGACAAATATGATGTCGAGATATTTGTGTCAAAGTCTGGTGAACAGGTTTTAAAATACTATAAACTCATTAACTTGTTGAAATTAAATTTTAACAAAATTTGGATCGAAAAGGATGCAAATACTCCGTTTTTAGCTGGGCGATTGCAAAGTGGAGAATTTAAGCTGCTCTTTGTTGCGCCAGCTACATCTAATACAGTTGCAAAAGTAGCACATGGGATATCGGATACAATGCTTACAAATGGTATTATACAGGCTTTGAAGGTTTATGTTCCAGTTTTTATCATGCCTAGTGACTTAAATGAAGGCATGACTACGACTGTTTTACCTAATAATCGTATACTGAAAATTCGGATAAGAAAGGAGGATGCTAACAACGTGAAAACCATTTCGAGTATGGATGGAATAACAATAATCGAAAAGATTGAGGATATAAAGCATATTTTTGAATAAATTTATAAGGTAATCAATATCTCCACCCACTTAGAAGTAAAAGAAAAAGCGAGGCAGCAGTTAAGTCAGCGGTTGTCCCAGGATTAAGTAAACCATCTGTGCCCTGAAGATCAAGGTCAAGCTTTTCGGTTAGATTTCTTCCTGTCTGTGAACCATATCCACCATGATTAAGAATCTCTCTTGCTCTATCACTCACATATTTAGCTGTCATTAAATCATTTTTTCTCACAATAAGCGAGTCTGGGTTTTGTGAGAGGAGGTAAAGAAATGTGTCAATTGTTGCTGTATTAATGTTACGTGAACTTTTAATTGCCTCAACTAGGTAGGGATATCCTTCCTTAGCTGTTATACTGTACCCTGTAATCCATTCCTTACAAATTGTGTCTCGTTCAGCACATTTAATGAAAACGTCATATAGATTAATTTTATCTCTGAGAATTTGCTTAATTGAAGATTTTTCGTTGACATCTAAATCCGATGCTGAACCAAGTACCTTGTCAGTCATTGAATAACGAATTGAACGATAAACAGATACAGCGTCCTTTGGAGTCGTGGACTTCATTGTTTTATTCGCTACTTGGATTAAATCATCAACTCGGATGCTTTCATCTCTTAAAATATATCCCGCAGCTACAGCTATTGGAGCGAATAAGAGGACGATTCCTAGGTTTACATTTCCTCCACTTTGCCATTTGAACGAGTTCTTGATTGCTGAGTAAACACAATTCCCTAATCTCAACTCTTCCCAGGTTTTATGTCCCGCTTTTATATCGAACCCAGCTTGTGCAAGTTTGTTTATTGAAGGTGAAAGAGCGATGCTTCCAGCGAGAAAATGTTCATATTTTGTTGTCATGAAATCGTGTAATCGGTGAACATTTCCAGGTTTAGGATAGGCTGATACCTCAAGAAGCGTTGCTAATTGTGCACAGCCTGCGACATAATTTCCAACTTGAGATTTTCTCAAGGTGAATCAAAGGTTGATCCTTGTTGCATCTACTTATATGGTTCGTCGAAAATAGATTCGTTATGTTTAATTATAATGGGTTAATTGAGGGGGACTTTATAGAGACAATTGATGGCCTTTTTTTCGCTGTTAAGGGCTTTAGACATCCAGTGGATCGAGTTATAGCCTATTTACGATATATTCCCGATCCTCATGGAGATAGAAAATTAAAAAAAATCAGATATAGAAGAGTATATGATTTAGAAGATACTAAAAATTATCTAATAAAATATTATCCTGTTTACCTAAGCTGGGTTGATTACATTTCTCAGACTTTACAAACTGTACCTCATACAAGGATAAAAAGAATTTACAAACCTAGAGAAGCATTAAAGAAAATATATAGAAACAAAAAAATAAAATTAAATTATTTAACATATGAGTTTATATCTAGTTTATCGAATCAGAGTAAAGTACCTAAAGAAAATATTGGCATATCCGGTTCATTACTAATTGGATTAGCCACAGATAATTCGGACATAGATCTCATAGTATATGGTGAAGAAAATGGTAGAAAAATATATGATGGATTAATGAAAATGAGAAGAGATTCAAGTGTGACTTGTCCTCTTGACTTTAAAAATGCAACTAAAATCGCTTTTTCCAGATGGGGTAAAACTAGTATAAAAACTGAGAAATTCATCGAAAACGAAATAGAAAAAAGACTTCATGGCCTTTTTAATGAAAAAGAGTACTTTATTAGATTAATCAATGTTCCAATTTTTGAAGAAACGGCCAAACCCTTAAAACTTGTAATGAGTAGAGCCACTATTAAAGAAGATAAATATTCAATTTTCACTCCTTGTACTTATAAAATTGAAGACATTGTAGGTTCCGGCGAAATAGATTTACCAAATATTACTGAGTTATGGAGTCTGAGAGGAAAATTTACTGAACAAGCAAAAAAAGGTGATGTAGTTGAATTTAAAGGAACTATTGAAGAAGTAGTTATAAATAAAGAAAAAAAATATAGAGTTGCATTGATAAGCGATCAAGATTATCTAATCCCAGTAGGGTATTTAGCCGATACATTTTAGTAATTATTATAAACAATATTTCCTATCTGATTCGATGAATCGAAGCACTTTTAAAAAAAAATTGGATCAAATGGGGTTCGATTATGGAAGCACTATTGAGACCATATTGACGACTTGGAACCATGATAGAACGGTTAACGCAGCGCCTATGGGCGTTATAAGAAACATCAAAGACCAAATAATAATTAAGCCCTATAAATCAAGCAACACTTATAGAAATATGCTAAGGAAAGAGGAAGCCTGTATTAATTTAACCCAGGATTCAGAAATTTTTTTGAAAACTGCATTCAAAGATGAAAATCTAGGTTCATTTTCTATAAAGAAAGGAGAGCTTTTTCTCGATGGCTCTGATGCTTCAATTATATTGAAAATTATTAATTTTGAATTTGAGGATGAAAATAGATTTGCATTTAAATGTGAGATTCAAAAAATAATTACGAAAAAAAGAATTCCTGTAGGTTTCAGCCGGGGAAAAAATAATGCAATAGAAGCAATAATTCACGCGAGTCATATTAGATATAAGATAAATGAAAGCGGTGAAGACATTAGAACGGATCTAATTAATTTTAATTATAATATTCAAATAATAAGGAAAGTTTCTGCTAGTAATTCAATTGAAATGAAAGTCGCCAATAAGCTTGAATCATTGGTTGAAAAATGGAGGTTAGTAAAATAAAGGTCATTGTATCTACACCTGCTCGGTTGCACTTCGGCATAGTAGATATGAGGGGTGATCTTGGTCGGATTCATGGAAGCATTGGAGTTGCAATAAATGAACCTAGATTAATTATTAGTGCTACTCGATCTCCCACTCTAAAAGTCACAGGATCTAGATCTAATAGGGTATTGGAATTCGCCAAGATCATCCTTGATGATGCAGGTATAAGCGAAGGCGTTAATTTTCATGTAATAAAAGACATACCTGAACATTCAGGCTTTGGATCAGGGACTCAATTGGCCCTTGCTGTTGGTTCCTCAATATCACGTCTATTTGATCTTAATCTGAGTGTCACGAACCTAACAATGAAATTATCAAGGTCAAAGGTATCTGGAATCGGGACCCAGACGTTTCAGCATGGGGGCTTCATCGTGGATGGTGGGCACAGAATGGATAAGTTAAACTCTGTACCACCTTTGGTCTTCCACTCAGATATTCCATTAAACTGGCGCTTCATTATTGGTGTACCCAAGATTAACCAAGCTATAAGTGGAGAGATAGAGAAAAAAGCTTTCAAAGCATTCGAGCCACCATCTCAAGAAATTGTAGGTGAGGTCGCCAGAATTGTCTTAATGAAGATGATTCCGAGCATCATCGAGAAGGATATAATCGAATTCGGAGAGTCAATGACCGATCTCGATTTCAAGTTTGGCGAATATTGGATGAAAGTCCAAGGAGGACGTTTTAGTCACCCGCTTATTGAAGCGGGAGTAAATCATTTATTGAAGTCCGGTTCATACGGCGCTGGGCAGAGCTCATGGGGTCCCGCATTTTATGGATTAGCGGATGGGGAGAAACATGCAAGGAAGATCACAGAAAGTCTTAATGAATTCTTGAATTCCCAAGGCAGACAAGGAACGGCATTTTTTACCAAGGCGGATAATAGAGGGGCCATATTTCAGGAAAAAAAAGATAATGATGGTAATGGGGAGATGCGTTGAAAGTTCTGGCAATCACTGGAAAAATGGCGGAAAACATAGTTAAAAAATATGTCAAAGAAATTAATCATGATATAGATGTTCAAGTACTACCTATCTCTGTTGCAGCTTTTATCACGCCCGAATTTACTCTTGAACATCTATCATCGATGAGAAACAAAGACTATGATATGATCTTATTACCTGGATCGGTTCAGGGGGACGTCTCAATTGTTGAAAAAAAGGTTGGTATTCCTACATTTAAAGGACCAACACATGCAGCAGATATCGCTATATGTTTTGAGGAAGGAATAGAGCTTTCAAAAACTCTTTCAGCGACAGAGGTCGTAAAATCTGCGGTTAATAAAAGAGCTGCAGAGAAAATTAATTCTATTAAAAAAAACTGGAAGAAGATTTATCGTAGATATGGAGGTCTTATTATAGGTTCTTCAAAAAGAGCTTTGGCGATAGGCTCTCACTTTCCTATGCCTATCATTGCTGAAATTGTCAATGTCCCAACAAGAAACATGGAGGAGATAACAAAGTTAGCAAGATATTACGAATCGGAAGGCGCAGGGATCATTGATTTGGGGATGATAGCTACAAAATCTTTTCCTGAAAAAATACCAAAAATAATAGAGACTGTTAGGTCTTCAGTTAATCTCCCCATAAGCATTGACACATTGAATGAGGACGAAATTATCGCTGCGGCGAGATCGGATATTGATCTCATCTTGAGTATAGACGCTGGAAACATGGAAAAACTAGTCGAGACGTGCCGTGATATTCCAGTTGTAGTTCTTCCTTCGAATATCAGAAAAGGAAGATTGCCTCGAGAAGCTGTGGCGAGGGTTAAAAGCCTCAATTTTAATCTTAGAAATGCAAGAAAGCTAGGGTATACAAAAATTATCGCTGATCCGGTGCTTGAGCCAGTATTTCAACCAGGTTTGATGAACTCTTTAAAAGCATACACCCTTTTTCGAGTGAGTGATCAGATTACACCAACCCTATTTGGATTGGGTAACGTTAGTGAACTGATGGATGTTGACTCGGTTGGAGTAAATGGATTATTAGCAGCCATCGCTTATGAGGTCGATGCGAATCTCCTATTCACACCAGAGTATAGTAACAAGACAAAGAAAAGCGTTCACGAGCTGTATGTTGCATCTCAAATGATGTTCCTAGCTAAAAATAATGAGAAGGTACCGAAAGACATAGGCATCGATCTTCTTATGCTTAAGGAGAAGCGTTGGATAGAGCAGCCTAGGGAGGAAATAGAGGCTAATACTATCTCAGTTCAGAGAGCTTACAGAGAATCGAAATTTGAACCGGATAACAAGGGATGGTTCAAGGTTCAAATAAATAGGGATACAAAGGAAATTGAGGCTCTATATTATCATTATGGAGATGATAGACTAAAAGCCGTCGTTTCTGGTAGGGAAGCAACAGAAATCTATCAAACCATCATAAGAGAAAAGATGATTGAAAAAATGGATCACGCCGCCTATCTTGGCAGGGAGCTTGCAAAGGCCGAGATAGCTATTAAACTTGATCGATCTTATGTTCAGGACGAGAAACTTTTCTAAATTCTTCATCCAATCGAATAATAATTATTGGTGTATGTTCCACACTATCGAGCATCTTGTATGATACATCTGTCAAACCTGTACTAAATCTCGTTGACATACCCCACGCTGTCCTTCCTCCTCCACGCTCAGAAGTCTTATGCGCGATTTTAGTAAACCATAACATTCGGTCTGGGTTAAGTGGTTCACCGACATATGCAACTGGTGTGGGACGCTCTCTTAAATTGAATAATCTGCCTAAGATATAAGAAAAAAATCCACCGAAATGTATGAAACCAGGGGTCTGGACCCTGCGAGGTGCTATATGCAAATTTCTCCAGGAGAATGTCGAGTCTCCGTCGGCGATTATTATATTTACGGTTAATCCTTTTCTCCTAAGTATTTCTTCTCTTATATTATATGCAATTTTCTCGGGTTCGATTAGAGGCAGACTCACTAAGGAATATGGGAGGTTACTCGCGTCGATTCCTCCCTCAGAATAATGTCTGAGAGCCTGTAGAAGACCTACTTTTCTCAGCGCAAGTTGCTTATGCCGTGCCCCATAATCTAAAGGGTAGTTTCTCAGGTTTGTTATCGTTTTTTGTTTGAGACTTGTTATTCGGCCTAATGGTCCGCCCCATATTCTCCGCATCCAAATGTTTGCTATAGCATTAGCTACGATTCCTGGCTTTACTTTCGACTCATCGACTACCAAACCAAATGAGGTTGCTAAGGCCTTCTCTGAAATTACTAAATATGCACCATCACTAATCTTTCCATCAATGTTAGAAAGAATCTCATCAATTACAGATGTGCCAGGCCTCCAGTACCTCGTTTTAATCTTCCTAATTTTGAGCTTCAAATAACACCCTGCCATAAAGCACTACTCAAATATATTGATGGCTATAACTCCTGAGATTAAGCTTTATTCATCTCGATAAGATATTTTTCCAGATTTTTAATTTCCTTTAAAGCAAGTGAGTTCTCGTCATAATCAATTAGAGAGATGCCTCTCATATCCGCCTCGACTACCGAGGGGTCATAAGGGATATATGCTGCGATAAATAAGCATAATTGTCTCATTTTTTCATCAATGAATTGCTTCTCGTAAGGTGAATTGATTTTATTCCCTACGGCAACTAAGGTTTTAATTTCGACGTCTTTGGCTAGTTTTATGATACGTCGTACTGTGTCGATGGACTTCATCCTAGGTTCAACAATTACAAGCATGACATCCATTTGCCTTGCCGTACCACGTCCAAAATGTTCTAAGCCGGCTTCCATATCCATAATTACAGCTTCCTTTCTTTGAATTACGAGATGCTGAACGAGTACTCTTAAGAGGGCGTTCGCCCCACACATACACCCCGAGTTTCCTGCTTTAATGGTGCCCATTACTAGAAGTTTAACGCCGTCTGGAGCATCTACACCGTATCTTTCGACGATATCATTCACTCTAGGAGTCATATTGAAGATACCGCCGAATGTTTGATCCGAGGCTATGCCTGTTTTTTCTTCGATCAGGGGGACGTTATCAGATAATGGGATGATCTTATCAGCGATTTCGGGTTTTATTCCTAATGCTGTGGCGAGATTTATATTCGGATCAGCGTCGGCTGCAAGAACCCTATATCCGTCGCGTGCTAATAAACGTGCTAGGTTAGCTGATATTAGTGTCTTACCTACCCCGCCTTTACCTGACACAGCAATTTTCATTTTTCTTTCACCAACGGGATATAACCTGCATTTGTTAGTATGGATTTAACTGAATTGTAAGATGGGGAAGTTGAGGACAATTCTAGCAATGATCGTCCTTCAATATTGAATTTTCTCACTTCATCATCTGGAAATATTCTACCCACATACTTGAATGTCTGATTTTTTGCATCGGTCTCAAATTCTTGTGAAAATGTGTACCCACCAACCAAGTAGTAATTTTCAAAGATGATTCCAACCTCTCTCATGATCTTGTATGTTCTTTTAGCGTTATCGAGACTTTTTTTAGATGCATCAAGTATATTAAAGACGTCCTTGACACTTTTCGTTATCCTGCGGTTTAGATGTTCGACACCTGCCGGCGAGTCCACGATAACATATTTGTAGTTTTTAGCCCAGCGCTCAATTATCTGACCTAGTGAGTGATCTGGAAGGCAGTAACAACCCTCTATCCATTTGGTTCCCACCCCTACGAAGTCGAAAAAGCTTTTGCCTTCATAGAGAGTCTCCTGGAAGAGGTATGGCTCAATTTTATCGGTTGGACTCATGCCAACCTTAGTAGTCATCTTCCTCTCCTCAAGGATCTCAGAAAGGACCTCGGCTATCGATTTCTTTTTCTCTTCAGAAATGTTGATGCCCAACATTTCAGAGAGACTTTCATCGGGATCTGAGTCGATAAGAAGTATTGGAGTTAAGCCTATTTCTCCGAAATATCGAGTCATTAATGTTGTAAATGTGCTCTTGCCAGTTCCGCCTCTCCCGGTGACGACGATGATGTTCTCGTTTTTGTTGGACATTGAGATGGGTATAATTGGGAATATTGAGTGTTAAAGCTTGATCTTATCAGTTATACTTTTTCTATTTATAGGATGGGAAATACTCTTTATCACCTGGTATGTAAAGGGCCTTTGAATATTCCTCCATGAATTCAACGTCGACTAATAGGTCTACATATACGGTCTTTGTCGCAGCCTCTTTTGCTTCTTTACGTTTTTCATTCGAAAGGAGAGTCAAGTAAGCACCTGCGAGAGAGCCATTACCAATAGGATGGATTTTTGCATTGGGAAACTCGGGCAATATGCCTATTTTTGTAACATTTTCCAAGTCAGAGTATGTGCCAAAAGCCCCTGCAAGGTAGACATTATTGACGTCGCGTATGCCAAGTTTCAGTTTCTTCATGAGTACTGTGATAGCTCCACACGCCGCAGCCTTACTATCTATCACATAATCTAAATCAACCTGTGTTATTACTATGTCCTGCCCTATCTCTGTTTTATTCGCTGGTGTAATAACATACTCTAAACCCCATTTCCCCTCTCTAATGAATCGAGAGGAATTTGGTATGAATTTTCCTGCAAAGTCTATTAACTTAACTCTATAAAGCTCTGCTACAACATCGATTAGACCTGAACCACAGATACCCTTGGCTCTACCACCCTCGATCACAGAGTATCCTGACTCATGAGTCGTGGGATCGATCCTTACATGGTCTATCCCTCCACGCGCAGCCCTCATGCCATGCCTAACACCCTCTCCCTCAAATGCGGGGCCTGAAGCACATGAACTAGAGAAAAGCCATTGTTTATTACCAAAAATTATCTCTCCATTTGTACCAAGATCTACAATAAGGTTGACGCCTTCAGATTTTTGAATATTTGAGGTGAGAATATCACCAATCGCGTCGCCTCCGAGAAACCTACTAACATTTGGCAAGCAGTAAAGATACGCTTCAGGGTGCAGATCAAGCCCAATTGATTTCGCTTTAACTATAATGGGATCCCTTGAAACATTGACATTCGCTTCTTCGAGGTAGGCTGAGTCAACCCCAACAAATAGGTGGTTCATAACTGTATTTCCACCGACACATATGTCGGTAATAGAGGAGGGGGAAACTCCGGCTTCAGATGTTAACTTATCTATTATGTTCTTCACACTATCGACAGCCGCCCGCTGAAGCCTCAAAAAACCTTCTCTTTTTCGGGCATAAGATAGCCTTGTAACTAATTCCTCTCCATAAGTAATCTGTCTGTTCAATTCTGATGCCCGGTTTAAGACATTTCCGTTATTAAGATCTACAAGTAAACCGACAATTGTTGTGGTGCCTAGATCAAATGCGAGGCCAAAATTCCTCTTTGTGCTATCTCCCCGTTCAATGTCTATGATCTCTGGGTAACCTCTTGCCCGTGAAATAAGGGCTGTCGCCTCGACATCATTTAAGAGGGTCTGTAATTTATTGTAAATCTCCTCGCTTGCTCTTGGTTGAACCCCTGTATAATTTCTTAGTTTAATGCTTTTAAAAGGAAAATTATGATTGATATTAGATTTAGTATCGACGAGGGACTTTTGAGATGGGGGGTCAAGTTTTTGTAATGAAATTTCTGTGTTTAACAGGATCTTTGGGCTTTCTATTCTACTTTCCACTGGGATTGTAATAACACAATCTTCCAGAATGGTGACCATACATGCTAAATAATATTTTTCTCGAATCTCATTGGGATGAAGTAGTTTATCGGGGAGAGTTGATTTCTTCTTAATTTTTCCCTTTTCAAGAATTACCTTACATTTACCGCATTCACCCTTTCCTCCGCAGAGAGACTCAATCCTAATTTCTTCTCTCCTCATAATGTCGAGAAGATTATCCCCTTTCTCTGCCTCTACAACTTTCCCTATGGGATTGAATATTATTTTTACAGTCAAGGGGATCATTATAAATCACGTGCGAGCTTAAAAATTCTAATTAATTTATTACGAAATTTTTTCTACTTACTTACCTTAATGTTTAGGGTTAATCTTAAAAATTGTTTCAACATAATGTAATATGTACGCCTATCCAATTAGGGATGTAATGTGAATAATGCGAAGATAAGTGATGTGTGAGGTTAACGCTTTAAGAAGGAACTGAATTTGGAAAAATTGAAAATTGCTATGTACTGGGGTGCAGCTTGTGGTGGCTGCGATATTTCGGTACTGGAAATTGGGGAACATATTCTTGATTTAGTAGCAGCAGCTGACATCGTTTTCTGGCCTGCCGCGTTGGATTTCAAATATGCAGATGTTGAGAAATTACCTCAAAAATTTATTGATGTGTGTTTATTTAATGGTGCTATTAGAACTTCTGAAAATAAGCATATCGCGGAACTCTTGCGAGCGAAATCAAAGATACTGATCGCATTTGGCTCATGTGCAGTTGAAGGATGTATACCTGGTTTAGCGAATCTCAAGAAACGTGAAGATATTCTCTCTCGAGTCTTTATAGAAACGCCTACTACTGTCAATCCTAAAGGTCAACTTCCTAGAATGAACGTTAATGTGCCAGAGGGAGATCTCGAGTTACCAGCGTTCTCAGAAAAAGTAGAGACATTAGCCCAAGTCGTTGATGTTGATTACTTCATCCCAGGTTGCCCACCCGTAGGTGAGCAGGTATGGAATGGAATCCAGAAGCTGATTGGAGGATCTTTACCTCCAAAGAAGTCCTACATTGGGTGTGGCACTAGAGCATTATGTGAAGAGTGCCCAAGGAAAAGAGAAAAAAAGAAAATTAAAAAAATATACCGAAATTATCAGTTGGTTCCTAATACAGAGGATTGCCTATTGGAACAAGGGCTTGTATGCGTCGGTCCCGCTACCAGAGAAGGATGCGGTGCCCAGTGCATTAAAGCAAACATGCCTTGCATTGGTTGTTATGGGCCGATTCCTGAAAATAGTGACCAAGGAGCGAAGATGATCTCAGCTTTAACATCAACACTTGATGCTGAAAGTGATATTGAAGCTAAAACTATTTTAAATGATTTAGTCGACCCAGTTGGAACGTTTTACTACTTCAGTGTTGCTAATTCGGTCTTAAAGAGGTCTAAACCTTGAAAGTCACTATAGATCCCGTTACGAGACTTGAAGGGCATGGAAAAATTGAGATATTTCTTGATGATGAGGGAAACGTAGCAAACACCTACCTTCAGATACCTGAATTACGTGGTTTTGAGAAGTTCTGTGAGGGACGACGGGTTGAGGAGATGCCAAATATTACGTCGCGTATATGTGGCGTTTGCCCTGAAGCCCATAGCATGGCTTCACTAAAAGCTCTTGATTCGGTTTTCCAAGTCGAACCCTCGAACCCAGTAAAAAAGGTTCGAGAACTTCTTTATAGTGCATTCCAATTTGCCGATAAAGTGACCAATTTCTATATTCTTTCTGGTCCGGATTTCATCGTAGGGCCAGAATCTAAACCTGAAGAAAGGAATATTCTAGGTGTAATTAACAAAGTAGGGAAAGAAATCGGAATTTCAGTAATAAAACATCGATTAATGGGTCATAAAATTATTCAACTTATCGGTGGACGTCAAGTTCATTCAAACTATGCTATTCCAGGTGGAGTTAGTAAACCAATTAGTACTGAAGAATGCAACGAAATAAGAAAAATGGCTGAAGATATGGTTAATTTTTCGAAATATACACTCAATTTATTTGATGATATTGTTCTCAAAAACCAGAAAATTATGGACATGATTTTGAGCGAAAACTTCGCAATAAAAACTTATTATATGGGTACTGTGGACGAAAAAAATCGAGTTAATTTTTATGATGG
>Ga0209777_10005932_pt1 | contig 13911 bp, 16 predicted proteins | sample FrelakmetHBP12HB_FD_187147 | JGI IMG/M metagenome (GOLD analysis project Ga0209777, IMG submission 187147) | Freshwater lake sediment microbial communities from the University of Notre Dame, USA, for methane emissions studies -HBP12 HB (SPAdes)... | ecosystem: Environmental > Aquatic >...
CAATCGGCTGGAAGTACAAGCCAGACCGAGATTGCTACGTCAAGCAGCGAAAGCTGCTTGACGCGGAGAACCCCCCGAATTTATTCGGGGGAGTATGTCAGTTGACTTTTTCCTTGGCATTTGGTCCTCCAGATTGATGGCGCGGGCAGGAATCGCACCTGCTCCGTATCGCTCCGGGGTAGCGGGGGATTGCGTCGCTTCGCCCCTTCTGCATTCGGTAGCCTGGCCTTCCCCTACCAAGCCAGCGTGTCGCTGTCCACGCCGCCGCGCCATTCCCAATACTATCAGGCCTTATGCTCCTCGTCAAGTCTTGATGGCGCGGACCGGATCTTCACCGGCCATCCCGCAATTCTGGATAAATCCGATACGAGGCTATATCTCCAGGTTGCATGCGTATCTCAGTACCGTTCCCAAAAACCTACCAAAATCTACTACTTGGTTGATTTCTGAGTTTGAGGCATTAACCGACCTTCGTCGATCCCACCAATGTGGGCGAAGGCTTTCAAGGGGTTAATCCTTACAGGCCTTGCGGCAAGGCTCCTATTCCCTATGGTCCCGAGGGACAACTGGGGAATTACCTTTCTTCCAACATTAAGGCTCCCGTTGACATCGGCATTGAGGGCGAAGCCCTCTCCGGTGTTTGGCTTTGAAACGTAGAGGCCCCTATGTGTCCTTTTGCCCGAGAACTCCGGCTCAGGCTTTCCCTTCTCGTACTCTGGCAGGGGGTCTCCATCAAGGAAAGAAGCTTTTGAAGTATAGGCTTCCTCCGTGAAACGGACCTCAATCCCTACCAGTTCTGCCTTGTACTTGATCTTCTCCAGGAGCAGTCTGAAAGGGATCCATTGGAAGTTTTGCCTGTCTTTCTGGCGCATCCTCTTCTTGATCCCCTGCTTCCAGCCCTTGTTCCTCCCGATGATGATCCTGCGGATCCCGTCTTCCAGGCATGCCTGGACTATCAGCTTAGAGGCGTGATGGAAGTAATTTTCTATTCGAAAATACCGCTTCCTCAGCCTCCTCTGGCTCGTCGGTTTCATGTTGAACCACCTGTTAAACGATTTGACGATCCTTCCGTTGACCAGTATGGGACGCCTGAGCAGCTTCCCCGGAGTCTGGCTCATGGAAACCTCTGTCATCGCGCACAGGTTGTTAACCCCGATGTCAATCTGGGCGGATGTCTCCGCCTTCTTTCCCTTGTCCTCCTTTTCTGCCTCGTAGGATATCTCTACCACGAACCCGAAACGCTTCGGCGTGATGACGACCTGTTGGAACTTCTTGTCCGACTTGACCGAGAAGCACTTGTTGGTTGGGATTATGATCCCCTCCCTCGCAGGCTTCTTAAGGATGGTCTCGTTATAGAAGATTACCTGAGCTAGCTTCCTCTTGTAGCCTGGAGGCTGGGGCTTCGCCAGGAACTTTGAACTGTCCTTGAACCAAGCGTTCAGGGACTTCTTGAAATTGGACCAATCGGTGATACACTTCCTGACCGTCTGCTTCGCAGTCTTCGTATTGTGGAGGTTCTTGAAGCAGTCCAAGTCCTTGACCGCTGCGATCAGGATGTTGATGTCCGGCAGCCGTTCCCCGGCAAACCGAGCCTGACGCATCATGAAACAACAGCGGTTGTAGAGGTCCTTGCTCTCCGAACAGAGCCGGATGATCTCAGGAGTCCCCACGATAGAATGCCGTTCCACGAGTACCATGCCATACTATTCGGAGGGCATACCCCTGTTCCTTCAACTATTTCTGCGGATTTTTCTTCCCCCTGGATTTAGACTCCAGCCTGCGGATCCTCCGGTTCTCCGCGCTCCTCTTCCCATAAATTTTATTGCTAAAAGAACTCGTCAGCGTCAGCATGTCCTCGACCAATTCCTCCTGGTAGGTCTTCCCCAGGATGTCCTGCATCCATTCGATTTCCGGAACAGACTTCCTCATATCTCTTGACGACCTCGTAGCCTTGGTCCGCGCAGTACGACAAGACCCGACCCAATTGCCAGCTTACGGGGAACAGAAGTTTTATCTGGCGTCGGGGTCATCGCCTATTATGACGCCAGCGATGACGACCGCCCCGATGATTATGACGGCGATCCAAAACAGGACTTCCAGGACTTCCCGAGGGACTACGTCAGTTGCAACAGCTTAATTTCGCTCTTCCCGACCGCATGGATCCCCTGCCTTCCGGGGAACAGGAAGGTCCCAGCGTCGACGAACCTCTCCGTGTCCGGGAAGGAACCGGTTTGGACGATGGCTCCGTTGGAAATCCCATATTTCAAAATTCCATCGTCCGTCGGGACGAACAGCGAGTCCCCTGCCGCCAGCTTTCCGCGCAGGTTGTCCAGCCAAGGCTCCGAACCCCTGTCAGCCGAGGCGGTCGCGACGACGGTCCCGTCGGGGCGGATCGCATGGCAATGGTTGACGATCTTGCTGCCTTCCTTGGAACCATGGAAGAACCAGCACAACCCGTCCGAGAAGGCGCAAGTCGAATCGATCAGTTGCCCCCTGATGGGGATCTGGACCGTGTCCTTGATCCCCTGGGACTCGGCGTCGAACACGAAGGCGACGCTCATTTCCCCGGCCCTATAGAACCCGAACCCGAACTTGGGACCGACCCAGAACAGCGTCTGGTTGGCCAGGACCTGGCCGATGGAGTCGGAGGAATGGATCCCCAGGACATCTTTATCCTTCCAGAGCGTCCCGCTGGCGACCCAGTAGCGATGGGCCGCGTTGGCGTCGAACAGGGGCAGGGCCCCGTACGAGTCGACCTGGGACTTCAGAACCAAGGAACCCCTGGAGAAGGCGACCAGGGTCCCGTCCTTGCCCAGGAGCGTCTCGTCCTTGCGGACGCGGAACTTGATGCGGGAGTCCAGAGGTCCGGAGATGACGACTTCCCCGGTCTCCCGCCGGTATGAGGAACCGTCGTGGTACAGGAACCTCAGTTCCCCGTCCTGGAAGGCGGCATGGAGGATGACGATGTCGGGGTTGTTGGGGACGCTGAACACGGTTGTCGCCTTCACATGGCCTCTGGATACTATCGGTTCCGTGACGGGGACGGCGACGCGACAGGAGGGGCAGGACTTCCTGGCATGGATGGTCCCGCAGGGGCAGGCGGTCCAGGTCATGTCCAGGAGCCTGGGCGGGAACGGTCCTCGCCGGTCCTTGACGAAAGTCTCCGTCATGAAATGGAGCAGGTCGTCCGGGAGAGTCTGGAGCGGGGCGGCTGGTCTGGGGTAGACGACCTCGGGATGGAAGACCGTTATCCTTTTCTGCCAGCGCTCCGCATGGGGGATCCTGTTCGCCCTGTCCTTGGGCTTGTGGACTCCGCCGTAGGGCCCGCCGTCCAGGAAGAGCAGCGTTTGCATGAGCATGACCAGGAAGGCGTACCAGTCGGAGTCCGGGGAGTAGGAACCCTTGAGCAGCGGTCCTCCCCCGGGGCAGGGGACGCACAGCCTGGGATCGACGAAGTTTTGCGTGAACGTACGGCAGGCGAAGACCCCGAACTGGGCGGAGTCGGCGTCGATGACGCGGACGCGGTCGTGCGAGGGGGAGACCATGACGTTCAGGTCGTTGAAGTCGCCCAGGACGACCCCGGCGGCGTGGGTCCCTGAGACGGCGATATGGAGGTCCTTGAGCATCTTGCAAGCCAAATCTGGACCGATGCCTCCTCCTTGCCTGAAGGACTTTTCCCTGAACTGGACCAGGAGGTCGTAGTTGCCCAGGAGTTCCATCGTATAGCCAACGATGCGCTTCCCCGTCCTGTCGGTAGCTAGGTCCATGGGTCTGACGATTTGAGGGGGCAGGTTCCTGGGGAATTGGCGGAGCTTGGTTTGGTGGATCTTCAGGCGTTCGGACGCGCCCTGTTGCTCGTGGATGTTGGGGGAGCCGTCTGGCAGGAGATAGTCGGGATGGTCGGGACCCTTGAAGACTTTTGCTGCGATCTGCCTGCCATCTGAATAGAAGTCCCCGATCCCGTAAATGTCGGCTTCGCCGCCCTTGCCTTTGGAATCGGAGGGGTCTAGGCGGACGCGCCTGCCGTTGATGAAGATTTCTGAACTCATGCGGTCCTCTATATTTCCAGAGCGTTGCGTATTTCTTGTAGTTTTTCGTCCTTGCCATGCTGGAACTGTTGCTTGAGGATGTCGTTGAGAACTTTGGGGAACGGATAAACGTCTTGGCTTAGGTCTGCGTGGGTATGGTCAAGGTGCCATTGCTCGTCAGTTAACGGGGCACCTCCGCGCCCGTAACTCCATCCGCCTCTTGGTCCCAAATCGACCTTGTCCCAGGGGATTTCCTCGAATTTCCTGAGTCTGTCGTTTTTGAACATGAAAGTTACTCCTTTTTTGTATTATTCCTTGGGCGGTCCTTGAAACAGCAAAATCCAGGTCCGTAACCCGACAGGATTTCCGCAGAAGAGGCCATTTCCGTGGTCAACCAACAGCGACCCCCTTCGGTTCGTTTGGCAGGCTCCAGGTGCGAGGTCGGGACCATCTCCATGGTTTTCAAGTCCGCATTCCAGATGGCGACATGGTAGAGAAAATTCTTCCTGCCTCCATCATCTACGAAATGCAAGGTTTTCAACAGGTCCCCCGGATAGATGGGATAACCCTTAGAATCGAAAGCCTCCCCTGGCTTGATCTTCATGCCCTCCTCCTCGCGACGATGATGGTCGTGTCGTCCAGCAGGATCCCGTGCTCAACGGAACCGTCGCCTCCTTTGGCGGTCCGGTTCATCAGGGCGAGCCTGCGGCGCAGCCCGTCGGGGTTCTTGAAAAAGAAGTCGTTGGTCCAGAACTGGTCCAGCCCCCCGACCTTCTCGTCCTTGCCCGGCATCTTGTTGTCGGAACTCTTTAGGATCAGGTTGGTGCCGTCTGTCCCGACCAGGACGCTCTGGACCTGGTCCGTAGGGACTTCCCAGAGGATCCTGAACTTGGGTTCTGGGCGGCCGGAGGAGACGAACCCGTATGCCAAGTACTCGGGTTCGTTGCCTTCTCCAGGGTCCAGGACGAAGGTTTCTCCGTTCATGCAGGCGACCCCGTCGCCCAGGGAGAAGGCGACGGTTCTGGTTGTAGTCATGACAAAGCCGATGGCAGTAAAAAGCAAGTACTGGCGGACGGTCTCGGTCTGGCTACGCCTTCCCTCTGGGGTAGTTGTCAGACCCATGTCCTTGGACAGGGTTCGGATCTTCTCGGAGACTGATTCCCTGGACATCTCCAGAACTTCTTGGAAATTCTTAGGGAAAACATGATGGTAAGATCCAAAGGGGTTCCCAGAAGGAAGCATTCCAGAAAGGATCATTTCCTGAAGATATTTCTCTGCTAGGGAGGGATCTAGCCGCATCAGTTCTATGGATGCGATTTCTGAGAATATGGTCTTGACCAGCATCTTGGTCCCGATCTTGGCCCCGACCTCGGAATGTTCCCCGCTGCCGCACCCGTCGCAGGCGATGGCGACGACGACTTCCTCGTTGGCGACGCCCAAGGAGCGCAGGACGCAGAAGCCGTCCTGGCTGCCCCTGCCCATGGAAATATGGTCCCTGCCGGTCACTGTCCCGCAGGCGATCTCGAAGGGGAGTAGGATCTGTTCCCGTTCCTTGGGAGCTTTGGCAGCCTTGGGTGAGGAATCGCCTTCCTCGGAGTTTCCGGCGAAGCCTCGAAACCATGCGAACGCTTCTTCGGTTCCAACGGGATAGGGACAAGCCTGTTGGGCATGGACTTCAGAGACTCCCTTGCATTGCGCCTCCCAAGCCGCGTTCCAGCCGCGGTCGTAGGGGGTCAGTTCCCCATTAGATGGCGGACCCTTGGGACCCCTTGGTCCCTTAGGGCACGGTCCTGGACCTTCAATCATGTCAATCCTCCTGGGAAAAGCATACAACGGCAGGGCGGGAGTCAAGTCGCCTTCCCCTGGGCCCCCAAAGAAGGCGATTGGCCCCCCAAAGAAGGCGACGGGTCAGGCTCTTTGAACCCGCCCATGTAGAGCCGCAACTTCCCCTCTCTGACATGCTTCATGCGATGAGACCATTGCGCCATGCCGTTTATGCTGATTATCCTGTTGCATATTCGGCACTTGGATGTACCAAAATGTTTGAGCCGGTATTCGGGATATCCAATTTGCAAATCAGACATTTTAAGTCCTCAATCGAAGATGTAGCGATGGCCTTCCTTTGCCCATCCTGCGAACCCGGAGATGTCCTGCTGGGGCCAGTTGTCGGCGTAATGGACAAGGGCTGTTCGTTCCTTTACGTCTGCTCTCAGGTTCTTCAGGTCTGCTAGCGGGGCATGGACCGCTCCTGGGAAGAACTGGACATCATGGAACAGGAACTCAGAACGAGGGGCGTAGTAGTCGATAAGTTCCGGGTCCCAACGGCTGTCGCCGGAGATGAAGATGCCCAGGTCGTCCCTTCTTCCCAACGAGATAAACAACCCATAGCTGATGAAGCTTGCTTGCCAGTCCGCTGCCGTATCGGGGATGTGCTTGGTCCGGAACATCTCCATCCTGATGCCGCCCAACTCAACGGTCCAGATTTCCCTGGGTTGCTGCGTCAGCCATCTGGGCCTGATGACATCAAAGAAGTCCGTAAAACAGAGCCTCTTTTTATCGTCTGTTTCCTCGTTCCACTCCATTCCGCCTCTAAGCGTCCTGTCCCAAAGGACCTCCTGGTACGGTTCGCTGATGATGGCTTTGAGCTTGGGCTTCCCCATGAACTTACGCCCGACATAGCGGTTCATTAGTGCCGTCGCTTCCAGACCTCCGACATGGTCGGCATGGCTGTGCGTCGGCAGGAAGACTTCCAGGTCCGTCACGTCCAGTCCTGCATGGACCATCAGAGCCCTGGGACCGGTCATTCCGAAATCGACCATGATGTGAGTCCCGCCCTTGATGATTAAGAAGTTCGTCTGGAATAGCGTTTTGGCGAACGCCGAACCGGTTCCGATGAAGGCGATTTCCAGGCGTCCGTCGTTCTTGAGGCTTAGCTTCTTGTCAATGGGCAGGGCTTGCATTTTTGATTCTCCAATGTCGCCGTAGGCAGACTGACTTCCCGAGAAGATTGTACTATATCGGGCTGCGGGAGTCAAGGCGGCTGGACTCTGGACCCCAAGGAAGGTAATCGTAGGTCAGACCTCCAAAGAAGGCGACCCAAGGCGGAACCCCCCTATAATTCCTTTCGTGCCTTTTGGCAGAAAGGAGAAGTATCGTGTTGACGGCGACCATATTCGTACGGTTTGCGACTAAGGCGGTTCCGGAAGGGTTTGATCCCATCCGCTATTACCAAGTTTACGCTATCGATGTCTTTGATGATTCCGAGAAGGAACATACGAGGTTCCTGCTCGCGGACAGGCACGGGCGATACCAGTGGGTCGATTCCGAAAACCTGCGACGCTTCAATCCGCGGATGCACAGGAGCGTCATCGCCCCTCCTGGGAAGGGGCAGCCATACAAACAGGAACCATATAGGCAAGACCAGGAGCAAGATCAGGATCAACAAGACCAGGAAGGTTCTGCCTGATTATTTTCTTCTCTTCTTGGCCCTGCGGATCTTCTCCGGTTTGCGTTTGGGATCTCTATAGGTTCCATTACGGATTGCCTTCATATCCATTCCGTTTTGGCAGGGGGAGCAGAATTCCCCATTGTTGCCCTCCCTGAGGAGACATGAACATTTCTTGCAGCGCCTCGTCTTTTTGGGGGCTGGGGTCGTCTGGAATTTCATCCTCAACATTGTCGCCTCCTATGGGGGTCTGGGAATCTGGCTTCTTGGACGCCAAACTTAGCAACAAGAGCCAGCCGTCGCAACCGCGTTTCCTGTCGGCTTCTTCCTTACGCCTCAAGTAGTCGTCCTGTTCCCTATGAAACGAATCGTAGCCAGCCGCAATTTCGTTGGGAGTCATTTCCCGAGAGCGTCCCAGGACGGAATCGTAAAACTGGAGATGGTGCTCTCCGTAGCTCATACCGCCTCCTGGATGTCCTTGAGGTTAAAGCTTGCCTCTTTCCTAACTTCCAGGTCTGGATCATCCTTGGATATCCGTTCAAGTTCCAAAGACGCCTTGCCTGATCCGTTGTGCGCCATTTTGGCTAGTCCTGCTATAGCAGCGAACCTTACGGCTGCGACCTCGGAGAGCAGCAGCCCCTTCAGGAGGCTAAGTTTGGCTTCCGCCCTAGTTGCCGAACGCGCCATCCCGACGGCGACGATGTCCCAAAAATTATTGTCGGATTCATGGCGTTCTAAGCCTCGGACAAAGATATCTCGCAAGATTGAGGGTTTACATCCCGCTAGGAACTCGATGGCGTTATCGAGGGAGTAGCAACTGCGGCTATGCATCGCCGATTTGATCAGCATGAGGACTATATCTTGATGCTCCGCAAGCGGGGCGGCAGCTAGTTCGCTAAGCAGTTCCAATCTGAGGAGCCTGCTTTTCTCGCCGAACTCTTCCAAGTACTGGAGAGATTTGGCTCTAAATTTCTCTATGTCCATGCCTTCCTCCAATGGCAAGGATAATACGGGCAACCCAGGAATGCAATTGTAAATCAGTTCGGCTTTTGGATGGACATGATGGCGTTGGAGGCGATTCTGATCGCGAAATCTGGGGTCGTCTTCGAAAGGAGGTCCCGCGCGACAGAGTCCTTTTCCAGGAGCTTCTGGCCAGAAGGAGTCTTTAAGAAGGCGATGATATCGAGGACTTCGTCGGCACTGAAGATCTGCTCGTAGACGGCATGGAGCACGGCATTAACCTCGCCATCGTCCATGTGCCTACGGATGACCGCCTCAAGATCTTCTGGGAGGACCTTCCCGATCAAATAGGGCAAGGCGATCAGGGTCGCCGTTGAGGCGACTAAGTCGCGGTATACCTTTCCGATGCCGTTGACCTCGGTTAGTTTTTCGACCATTTTAATTGAAGGTTTGGTCCCAGCATCCATGGAAATCTTCCTGGTCTAGTCTTTTATTCCGGGATTGTCTTCCTTCCCCTCCAGGGAAGGCGGCTCGACATTAAGGACATGCACTTCTGGCGGCAGTCCCTTGTCCGTCTCGCAGCAATAGGCTATGGCGCATTCGGCGTTGGAAGGGACGTATCCGTCCATTACAAACAGCAGCGCGCACTTCAGGAAGCGCGGATCCAGGATGGACTTGCGGTATAGCTCGGAATCGGCGTCCCCGTTCCTGACGCTCTCGGCAGTGCATATGTGGACGGGGATCCCAGTCCCCCGTGGCGGTTGGGAGGTCGCCTCCAACAGGCGTCCGGCGGAAATGGCTCCCTTGCCGATGACCGCTATCCTGGGTCTTGTCAGGAAGGTCTTGGTCTTGGGATCGACCTGCTCCGAACCAAGGGAACCGAGGGGCTTGGTATTGCAGCATATGGCGGCGGAACGCTGGGCCAGCCTGAAGGCCAACTCGGCCACGGCCTTCTTGAGGTGATCGGGACCGTCCTCCCCAGCCAGGGACCGGAGGATGCCGTCCTTGACGGAGTCCCAGGGCCTGTCTCCATGGTATGTCAGGAAGGCCCTGTGTAGTTGCCAGACTACGGAGAACCTGCCGATGCATTCCTGGCAGATCGCGCCGTTCTTGTCCCTGGTCATGACCGTGAACTTGGACCATTCCAGGGCTTGGCTGCAAAAGGAGCACTGTCGCGGCCTGGTCGTAGGATCTTCTGCCATTCTTGCCGTTCCTCCTAACCCAAGCATACCATTGGGGAGGCGGGGGCGCAAGCCCTTAGCCCCTGAGTACAGGGGAAGGCGATTGTTCAGGAGTCCTTCTTCTTGCGAACCGAACCGGTCTTGGCTTTGACGACCAGGACTTCCTTCTGTCCCCCCGTCCTTTCCAAGCTGACTATCTTCTTTTCCTCGTTTCTAAACCTGCGCCGTGCGATCCCGCTCCTGTTGCGTCCCAGGACCCTAAGGATGGCGAACTCGCCGATCCGGTAAGAGAGGGGGGAAAGGGATTTGCCGGGGGGCTGGGCGGGATGTCCTGCCGCAGTCCCGTTCCCGTGCGTCTCTACCAAATGGACCGAATAGGTCCCGTTGGCGTTTTTCCTGAGGACGCGACCACCTGCCTGCGGCGGGGTATCGTCGTCCGGAGTGTAGACCTCGACCAGTTCCCCGATGCCGACCAAGCTGGGATCGCAAAGAAGCTTGTTCTTCGTGGTGTCGATGACTAGGTGTTTGTACATACGAGACTCCTTTTGGAATATGTACCAATATGTGTCTTCCCCCGCAATAATACAGCAAGTCGCCAACCGCAGGTCCTGTCACCGCAGGTCCTGACTCCCCTGGGGCCCAAGGAAGGCGGCCGTTTGCCTGCGTTCCCCGCGCCTCCCAGACAGTCCAGGTCCCAAGACCCATCCATTTGCCCCCAGGGCATCCCAGCCCCTGGGAAGCCCCAGGAACGCTTGCTTTGGGCTGTTTTCGGGGTTGGTCGCCCAACCGAAGGTTCCATTCCGATGGCGTCTGGACCATGGGACGCCCAAAGAAGGCGACTTCAGAGGGATTGGGCTGCTTTCTTGTAACATTAGGGCATGGCGATCGAGATTGTTGCGAGACAAAAACATGACGGTAAGATTGGCAGGGCGATCGGGGCGCCGCCGCCCAAGCACCATTGTCACGAGTCCGCGAACTACCGCTTCTCGGGTTACCACCTGACTTATGACACGGACGGTAATATCTTACGCAACTACGGGAAGAACTTCATGGCACAACCGGCGGTCTGGTCAAGGAGAGCTACCTCGGAGGCCAACTTCGACCTCCGCGCGCCATAGAAACCATGTCCAGGATCGCAAACAAGCATAACGAGCCGGACTTCGCGGGGGCGATCGACCGGGTCCTCTCGTCGTTTCAGGGGACGCGGTCCCGCGAGCTTGTGGACATCATTACCTTTTGCGAGTCCCCCGAGTACCTGAACTTTCTGGGACAGGACCCCCCGCTGGTCCTGTGGCCCATGCAGCGCATTGTTCTGAAGCTGTTCTATCGCGGCTCGGAGGGCAACGAGCAGGTCTACCTGACGGACGAAGAACTCGCGCTCCTGCGGGAGATCGACCGCGAGGAGAAGCTGGACTACGACGAGAAGATGGGCGGCTTCGGGCAGATCATCGAGAAATACAGGTCGGGGGCCAAGTTCACCCACCTGCTCCTGGTCATGGGGCGCCGCTCCTCCAAGACCATGATCGTGTCCATCATCGCGGCCTACGAGGCCTACCGGCTGTGCGAGTGCCCTGGGGGGAACCCGCAGAAGCATTTCAATACCGCCCCGGACAAGCCCATCCACATCATCAACTTGGCGGTCAACGAGGAGCAGGCGTTGGACCCCCTCTTCGTGGAAATCGAGGCCCGCGTCGCCCGCTCCAAGTACTTCATGGGCAGGGTCAACAACGAAGCCAAGCTCCAGGGCAAGATCTACATCTTGACCGATGCGGACAAGACAGAGAACGAGCGGCGCCGCAAGGCGGGGGTCAATATCCCCCTCAAGGGTTCCGTACTCCTCATGTCCGGGCATTCCAACTCGGCGTCCTTGCAGGGGCACGCGACCAAGGCGATCCTCTTCGACGAGTTCGCGCATTTCCAGACGACCAGCGGCAAGAGTTCCGGGGACGAGCTGTACAAGGCGATGACGCCTTCCATGCGGCAGTTCGGGGACGAGGGCAGGGTCGTCCTGCTGTCCGACCCGCGCGGCAAGCAGGGTATGTACTGGCGCCTGTTCGAGATGAGCCAGAAGCGCAGGGAGAACCTGGACGGCTCCCAGGGGTTCGTACACGAGAGAATCCTGGCGATCCAGTTGCCGACCTGGAGGATGAACCCCAACGCCGAGTTCTCCAAGGAGGCGCTGGAGCGGGAGGAGCGACCGCAGGACCCGACTTCCTTCCTTTCCCGGTACGGGGCGCGGTTCATCGGCTCCGAGGGTCTGAAGCTGTTCGACGACAAGAAGATAGACGAGGCGGTCGACGCGACGATGCGGGAGCCGCCCCGCGGGGCGCTCAACTGCTCCTATTACCTGCACCTGGACCCGGGGACCAAGTCCCATCGGTACACGCTGGTCATGGGGCACCCGGCGACCTACGCCAACGACTCGGGCGAGACCAAGAAGAGGATCTTCGTCGACCTGGTCAGGTCCTGGGAGCCGAGCGAGGGGTCCCCGGTCAGCATCCGCAAGGTGGAGCAGTGCATCAAGAACCTCTGCAAGCTCTTCAGGGTCTCCCAGGTCTCCTTCGACGCCTTCCAGTCGGAGCAGACCATCCAGAACCTCCAGATGTGCGGGATCCGGGCGGTCGAGACCCCCTACCGTTCCCACTATACCAACGAGATCTACGGGACCCTCAAGAACCTGCTCAAGGAAGGCGACATCGTCCTGCCGCCGCACGAGCAACTGGTCGGGGAGCTGAAGGGCATGCTATTCAAGTACATCGGGAGGAACATTCACCCGTTCTTCGACACCAGTTCGGAATACCCCGCCGACGACATGGTAGACGCCTTGGCGGGTATGGCATACCAAGCATTGCATTGCGCGACCAAGCAGGTTCTGCCTAGGTCGGCGACGGTCTGGACGGGGAGGCGATGATGTTCAATCTTGCCAAGATCAAGAAGAAGATCCCACCAAGCCAGCGCGAACAATCCGCGATGCATGATAGGCTAAAGGAAGCGGATCCCGACGGCTCCCAGGCGGCGCAACACCTCGCCATAACCATGATCGGAAGGGGAATCGACAGCCCGCGCGACGCCATGAACAAGCAAGACCCCAAATATTGGGACTTCGTTGAACTGTTTGACAGGGCTTGGTTCAGGAAGGTCCTCAAGCTCGCCCCCGAGACCAAGGAAGCCCTAGTCGACCTCTATCGCAAGGACCCGTCAGCCCTACCCGTCGCCCCGCCAGAACCCCAGGGCGGAGGGGGAATGCCGGGCGGGGTTCCAGCGTTGGCTTCTTCCAATCGTCTGACGCGGACAGCCTTCGTCTTGCCAGGGGGAGACGTCGCCTTCTTGACGGGGTCTTCGTGGAGGGTCTTTGGAGACCAAGGAGAGAGACTTGTCTCTGCCAAAGAAGAGCCATTGCTCTCCATGATGGGCAAGCGGGCGGCCGTTGTTGTTGGTCCAGGAGTCCCTATTGGGGGAAGGCTTCGTCGTTCCAACAATCTGTTTCCGGGCTTGCATACAGGGGATGCGGTCGAATGGATTGGGGATCCAGGAACGCTTCTGGTGGGGGCTGCGGGGACTGTCAGGGGATTCTTTCATGGGGGGTGTTATGTCGAGTTTAGGCACTATCCTGGGATAATATACCGCTGTTCTGCGGATGAGTTGAATTGGTCGGGGAAGGCGGCGGCCGGGACGCAAGGTTCCGCCGACCAGCCAGCGGTCGCGGCAGGGGAGGGTCCTGGGCACTTGATGGTCGGGGACATCGTATCCCTGCCCAGTCAGGATAGATTAGGCAATGGCGAGGTCATAGGGTTTCGCGACGGGCAGGTTCAAGTCCAGTTCCCCGGAAATTTCGCCCCAACCAATTGCAATCCCAGGGAACTTAGGTTCTTCAGGAGGACCCAGGACGCTTCGGCTTTCAGGATCGGAGATATCGTCGTCAACATCGCGGGCGCCATATGCGTTGTCGAAGCCATTACCTCCAGTCCGCCCCTGATTACGGTTGACAACAGGAGGACGGGACAAAGGGTATCACATTCTCCGGAGATATTGCGCCTAATTGAGCGCGCTGGGGACTTCAGGGTCGGGGAGGAAATAGTCGACGAGCAAGGCAGGAGGGGAGAAGTAGTAGGACTGGGGTCTGGAGACGGTTCTTTGATTACTGTCAACAGACCCGGCTCGGGAGCAAATATTACTTACAAGTCCTCCCCAAGAAAGCCCCCGACTTCAGTCGGGGGATGAATTGGGACAGACCCCAAAGGAACTGACCCAAAAACCCTGTATGATGTATTTGTAGTGGCTCTCTGACAATTGGCAT
>Ga0209777_10005933_pt1 | contig 13910 bp, 11 predicted proteins | sample FrelakmetHBP12HB_FD_187147 | JGI IMG/M metagenome (GOLD analysis project Ga0209777, IMG submission 187147) | Freshwater lake sediment microbial communities from the University of Notre Dame, USA, for methane emissions studies -HBP12 HB (SPAdes)... | ecosystem: Environmental > Aquatic >...
AGCCCTTACCGCCTGTATGCGTAAGTTGCTCACTATCCTTAACGCTATGCTTAAACATCGCACTCCCTGGCGCTATGAAGCTGCCTTTATCATTGGCCCTTGCTCTTGACATTTAAGACAGTTGCTACATTGCTTAATCTCACCCCCTCGTTTTCATTCTGCAATTATCTATCCCATCCTTTTCTCTGCGTTCTCCGCGCCCTCTGCGGTGAACCGCTCCCCGCGACATTCTCCTCTTGACAGTATAAGAACTTATGTTCTACAATGCCCCTAATTGAATATCAGAGAGCATTCTGTAGGGGCCTCCTTCTTTGGAAGGATGCTCGAGATTCATGAATGCTAAGCGAACCGCTGAACAGCTATTCCGAGTTCATGACTTGGGGTTCACAGTTCCGTTGCAGGCGTCGTTACACCTGAGCGTAGGGGCGTTTTTTACCTGCGGGTTTTTCCTTACGTTCCAGCGAAGCTGCCCGGAACCCGCTGTTCAGCCATCCCGGCGGCTCCCAAAATTGAATAATTCCGAATCTAAAAACTAGGGCCATGCTATACCCAAGAAACCGTAGGGGCGTCCTTCCTGGGAAGGATGCCCCTACAAAAGGTAACAGGTTTATGACTCTCTTTTTATCTGCCGTTGGTGTTGAAGACCAGTCCCTCGCTGCTGAGGTCTACTTTGACCTCGTCGCCTTCTTTGAACTCACCCTGCAGTATCTTCTTGGACAGCGGGGTCTCCACTTCGCGCTGGATGGTCCTCTTCAAAGGACGCGCGCCGAAGCTGGGATCAAAGCCTGTCTTGGCCAGCCAATCTTTGGCCTCATCAGTGAGTGTCACGGTTATCTTCCGGTCGGCAAGCCGTTTCTGCACCTCTTTTATCTGCAGGTCAACTATCTGCCTTATCTGCTCTTCGGTGAGCGGCCGGAAGATGATGACCTCGTCGATGCGGTTGAGGAACTCGGGACGGAAGGTCCGCTTGAGGGCACTTTCGATGGTGCCTTTGAGCCGCTGCTGCTCGCTCTCCGACTGCATCTCATGGCGGAAGCCGAGCGAGCCGCGTTGGAACTCCTGGCTGCCCAGGTTCGAGGTCATGATGAGCACGGTGTTCTTGAAGTCAACAGTCCTGCCGTGGCCATCGGTCAGCCGGCCATCCTCCAGTATCTGGAGCAGGATATTGAACACGTCGGGATGCGCTTTCTCTACCTCGTCGAACAGTATCACCTTGTAGGGGCGGCGACGCACAGCCTCGGTGAGCTGGCCCCCCTCTTCGTAGCCGATATATCCCGGAGGAGCGCCGATAAGGCGGGACACGGTGTGCTTCTCCATGTACTCCGACATATCGAGTCGCACCATCGCCTCCTCGTTGTCGAAGAGGAACTCAGCCAGGGCCCGGGCAAGCTCGGTCTTGCCTACGCCGGTGGGCCCCAGGAAGATGAAGCTGCCGATGGGCCTCTTGGGGTCTTTCAGGCCAGCACGTGCCCTCCTGATAGCATCTGAGATTGCGTTGATAGCCTCATCCTGTCCGATAACCCTGAGGTGTATACTCTCCTCCATGTGGATGAGCTTCTCGGTCTCTCCTTCCAGCATGCGGCTCACCGGGATGCCGGTCCATTTGGAGACCAGCTCGGCGATGTCTTCCTCCCCAACTACCTCTTTGATTTTCTTATCCTTAAGCCATTTGTTCCTGGCCGTCTCGTACTCTTTCTCCAGGCTCAGCCGTTGCGCCTTGAGCGTGGCTGATTGTTTGTAGTCGCCGCGCTGTGAGGCTGCCTCCTCCTCATTGGTCAACTGCTGAATCTTCTGCTCCAGCGCCTTGACCTCCTGAGGCGGGCTCTCAGCGTCTATCCTCAGCTTGGATGCGGCCTCGTCAATCAGGTCTATCGCCTTGTCAGGAAGGTGTCGGTCTGAGATGTAACGCTGGCTGAGCTTGGCTGCGGCTTCCAGTGCCGCATCATCGATCTTGATCTTATGATGGGCTTCATATCGAGGCCTCAGCCCTTTCAGCATCTCGATGGTATCCTCTGCACTGGGCTCATCTATGAATACCTGCTGGAATCTTCTCTCCAGGGCGCGGTCTTTTTCCACATACTTCTTATATTCATCGAGCGTGGTAGCGCCCAAAGCCTGGAGCTCACCCCGGGACAGCGCCGGCTTAAGCATGTTGGAGGCATCTATAGCCCCTTCGGCAGCCCCGGCCCCAACTACGGTATGCAGCTCGTCGATGAAGAGCACTATCTCTCCCTGAGCGCGTCTGATCTCATCCATGACGGCCTTGAGTCTTTCTTCGAATTCGCCGCGGAATTTACTGCCGGCGACCAGCGCTCCCATGTCCAGAGCCAGGACCCGGCGCCCCTTCAGAGAATTGGGGACGTCGCCGGCTACGATCTTTTGTGCCAGTCCTTCGGCGATGGCTGTCTTGCCCACGCCAACCTCGCCGATGATGACGGGGTTATTCTTGGTGCGGCGTGTAAGTATCTGCATCACCCGCCTTATCTCTTCATCCCGCCCGATGACGGGGTCCAGCTTGCCTGCTCTGGCGAGCTCGGTCAGGTCGCGGCTGTATTTCTCCAGGGCGCGATATTTGCTCTCTGCCCTGGGGTCGGTGATGCGCTGCCCGCCACGGATATCCTGAAGGGCACGGTATATCTTTTCCTGGTCGATACCGAATTCCTTGAGAATCCGGGCTGATTCTCCCTGCTGCTCTCCCGCGATGGCGATCAGCAGGTGTTCTGTGCTCACAAAGTCGTCCTTGAGCCTGGTGGCCTCATTGGAGGCACTCTGGAACACGCTGGCGACACGGGGAGTGGCATATATTTGCGCCTCCTCATAAGCTATCTTGGGGGTGTGTTGCAGAGCCTGTTCCACCCTCTCCCTCATCCGCTCGATATCCACGCCGAGCTCCTTCAGTATGTCAACGGGGACGCTGTCCTTTTGCTGGAGCAGGGCAAGCAGGATGTGCTCCACGTCCCACTGGTTGTGGCGGTATTGCCGCACCAGCTCCTGTGAGGCGGCGAGCATCTCTTGTGCCTGTTCGGTAAACTTTTCCGGCTTCATCATGGTTCACTTCCTCAATCAAACTCTTATCAGCTTTTCGACGTGCGAGAGTTAGTCTAAAGTCCGGCCTCAGTGAGGCGCTGTATTCTCTGTTCCAGGTCCTGTATCTCCCTCTCCATCTCAATCATGCGCTGGCTCATCCTGATGATGACTTCTACGCCGGCCAGATTGACTCCCAGGTCGTCGATAAGGGCCTTTATGCGACGGAGACGCTCGATGTCACTCGCGGAATAGAGTCGCCTGTTGCCCCGGGAACGTGAGGGCTCGATCATGCCTGCCCGTTCGTAGTATCTCAACGTTTGGACGTGCATGCCGAGCATGGTGGCTGCTACACTTATGATATAACGGGGCTCAGAATATTCAGCTTCCATAATCTTTGACCTCCGTGAGCGACGCTTTTGACACTATCCTTTAGCAAGAAGTGATTTTAGCTGTTGGAAAAGCTCCTTCTCCTTTGCGGAGAGTCTGGCGGGCAGGACGACTTTGACCTTGGCATAGAGGTCGCCTCTAGTATTGTTGCCGAGGCGAGGCATGCCCTGCCCCGCAAGGCGAAACACCTTGCCGTTCTGGGTCTCAGGCGGGATCTTGAGAGCCAGCTTCTTTCCTTCCAGTGTAGGTACCTCAACCTCGCCGCCCAGAATGGCATCGGTCAAAAGGACGGGCACATCCACATGTAGATCGTCCTTCGTCCTCTGGAATCGGTCATCCGGCTTCACCGAGATCAGCAGGTAAATGTCGCCCGCTTCGCCTCCCATCTGGCCCGGACCACCCTTGCCGGCTATCCTGACCCGGGAGCCTTCCCTGACACCTTGCGGGATTTTGACCTCCAGACGTCTCGATTTTAGTACAGCCCCAGCGCCGCCGCAGGTGCGACAGCCCTTACCCTTACAGGTCGGGCACGGTTCCTGTCCCTGCATCTCGAGCATCCGCATGGTACCCCGGTAGGCTTCCTCCAGAGATACCTCGACAGGATATTCAGCGTCCTGGCCTCTCTGGGGGCGGCGCGCTGTCCTGCCTCCGAAGCCGCGCAGGATGGAATCGAAGATGTCCCCATACCCTTCTGCTCCGGCTTGGTCGCCGAAGTCGGAAGGGGCGCCCCTTCTGCTGAAATCCCAGGTCGCCTGCTGCTGCCCTCCCGCTTTGGCGAATTGGTCGGCATACTGCCAGTTATCGCCGAACTGGTCGTATTTTTTGCGTTTCTCAGGATCGGAGAGTATCTCGTGGGCCTGGTTTATCTCCTTGAACCTGGCCTCGGCTGACTTGTTGCCGGGGTTAACATCAGGGTGATACTTACGGGCCAGCTTCCTATAAGCCTGCTTTATATCCTTCTCAGTGGCGTTTTTGCTTACTCCCAGAATCGCATAATAGTCCTTGGCCGCCATAGCTAAGCCTCCTGTGACATATTATAACTGTTGATAATGATGTTGTCAAGTATAATGATTATGAGTATGAAGGTTTTCTGTGGTAGCTGAGTAGCGGAAACTAGAAATCGGAGAAGGCTTCGTCACATTACGCTGAACTTGACGGGGCGAGATAGGGCAACATATAATAAAGCGGAGGCAGCACCTGGAGGAAATAAAGGTGACAGTTGAGGAGGGGAGGTCTGGACTGGGGACAGTAGCTCTCCAGACGTTAGGTTGCAAGCTCAATCAGGCGGAGACGGAGTCGCTGGCTCGCAAGTTCCTTGATGCTGGTTACCGGATAGTTGCCCCTGACCATGCCGCTGATATTTATCTGCTTAACACATGCACCGTAACCCATATTGCCGACCGCAAGTGTCGTAATCTGCTGCGGTTGGCTCATCGCCGTAACCCCGAAGCACTGATTGTAGCCACTGGCTGCTATGTGGAGAGGGCCGCTGTGGAGGTCGGTGGTATCGAGGGGGTGGTGATGGTTGTGGGCAACCGCGATAAAGAGCGGTTGGTAGAAATAGTCCAGGCCAAAACTAACGGGCATGAGAGTTGCGGGTCGGGGGATATTCTTAAAAGCTCACCATTTCGCACTCGGGCACTGGTAAAGATTCAGGAGGGTTGCAGCCAACCCTGTTCGTTTTGCGTTGTTCCTCATGTTCGGGGGCGGGAGAGAAGCCGCCCTCAGGATGATGTTATCGCCGAAATTAAAGCTAGGGTGGCTGAAGGTTATAAAGAGGTGATACTGACCGGTACGCGGATCGGGCGCTATGATCATGACGGCGGACTTCAGAGATTGGTCGAGCGCATCCTCAGGGAGAGCGAGGTACAGCGGTTGCGTCTCTCCTCGCTGGAGCCCTGCGACCTGACTCCTGAACTATTGAATCTCTGGAGAGATAGCCGCCTTTGTCCTCATATCCACCTACCGCTACAAAGCGGCAGCGACTCGGTGCTCCAGAGGATGGGGCGAGCTTATGCCACCGCGGATTACGAGCGTGCAGCAGCGCTGGCCCGGGAGGCTATACCGAATATATCATTGACCAGCGATATTATGGTTGGCTTCCCCGGCGAGGGCGCAGAGGAGTTCGGCGAGAGCTACCGCTTCTGCGAGAGTATGGGATTTGCTGCCATGCATGTTTTCCCTTACTCGGAACGCCCTGGCACTAAAGCAGCGGTGATGGCAGATAAGGTTGGAGATAATGAAAAGAAGCGGCGATGCCAGCTCATGATCGAGTTGGCTCACAGAAACAGCCGGAACTTCCGGGAGCGGTTCGTGGGCCAGAGCATGAATGTGTTGTGGGAAGGGAATAAAGACGGCATCTGGTTCGGGCTCACCGAAAACTATATGAGGGTATTTCTTCTTAGCCATGAGCTATTGTCCAATAGTATAGTGCCGACGAAGATGGTTGCCCAACACGATGGCATCCTTTTGGGTGAATTGATATAACCCAAAGGAAAATGTAGTTGCCCAATTTATTGGGTGGCTCTGCCAGATAAATCAGGCAACTACGAGGTAAGGGGGTTGAGATTATGAGCAATACCGATGTGGTATATCTGGTGCTATTTTTCGTCTGCTTGTTGCTCTCCGCCTTTTTCGCCAGTTCGGAGACAGCATTCATCTCGTTGCAGAGGCTGCGGCTGAGACATCTCGCGCGCACTGACCATGCTGATAGCGATGCTGCCAAGCAGGTTGCTACAATGACGGAAAAGCCCGAGCGCCTGTTGACCACTGTGCTTCTGGGAAATAATCTGGTCAACACCGCTGCTGCAGCCTTGGCTACAATACTGATTGCGTCTGCGTTGACTAATAAAGGGCAGACGGTGCTGGTGACTACGGCAGGGGTGACTGTAATGTTGCTTGTCTTCGGAGAGGTCTTCCCCAAGATCGTAGCTACCAGATACGGCGAGCGGTTAGCCTTTCTCTATGTTAAACCGATGAGGATACTGATATTGATTCTGTCACCGATAGCAACTGTGTTTGTCTGGATCGCCGACAAGTTTGCTCGGTTGGTGGGAGCAACCCCTGTACCAAAGGTGCTAACAAGTGAGGCGGAGATTCGTACCGCTGTATCTCTGGGGGTGGAGGAGGGGACCCTCATGGAGTCTGAGGCTGACATGGTGGAGGGGGTGTTTCGCTTCGGCGACCGCCATGTTTCCGAGTTAATGGTTCCCCGCCCTGGCATCACCTGGGTGGAGAAAGGCACCACGCTCCGAGAGTTTCTCTCCATCTATGCCCAGACCCCCTATTCCCGCTTCCCGGTCTATGAGAATACCAGAGACAATGTGATAGGTGTGCTCTGGATAAAGGATGTGCTCATGGCCCAGGCTAGAGGAACGATTCAGGAGAACAGCCCGGTTGATGCGCTGGCGCGCCCGGCATACTTTGTGCCCGAGGGCAAACATGTCGCTGCGCTTTTCGCTGAGTTGCAGAAGTCTGGCGGCCACATTACTATAGTCGTCGATGAGTTCGGCGGCGTTTCCGGTGTGGTTACGATGGAGAAGCTATTAGAGGAGATTGTGGGTGAGTTGAGGGATGAGCTGACCAGATCGGGGAAAAGCTTCGAGACTGTGGGTGAGAACAGCTTCCAGGTTGATGGCGGGATGAAGATAGAGGATGCCAATGAGCAACTGGAATTGGGGCTTCCCAAGGGACCTTATGAGACGGTGGCAGGCTTTGTCCTCGATTTGCTCGGCCGCATACCCAAAGAGGGGGAGCAGCTAAGGCATGATAAATTGAAGATGGTGATAACCGAAGTGAAAGGTGTCAAGATCGAGAGGATTTTGGTCACCAAGGAGAGAGATGCAACGACTACGCCTGACGTTCAGCCGGGGTGAAGAGATAAAGTATATCTCACATTTAGACCTGATGCGGCTGTGGCAACGGGTGCTGCGCCGAGCTGATATTCCTCTTGTTTACTCCCAGGGGTTCAGCCCACATCCGCGGCTATCACTGGCAGCACCCTTGGCTGTGGGAGTGACCAGTATTGGGGAGCTTATTGATATTTTCCTGGAGCGGCGGGTCTCACCGCAGTTTTTTATCAAGGTTGTTAGAGAGCAGTTACCTGGCGGCATCGATATATCCGAGATAGTGGAGGTAGGGTTGGGGTTGCCCTCGCTGCAATCTCAAGTGCGCTCTGCTGAATACAAGGTTATCGTCGAGACCGATAAGAAGCCGAATGAGGTAGAAACTGCTATCAACTCCCTGCTCTCCAGTGATAAATTGCCCTGGCAGCATGCCCGGGATAAAGAGGTTCGCAAATACGACTTGCGGACTCTGGTCGAAGATATATGGATTATCGAGTGTCATCCTCCTGAGTTCACTGTAGGTATGAAGCTGCGCTGCGACAGCTCGGGCACAGGCAGGCCCGAGCAGGTGCTTTCAGCCCTTGGTTTTACAGCTCACCCTAAATCGATTCACCGTACCAAGCTGATTTTAGAGAAGCAGGCTAGACCTGTTCCGCAACGGTAGTCACGAGGAAATGTCAGAGCAAGCACTGGATCCCCAGAGACAGGAAAAGGCGCGAGAATATGCCGGGATAACGCGTCGGCTTTTCTTTGTTGACCTGGCGCTGGGAGCTGTTTTCCTGCTCGTATTATTGTTCAGCGGACTCTCCAGCGGGCTGAGGAATCTATTGGACTTCCCTCAATCGGCGAGGGTTGCGCTATACTTTTTGATCGTGGTGGTGAGCTACGGTATCGTCTCATCTCCGCTGGATTTCTATAGTGGCTTCATCCTGCCCCATCGCTATGGCCTATCTTGCCAGAGCTTGAGGTCGTGGCTAGCTGATGAGGTGAAAGGCGGGATTTTAGCATTAACGTTGGGCACGGCACTGGTGGTAGTCATCTATCTATGTCTTCAGGAATTCCCCCAGACGTGGTGGCTGCTGGCCTTCGCCTTTGTAGTATTGGTCAGCGTGGTCCTGTCCAACCTGGCGCCGGTGCTGATACTGCCCCTTTTCTTTAAGACCAGGCCGCTTGACGACACCGAGCTCCGCAAGAGGCTGCTCAGCTTAGCCGAGCGTTCCCAAACTAAGATCAGGGATGTCTTCCAGATCAACTTCAGCAGCAAGACCACCGCCGGAAACGCTATGCTGATGGGTTGGGGCAATACCAGGCGCATTGTTATCAGCGATACTATGTTGCAGCGCTATGCACCGGAGGAGATCGAGGTGGTCATGGCTCACGAGCTCGGCCATCATCGCCATGGCGATATCGTCAGGCTCATCGTAGTACAGTCAGCGCTGATGCTTTTGGGGTTCTACCTGGTGAACCTGGTGCTTAATCGGGCTGTGCCAGGATTGAACTTCGAGGGTGTCTCCGATGTAGCAGCGCTCCCTCTGCTGGCGCTGGTTCTAGCTTCCTTGACCCTGGTGCTGTCGCCACTGGCTAACGCCTATAATCGGCACCTCGAGGAAGCAGCAGACCGTTACTCTTTAAACGCTACCGCAAATCCCGAGGCGTTTGCGACTATGCTCACCAAGCTCACCGATCAAAATTTGTCGGAGTCGGAGCCCAGCAGATGGTCGGAGTTTTTATTTTATGACCATCCCCCTTATTCCAAGCGCCTGGAATTGGCAAACCGTTATCGAAAAGAGGGTAAGCGATGAGGCTTATCTTGGTCAGACATGGAGCGACCGACTGGAACCAGCAGCGCCGAATACAGGGGCTGAGCAACCTGGGACTGAATGAAACAGGGAGAGGTCAGGCGGAAGCCCTGGCTCGTGCTCTCAAGGATGTTAAGGTAGATGCTATCTATACCAGCCCCTTGAGGCGGGCACAGGAGACAGCCCGCGCCATAAGCCGCTTCCATCAGGTTGAAGTGGTGGCACTCGATGGCCTGAAGGAGTTGGATGTCGGCGAAGTCGATGGCCTTACCTATGAGGAGATGAGGATTCATCACAGCGAGTTTTTTACCAAATGGATGTCAGACTTCACCTCGGTGAGGTTGCCCGGCGGTGGTACTGTGCCGGAGCTTCGTGACCAATGTTGTGCTGCTATTCAAGATATCGTGAAAAAGCAACAGCCGGGAAGGGGGGAGAAGTGTGATGAGGGAGAGAAAGTGGTGGTTGCGGTCACTCACTTTTTCCCGATAATGTGTATTATTTGCGATACACTCGGGCTAGACCTCTCATATTGTAGAAGGTTGAGGTTGGATGTGGCCTCCATGTGCACTCTCGAATTCAACCCGGAGAGAGCGGTGCTCGTCTCATTTAACGATACCTGCCACTTGAGGTAAGTCTCTGATGAGTCTCCAACAGCCGTTGCCACGAAGGGTCTTACGGTTTATCCGGGAACGCAGTCTGATCAGGGGAAATGAACTCCTGGTAGTAGGTGTCTCCGGCGGGCCGGACTCGGTATGCCTGATTCACATACTGGCTAGCCTTAGTGAAACTCTGGGAATAAAGCTTCATATTGCTCACCTCAACCACCTGCTGCGCGGCGCTGAATCCGATGACGATGCTGATTACGTCTCCTCGCTGGCACGAGAACTGGGTATCCCGGCGACTATCGAGAGGCGAGAGGTGAAGGCTTATCAAAAGGAACATCGCCTCTCTCTGGAGGAAGCGGCGCGAGAGGTAAGGTACACCTTCTTCTCGGAGGTAGCCTGTTCTCTGGGCGCGGACATGGTGGCAGTGGGGCATACCTCTGATGACCAGATTGAGACCATCCTTATGCACTTGGTGCGTGGCACCGGCCTTGCCGGGCTGCGCGGCATGCAGCCGCTCAGCACCATGTGTTCTCCTGGCGGCACAGAGCTGAAGGTAGTAAGGCCTCTACTGGAGGTCACAAGAGAGGAGACTGAGGCCTATTGCGCTGCCCAAGGGCTGTCGCCGCGGAGCGATTCCTCCAACCTCTTGCCCAACCAGTTGCGCAACAAGATACGCTCCCAGCTTATTCCCTTGCTTCGAGAGTATAATCCTGACATCGACAAGGCATTGCTGCGTATGGCCAGTGCTGCTGACTCCGACCTGGCATACATCGAAAAAGAGACCTTGCGTGTTCGGGGCAAGGTGGCTAGAGAGCAGCCTGACGGGATAGCTATTGATAGAGAGGGATTTCTCAAACTTCACCCCGCCCTGCAGCGACATATTATACGCTCTGTCTTGCAGCATTTACTGGGAGACCTCCAGGACATCGAGTCAGTTCACATCGAGAGCCTGCTCGATACACTGGCCAAACCAGTGGGGAAAGGGCTTTCGCTGCCCAGAGGCCTGGCTTTTCATGGCGATTATGGCTATGGACTCATAACAACCAACAAAACTATTGCTTGCCCGTTTCCTGCTCTTGAAGGTGAGCATCGCCTCAAAATACCCGGTGAAACCGAGCTTTGCGGCTGGAGGGTGAGAAGCAGCATCATCAACCGCAGGCCGAAAAAAGGCAGTGAAGAAGAATTGAAGGCCTGCTTTGACCTCGATGTGGTTGGAAAGGAGCTCACTGTTCGGGGACGGAGGCGTGGTGACAGGTTTCAGCCCCTGGGGATGGAATCGCCCAAGAAGCTTCAGGACTTCATGGTGGATGCCAAGATTAGTCGTTCCCGGCGTGACCATGTGCCGCTGGTCTGCTCACCGCAGCATATTGTCTGGGCGGTGGGATGGCGCATCGACCACCGCGCCAGGGTCACACCCTCGACGAGGCATGTGCTGTGCCTGGAATTTGAGCGTGTGAAAGGAGCTTGACAAGTCCTTTCGCTTAGTTGTATAAGATTGCCACATATGGGAAAGGGGGAGGATCATGAAGATAAGTGCTCGCAACATTTTGAAAGGCAAGGTCAAACAGGTCAAGGCCGGTGCGGTCAATTCAGAGGTGATCGTAGAACTGCCGGGTGGGGCTGAAATCGTATCGGTAATCACCAAGGAATCAGCCGAGAGCCTGAAGCTAGCCAAGGGCAAGGCCGTTTACGCAGTCATCAAGGCCTCCAACGTGATGATTGCGGTAGACTGAGCTATCCTGAAAACGCAGCCAACTTGCACCTAAACCTCAGGTTGTGATATACTTGGTCAGAACTTAATACACTCTCCGATCTACTGTGCCTAACCCCCGATAATACGGGGCAGGGCAGGTGGACGATAGGGTATCGCGGGAAACGGCGATGCCTCCCTTGTTTGGAAAGGAGAGCTTGCCTAAGTCGACATTTGCTTGTCGTCTAAAGCGCCTCCTTTCGAGGCGCTTTTTATTTTGGTTTCAGTGACAAACCGAATAGCAATACTAGAAGCTGAATAGGGTTCTCCGAGCCTTTTCTCCTAAGGGCGTATGCCTATGGAGAAGGGCCGATAGGGTGTTGCTGGAAACGGCAATGCCCCCCGTGTTTGGAAAGGAGAGCAAATGGAATTCGGTGAGCTATATCTATGTGCGCTTCTCGATGCCCTGTCTTACGACCAGTTGCATCCACCATAAAGCTTATATCGCTTTCGCAGCATGCACGATTTGAAGCTAAGAGACTATTGGAAAGGAGACCAAGGTGAAAATTGGAATACTAAGGCTGATACTGTGTCTGGCGGTGGTAGTTTCGACGCTTTCCGCTGTAATGGTCGCAACCCCGGCAGCCGCAACAGATGCCACAACATCAATAACAATCACAAGATGGGGAGCTAATAGCACGATTCTGTTTCAAGAGACTATAGATTATACGGCTATGCAAGGCAACTTCAGCGTAAAGGGCGATGGCACAACCCATTACTGGTTGGAGGGGCCTAACTATCCTTGGTCAGGCTACCCTGATCTCTGGGACGCTAATGAAACAGAAAACCTGAAAGACAAGGGTGCTGTAAAGGGCACCGATCTCAAAGACCTGTGCATGTGGGCGGGAGAGCCGGACGGGCTGGTGAGCTCCACAGATACGATAAAGATCAGTGCCCCTGACGGGTTCTATACGACTTTACCTTACGCCAATGTTTACAATCCTCCGGCTGTGCAAGGGCCGGCGGTAATTTGTTGGTGGACGAATGGATACTACACTGGACAGGGGAGCTTTACCAGTGGCATGCGGCTTTATTTCTTTGCCCAGACCCAGAACGCGGCTGGCTATTATGTGTACGGCGACTACGACATGGGGCAGACAATGCCCCTGGCTTACCAGTATTTCAACTATGCGAGCCATCTCCCGGAGTATCCCCTTGCCGCCTATCCTTCCACCGATGGTCTTGCGACGAAATATGTTAGTAACATAGATATATACACTACTGAAGTGCCCTCATGGACTCTGCAGTTGGATGGCACTGCTATCGGGGGAACCAGTTTTACCATGACTCAGCAGTATTTCGCGGAAGGGGTAGCCCACCATGGCGCTGCACAATGGATTGACACCGCCTGGGGCGGTAACAATACCTATAGCGGCATGGCACTATGGCTGCTTTGCGGTTGGGTTGACGATGCTGTGCAACACGGTGCCGCAGCTTTCAATGATGCTCTGGCTGCCGTAGGGTACCTCGTTAAGGTGACAGACGTTAGTGGGATTTACTCCACGACTCTCGCAAGCCAGGATATCGCTCGCAGTAATAACTTCATTATTGCCAATCAGAAAAACGGGGCGGCATTGACCGGTAGTGAGTACCCGCTCAGACTTGTCGGGGCCGGTTTATCGACCAAAGGTCAAGCGGTAAAGCAGGTTGCGAAGATAGAACTGCTTCCTACGCCAACACCTACGCCAACGCCTACACCCACACCAACACCTACGCCAACGCCTACACCCACACCAACACCTACGCCGACACTAACACCTACTCCTACGCCAACGCCCACAATTCCGCTAACAGTCATCACCAATGCTGTGAGCGATGTGACCACCAATTCAGCCAAATTGAAGGGCTCTCTGGCTGGCATGGGCACGGACACATCGGTGCAGGTCTCTTTTGTGTGGGGGCTAACTATAGCGTATGGCAATGAGACTACACCGGAGACCGTGAGCTTACCAGTGAGCTTACCACGAGCCTTCAGTTTCGACCTGAGCGGCCTATCACCTGGCACAACCTACCACTACAAGACCAAGGTTGTAGGCAGCATAGCCTATGGCGATGACAGGTCCTTCACCACGGATGGAGAAGCGGGTGTGGGTGGTGGCGAAGGTTGTTTCATCGCTACCGCGGCCTACGGTTCCTATCTAGACAGCCATGTGGATACACTCCGCAGCTTCCGAGACCAGTATCTGGAGACCAACCCCCTGGGCTCGGCTTTCGTGTCGCTTTACTACAAAGTGAGCCCACCGATGGCAGCTTTCATCGATGACCATCCCACACTGAAGCCGATTGTAAGGGCTGGTCTGATGCCGGCTGTGGCCATGAGCTCAGTGGCATTGAACACAACTCTAGCAGAGAAGGCGGTAATCTTAGTCACCATGGCGCTTTTCGCCGCCGTATTGATTATGTGGCTAAGGCGAAGGACTCGCCGATTAGAAAGGCGCTAACAAGCGATTCCGATAGCACAACTTTGCTGTGCGGGTGCCGTGCACCTGGAACACAA
>Ga0209777_10005934_pt1 | contig 13909 bp, 11 predicted proteins | sample FrelakmetHBP12HB_FD_187147 | JGI IMG/M metagenome (GOLD analysis project Ga0209777, IMG submission 187147) | Freshwater lake sediment microbial communities from the University of Notre Dame, USA, for methane emissions studies -HBP12 HB (SPAdes)... | ecosystem: Environmental > Aquatic >...
CACCAGCGACGTCTCGCGCATCGAGCCAGCCTATTGCTTCCTCCCGCCGGAAACCCGGCACGTCATTCAGATCCATGATTCCGGACGGCGCTACCGGGCGGTGGCGGTGCGGCATGCGGCATGGATTGATGGTGTCACCTGCGTGGGGCGCCACATCGAGGCCCCCTTGCGGCGCAGTCTTGATGAAGTCGGCTTTCATGGCCCCCTGCGGACCGTCCATAATGGCGCGAATTTTCCGCCGCTTAAGCCCCGCCCGCCCTACGCTGGACCGCTCCGTTTGCTTTTCTTGGGCCAGGTGGAGGCACTCAAGGGTGTATTCGACTTTGTGCCATTGCTGCAACGATTGCGGAAAGTCGGCGTGCCCGTGACGCTGAACCTCGTCGGCGGTGAAAATGTGACACTCCGCCGCCAGTTTCAACGCAAAGGGCTGGCGGACCTGGTCACGTGGACCGGGCGTGTGCCCCACGAACAATGTTACGCCATTGCCGCAGTTTCAGACATTTTCCTGATGGCCAGCCGCAAGGAACCTTTCGGGATGGTCACCATTGAGGCCATGAGCATGGGCTGCGTGCCGATTGCCTACGACATTCCCTCCGGCAGCACCGAGATCATCGAGCACGGGAGAAACGGGCTGCTCGTCCCGCTCGGAGACATCCGCGCGTGGGCAAACCAAATCCGCAGTCTTCACGACGATCGCGCACGCTTGTCCTCTCTTTCGTCCGCCGCCATTGCCCGCGCCCGCACCCACTTCAACGGCGAAGTCATGACGCAGCACATGGTTGCCTTTTTGACTGACGTGATGGCCCACGCCGAAACGCACCCAGCCAAACGCGAATCGGGCATGCCGCCGGAGACGGCGGCGAGGTTCGTGAATCCGAGAACAGGTTACCAGAAGTTAACACCTGGCATCCGGGAAAGCCTCCGCAATTTCATCGGGGCGAGACCGAAACTCTGCTATTGGTGGCTAACACGCCGTTGAAAAACTCGCGGAGGATTTGAACACGAGGGCGTGAAATGCAAATGGCAGGTTGCCTGAATAAGACAGTCGCGATCAGCGCCGGCACCCTGGCTCCGGGCGGGGTGGAAACCCATGTGCGGATCCTCTCGTTGATGCTGCGGCGCGCGGGGCATCCCGTAACCATTTACGGAACGAGCTGCCACTGGCAGCCGGAAACCATGCAGCAATTGAAGCAGGCCGGGGTGCAATTCCTGATTCCGCCGCGCTGGCTGGCAGCCGTGCCCAAGCCGGGGGTGCTGTGGGCGTCAATCCGATGGCGATTGAGCGCCCCATCAGGGGTGGCTTCGCTGTATGGCATCGGCGCCGGACGGTCACACGGCCTGCTCAAACGCCTCGCGGGACCCAATGCCATCAGCATTTACCATGAAATTGTCAGCCTGCCCGGGCCAAAGTTCAAGGCGGCTGACTGCCTCCGCCTGTTGGACGTGGCCGTTGCCAATTCACAACTGGTGGCGCGGGAGATGGCGGCCATCTGCCCGCAAAAACCCATCCGCGTGATTCCATTTCTGACGGCCGAAAAGACAACGCCCGCGCCCGCACCCCGTCCGGCCGCCGGGAATCGGCCGTTGCAGGTGGGTTATCTTGGGCGGCTGGAGAAACGTAAGCGTCCGGACGTGCTGGTGCATGAATGGACGCGCATGACGGCGCGGCCGTCGCTGGCACTGGCCATCTTGCATTTGCATGGCGATGATGGAGGCAGCGGGCTGCGCGGTGAGTTGGAATCGTATGTCGCGGCCAACGGGCTGGCTGGCCGAATCCAGTTGCACGGCGGCTATTCCCATTCGCAGTTGCCGGAGATTTTATCCAAGCTCGACCTGGTGCTGCTGCCGAGCAAGTGGGAGGGGTTGCCGCTCGTCTTGGTTGAGGCAATGCAGCAGGGAGTGCCGTTTGTCGCCACGGCGGCCGGTGGAACGGCTGAGCTGGGGCAGGATAATCCCGATGTAATAGTCACCGCCACGGAATGGGGCGCCTTCGAGGCGGGGTTGGCGGAGGTGGCAGCCAGACTCCGGGCGGGACAGGTGGATGCGGTCCGGCTGCATGGTTGGGTTGAGCCGCGATATGGGTTTGAGGCGGTGGCGAAACAGTGGCGAGCGGCCTTGCTGGAAACCCGGGCGTTCTTCGGGTTGGCCAAATGCTGAGAATGCAAATTCGCAGGGCGGTGCAACATCGTCAACGATTTTGACATGAACGAGCCAACCGAACACTACGACGAAACATATTTCCTTGGACACTACGGCAGGCTCATTAACGACGGTGTCTATTACGAACTGCTTGCCAGATATTGGGCAAAGGCAGTTTTTCGCGGCGTCAAAGAACTCGAAGATATTCGGCGAATGCGAGTGCTTGATTATGGGTGCGGGACCGGGGTCGTTACCGCTGCATTAAGTAACTCATCCTGTTTTGATGTCTCGCCTTATGCGTTCAAGTTCCTGGAGTGCAAAGGGCGCAAGGTTTTTGGCAAAAGCAGTGAGATTCCTCAAGCGGCATTCGATGTCTTGGTTTGTTCGCATAGTTTGGAGCACTACACGAATCCGCTGGAAATGCTGATAGGCTTTAAGAATTACCTGCGTCCAAATGGGTTTCTAGTTTTGGTTCTGCCGATAGAGCGCAATTTTAAACCGACGATTTCATCGGACGGCGATCAACACCTTTACGGATGGACTTTTCAGAGTATCACCAACCTCTTGTTGTTTGGCGGTTGGCGTCCTTGCCAAGCATCCACAATCTACGGCCCTTTTCTCTTAGGGAGCCTTGGTCGCAAATTATTGCCTCCGGACCTGGCCGTTTTCTTTGCCCACTCATTGGGCAGGTTAAAGCGAGGTTTTGCTTCAATGAGAATCGTATCCAGGCTCGTTCCGCCCCAGACGCCCTAACAGTGGACACCAGACCCTAACTCGGATCTTTCATGCTTAAGCAGGCGCCGACGGCAGTCGGCGCTGTCTTCGCTGCGAAGAGAATGCGCCGACTGCCGTCGGCGGCTACGCCCTGTCGGCGGATCGCGAGCGGTGTGAAATATCCAGGCTGGGGACTCGTCAAAATGGGAACTGCTGTCAGCTCATTTATCGTATCAATGCTGGGGGCGAGGATGCACTATGCCGTGCCCGGCATTCTGGCGCGGGCGGGCCGGCTGGAGCGGTTTTTTACCGATTTGTCGGTCGCCAACGGGTGGCCCCGCTGGCTGCGCACTGTGCCTCCGGTGCTGCGCCCGGCGGCAATCAAACGGATTCTCGCGCGGGTTCCCGCCGGCGTGCCCGTCGGCCGCATCACTGCTTTTAACAGCTTTGGGTTTCAATATGCGCGTCGGCGCAAGGGCGCCCGAAATGCTTCGGAGATGACCCGGACCTTCCTGTGGGCTAACCGCCGTTTTGGAGAACTGGTGTGCGCTTCCGATTGGGGCCGGGCCGACAGCGCGTTCACTTTCAATGGCGCCGGCTTGGAAATTCTAGACCGTGCCCGACGCGAAAGGTTGCGAACCGTGATGGAGCAGACTATCGCGCCCAGCGCCATCGAACAACAGTGGTTGCGCGAAGAGCAGCGGTTGCATCCCGGCTGGGAAAAGCCGCTGGAAGACGAATTCGCGGCAGAATTCAGCCGGCGGGAACAGGATGAGTGGCCGTTGGCGGACTTGATTCTGTGCGGTTCGGAATTCGTGCGCGAAGGCATCCGGAATTGCGGCGGCCCGGTGGAGAAGTGCGTGGTGGTGCCGTATGGAGTGGAGGGGGCGGGGGAGAAAGCAGAAAGTAGAAAGCAGAAAGCAGAAAGCACATGGGGAAATGCTGAAACGCTGAAAACTGAAATGCTGAAATCCGGAGGACGGAGGGTGGCTTTCAGCGTTTCAGCGTTTCCGGTTTTGCGGGTTTTGACGGTGGGGACGGTGGGGTTGCGGAAGGGGGCGCCGTATGTGCTGGAGGCGGCGAAGCGGTTGAAAGATAAAGCGGTGTTCCGGATGGTGGGCAGCATTGGGGTGACACGCGAGGCCGAGGCGCAACTGCGCGAACATCTGGAATTGACCGGGCCGGTGCCGCGCAGCGAAGTTGCCCGGCATTTTGCCTGGGCCGATGTGTTCTTGTTGCCATCCCTTTGCGAGGGGTCGGCCACCGTGACTTACGAAGCTTTGGGGCATGGGCTGCCGGTGGTCTGCACGCCAAATACCGGGAGTGTTGTCCGGGATGGCCGGGAAGGTTTTGTTGTGCCGGCACGGGACATCCATGCCGTGGTGGGGCGGCTGGAAGCGCTCCTGGCGGATCCGGCATTGTTGGAGAATCTAAGCCTGAATGCTAACAACCGCGCCCGTGAATATACCGTGGCCGAATATAGTCGCAGACTTCTGGCTGCGCTCCCTTTAACTTAACCACGTTCATGCTCGATTTTCTGCGTTTTCCCGTGGGGTTCTGGCTTTCGTTGATCGTGCTGCTCGGCGTGGCCGGATGGGGCTGGCGCAACCGCCTAAGAGGCTGGGGCCTGCCCACCCTGGCCGTCTGCCTTACCACCATCGCATGGTATCATTGGGACGCGATCTATAACGATTACCTCCAGACTTACGCACAGGATTTTCCCCCGAAGGTGTTGACGGAAGCGTGGCTGCAGGTGGCGTTGTTTGCGCTGGCACTGGGCGGGTTCATCAGCTTCCTGCCGGACCTGATCAATGCAAAATATCGCGGCAGCACCAGCCAAGTGGAGGCGCTGCGTTCCGGACGTCATTCTTTGGCGTCCATCAAACTGCCCATCGAGGGACTGGCCAAGGCGCTGGCCGTTGTCTGGCTGGTCACCTTCGGCGTGGCACTGTGGCGCACCGGTGGAGATGTGCTGGGATTGGCCGCCCCTTACCTGGGCAGAATGGCCTATCCCTGGGCCCGCGGCCAGATTGCCCAGTCCTGGCTCGATTCACTCGCCACTTTTTTCTGGACCATCAGCACCCTTTGCGCGGCGTTGTTTGGCGTCTGTGCGGCCTGGTTGAAGCCGGGCGGGGCGCGCAACCTGATGCTGTTCCTGATGGCGGTTTCCTGGCCCGGCTTTTTTCTGGATCGCACCCGGAATGTGATGCTGACGGTGCTCTTGCCGGGTTTGCTGGCGTTCACGTTCTTCCGGTGGCGCGGCCGCCGGCTACTGCAGATCACCTTGCTGATCGTGAGTTTTCTGGCGGTGAACGCCTGGTTCAGATTTGTCATCGCCAACCGTTCCGAGGGGGAGATCATTTCCGCGGTGGTTGACAAATCCCAACGCGCGGAAGGGGCGGCCCGGGAGGTGAAGCATTTGGGTTCGAACATGTTTGAAGAGTTATGCTGGCTCAACTACTTCATCGACGAGCGAAGACTCACCCCAGCCAATGGCAGGTTGTATCTTGCCAACCTGGTCAATCCCATCCCCCGGGCCTTATGGCCCGGCAAGCCGACGATGGGGCTGGATTATTCCGTCCTCCGCGGGCAGTCGGGAGATGACGCTTCCGGGGTGTCGGCGACCATGTGCGTGGGTATGATCGGATCGGGCCTGATCAATTTTGGCCAGGTATTTGGACCGGTTGCCGCCGGCTTTCTGATGGCCCTTTGGTGCGCTTTGCTGGCGCGCCTGGATCTGAACGATCAGGACTTGTGGGAATTGCCGGTCTATCTGATTGGCTTGGTGCTGACGTTCAATTTTGGGCGCGACATCACGTTTCTAGTGGCCTACCCATTCCTGTTTGCCTTTGGCTTGCTTTGGCTGTGGAGAAGAATTGCTCCCGCTGCCTTGGCGGTTGGAAAGCCGGCGCTGGCGGCCAGGCGCCGACCAAAGCGACAGCATGGCCGGCGACCGCAGGGCCGCATCCGATCTTCGTGATGAGAATTCTTGCCCTGATGCAGTGCGCCAATCTCGGCGGGATGGAGCAATCCACGATCCTGTTACTGGATGAGTTCATGAAGATGGGCCACGCGGTTGAGTTGCTCTCGCTCAATGACATTGGAGCGCTTGGCCCCGTGCTTCAGCAGCACGGTATTCGCGCCTCGGCGGTCGGGTACCGCGGCAGATGGGGGTGGCGCAGTTTCCTTCCCCTGCGTCGCATCTTGCGCACGAAGCGAGCCGATGCGCTAGTCATGGTCGGTCATAACCTAATGGCGCTACTGGCGCTCGGGGATTTCTGTAGAGCTCAGCGCGTCTTGATTCTGCATTTTCATCACGAGGGAGTAAAAGCCGACTGGGCATGGCGGCTCATCTATCGGGTGGCCATATGGCGGTTCAAGCGCATTATTTATCCGTCGAAGTTTGTCATGCAGGAGGCGCTCGGCATCGTTCCGCAACTCACTGCTCCAAAGAGAGCCATCTTGTATCCGATTCCGTCGCCGGTTGCCATGCCGCCGGTGGTTGACGCGCCGCAATCCTTGCGTTGCCGTGAGAAGCTGGGCCTGGCCCCTCATCACAAAATCGTGGGTAATGCCGGCTGGCTCATTCCGCGCAAACGCTGGGATGTTTACCTCAAGGTGGCGGCAAGGGTGGCCGCTGTGGTGCCCGAGGCCCGGTTCCTGGTTGCAGGGGATGGCCCGGAGCGCGCGAAACTCGAGCGACTCGCTGCCGACTTACAAATTGTGGAGCGCGTTGCCTGGCTCGGCTGGCAAAAGGATCTGGTTACTTTCTACCGGTCCTTGGATGTGATGTTGTTCAACTCCGACTGGGATGCCATGGGGCGCACGCCCCTGGAAGCCATGTCTTATGGCATTCCGGTGGTCGCTTCGGTGGTGCATGGCGGACTGAAGGAAATACTCGACTCGGATGAATACGGTTTCTTGATCCACACGCACGACGTCCCTCTTCTCGCCAGTAAAGTAATCGAATTGCTGAAAGATCGGCGGCTTGCCGAAGCGACTGGGGCAAGAGCAAGGGCACATATTGAAAAGGCCGGAGATCCTGCTTTGCATGCCCAACGGGTGCTTCGTCTCCTGACGGGGGCCACGCTTCCTGATTTGCCTGGTGTTTAGTAACGGGGAGCAGGCGAAGAACCACGAAGCATGACCCGTGTTGTCGGCATTCTGAACAACATTGTACCGTACCACCACGCGCGCTGGGAGGCGTTTGCACAGAGTGCGGGCGTGGGGTGCGAGGTGGTGGAATTCACCAACCGGGACGCGTTTTGCGTTTTGGAGTTCGCCGCCGGAGCGAGGTATCGCCGAAGGACTCTCTTTCCAAGCGATACCACAGAGGTGATTTCCGGCAAAGCCCTCAATTGCGCAATGGCTGCTGCGCTTGAGGAGTTCCGTCCGGAGGTGGTCTGTATCAGCGGCTATGCGTTTCGGGTCAGCCTGGCCGCCTTGCAATGGGCCGTGCGACGGGGGGTTCCAGTCGTGGTTCTTTCGGAAAGTAACGAGTTTGATGAACCGCGATCCGCGTTCAAAGAGTTCATCAAGAGGCGGGTGGTAGGGCTGTGCTCGGCGGGGTTGGCCGGTGGCACGCCGCAAAAGGAATACCTCGTGAAACTGGGCTTGGCGCCGAAGAAGGTTTTCCTGGGCTACGATGTAGTGGACAATCGCCACTTTGAGGACAAGGTAGCAGAAAGCAAAGAGCGGAAAGCAGAAAGCGGAGAGGAGAGAGAGGGAAACGCTGAAACGCCGAAGGCGGGAAGCGGAATGCTGGAAGCAGAAATCCGTCCTCCGTCCTCCGTCCTCCGTCTTCAGTATGGCCTGCCGGAGCGGTATTTTCTGGCGTGTAGTCGCTTTGGTGAGAAGAAGAATATTCCGCGCCTGATTCAAGCGTATGCGAAGTACAGAGAAAAGGCTGAAAAGCTGAAAGCTGAAATGCTGAAATCCGAAGGGAATAAACCACTAGTGGACCACCGACCACAGACCACAGGGCTACAAGACGCATCCGATGTCCCATTGTCCAGTAGTCCCGTTGTCCCGTGGTCCTTGGTGATCGTGGGCGATGGCGAGAAGCGGCCAGAGATTGAAGCGACGATCTCGCGGCTCGGGGTGGCGGGGGGTGTGCATTTGGCGGGGGCAAAATCTTTTGGCGACATCCCGGCGTATTACGCCTTGGCGGGCGCCTTTGTTCACGCCAGCACCACCGAACAGTGGGGGTTGGTTGTGAATGAGGCAATGGCTTCGGGTCTGCCGGTGCTGGTCTCCAGCCGTTGTGGCTGCGCTCCCGACCTCGTGCAGGAGGGGGTGAACGGGTTCACGTTTGACCCCTACAACGTGGAGGAGCTCGCCCAGCTTATGTTTAAGATTTCAGCTTTTCAACCTTCCAGCTTGTCAGCATGTGGCGACGCGAGTCGCCGGATCATCGCCGATTGGGGTCCCGACCGCTTCGCGAGCGGCCTTAAGAGTGCGAGTGAGTGCGCATTGCGTGTTGGCCCGGCAAAACCAACGCTCTTGCAGCGTATCCTCTTGCATCTATTGCTCCGACGTTAGCGTAGCGCAGGCGTCCCGCCTGCCCGGATGGCGTCTCAGCATTTCAGCTTTTTCCCATTGACCGTCCTGCAGCTCACTTCCTGGCTTTCCTCCGCCGGTGGCGGCATCCCGCCTGTCATTCGCGCATTGGCCGCCGAGTACCGGCAGCGTCAAGTGGAGTGCGTGGTGGCCGGCCTTGCTGATCCTTCCGGAGCACCGCCCGCCTTCCCGGCAAACTGCCCGGTCTTATGTGGTCGTATCGCCGGGCCCGTTGCCTTTGGTTACTCGCCCGAACTGCGCTCCGGACTCTCCGCTCGAGTGGCCAAAAATTCCGTGCTGCATGTTCACGGGCTCTGGATGTACCCCGGCGTGGTCGCACGTAAGCTATCCGAGACGACCGGTGCCGTCCGGGTCGTTTCACCGCACGGCATGCTGGAACCTTGGGCCTTGCGCAACTCGGCTTGGAAAAAGCGAATTGCGGGTGTCGTCTTCGAAAAGCGCAACTTGCGCCGGGCCTCTTGCCTGCACGCCCTCTGCAATGCCGAGGTCAGCAGCTTCCGGGGATATGGACTCAAAAACCCGGTCGCAGTCATTCCCAATGGCGTCGAGGTGCCTCCAGAAGCCAACCTTCTCCCTCATGATCTGCTCGCTCAGACCATTCCGGAGACTAAGGACCGGCGCATCGTCCTCTTTCTCTCTCGCATTCATGAAAAGAAGGGGCTCCCGCATTTGCTGCGCGCCTGGGCTGTGGTGAATGCTGAGCGCGGAGTGCGGAGCTCGGAATGGATGCTGGTCATCGCCGGGCCGGATGAGCGGGGGCATGAGCGCGAGGTCAGGAAGCTGGCTTCCGATCTTGGGATTTCATCTTCCGTGGTTTTTGCTGGCCCGCTCTATGGAGAGCAAAAACGTGCTGCCCTGGCAGGGGCGGACCTGTTTGTTTTGCCGTCCTTCAGTGAAGGGTTCAGCATGGCGATCCTCGAGGCCGCCGCTTACAGTCTGCCGGTATTGCTCACCCCGGGGTGCAACTTCCCGGAACTGGTGCGCGCCGGCGCAGCGCTCGAAGTCTCTGCCGACGAGAAGGGTTGTGAAGCCGGGCTGCGGCAACTCCTGCTGCTTTCGGATACGGAACGGAACGCGATGGGCGCACGAGGTCGCACGCTTGTTGCCGAATGCTATAGCTGGCCGGTCATCGCGAACGAAATGCTGCGCCTTTACTCCTGGCTGGGCGGGGAGGGCGAAAAACCGCAGTGCGTTGTGGGGTAAAGCGGAAATCGCCAAATCAAACGCTGAAACGCTGAAATGACAGACGGACAAAGGACAGAAGACGAAGGACGGAGGACAGAGCCGGAGTCGCGGTTTGACCTGTCAAAGTTCTCGGCTGGCGGGTTTGAGCGGGGCGCGAGCTCCGTGAAAGAGTTGGTTTGGGTGATTGTCAGCCTGTTCCTGTTCCGGCTATGCCCGCTGAAGCTCTCGGGGCTTAAATGCTCGGTGCTCCGGCGGTTCGGTGCGAAGGTGGGCCGTGGTGTGGTCATCAAACCGGAGGTGAAAATCACGTTTCCCTGGAAGCTGACTCTGGGCGACCACGTCTGGCTCGGTGAGGAGTGCTGGCTCCTGAATCTTGCGCCGATCACAATCGAAGATAACGTTTGCATTTCGCAGCGCGCCTTTCTCTGCACGGGAAATCATAATTACAAATCTCCGGCCTTTGACCTGATTACCCACCCGATTCGGCTCGAGCGCGGGGCGTGGATTGGGGCGGGTGCGTTTGTGGGACCCGGTGTTTCGGTAGGCAGTCATGCGGTGCTCGCGGCGGCGTCGGTCGCAACCAAAGACCTGGAGCCGCACTGGATCTACCAAGGGAATCCGGCGGTCCGGGTGAAGGAGAGGGTGATTCGGTAGGCGGTGGGTCGGTGTTTGGGTGCCTCGGCACTAAAATACTGACATAACGAAGGACTGAGATACTGAAACACTGCAACACCGCCCTCCGTCCTCTGTCCTCTGAATGAAGCTCTTCCCCAGGCCGCCCCTGAAGCGCGCCCTCCTTGCTCTCGCCGCCCTCCTCGCTCTCTGCGCCATCCTGGCTTTCGCCTTTCCGCAGCAGATTTTTTGTGTGGATAGCGGCAATGTACAGGCGGACTCCTTGGTGGTTCTGGGTGGCGGTTCTGACGACCGGCCCATACGTGCGGCAGAACTCTTCCGGTCTGGCGCTGCTCCAAGAATCCTGGTCAGCGGGGCAGGGGACTGCGAGGAAAACAAGCGATTGCTGGTGAGCGAAGGTGTGCCGCCGGCCGCGATTGAGCTTGAACGCGAGTGGCGGAGCACCAGACAGAATGCGCAGTTCTCCATTCCTTTGCTCCGCGCCCTCGGAGCCAAACGCGTCATCATCGTGACCTCCTGGTATCATTCCCGCCGGGCGCTCCATGCCTTTGAGCATTATGCGCCGGACCTTCAGTTTTATTCCCGTCCCGCATACTACGGGTATCAGCGCACCCAATGGTCGCGCGAGGCTATTCGCGGTTACGTCCGCGCGGAGTATGCGAAGCTGCTGGGGTATTGGGTATGCTATGGCATTCGCCCATTTTAGGAATAAGCTGACAAAGGCAAATGCTGAAAAGCTGACATGCTGAAAAGCTGAAATATGAGACTCAGCGAAGAATTGCGCGGGCGGACCAAACGATACGCGTCGGCGATCATCCGGTGCTATGCAGAGCTGCCCAAAGAGCGTGAGGAAGTGCGGGTGATTTGGAAACAGTGGTTGCGTTCGGGAACGTCGGTTGCGGCCCACGCCCGAGAGGCGTCACGAGCGCGCTGCGACGCCGAATTCTGCTCGAAGCTCGACGGCTTGCTCCAGGAAGCCGATGAGTCGCAGCTCTGGCTGGAATTGTTGCGGGATGATTGCGGTATTTGAGGCGGAACCCTCGATCAATTAACACACGAGACTGAGGAACTCCTCGCAATCTTTACAACCATGGTTGCGAAGCTCAGGAAGAGCGGGATCTGATTTCAGAATGTCAGCGTTTCAGCATTTCAGCTTTTTCCTTCTGAGCCTCACTCCTCACCCCTCACCCCTCAATCGGCGCAAAGCTTCGCTCTTCCCGCTTTACGCTCTGGCTTGGCTCTGGTTCACGCTGATCAACCACCTGCGCGTGGAGTGGTCGGTGAACCCGCAATACAGCTACGGCTGGGCCGTCCCTTTTCTCTGCGCCTATCTCCTCTGGCGCCGCGTAGCGCAGGCTTCCCAGCCTGCGGGTGACGGCGGCATCCCTGCCGCCGCTGATACTCTCTCTCCCGGGAGAAAGGCCAGAGGCCAATGGTCAGTGATTAGTGGTCCCGTTGTCCTGTGGTTTCTCGCTTTCCTTGCTCTCCTTTATGCGCCCACGCGCCTGATCCAGGAAGCCAACCCCGAATGGCGCCTGGTCAGTTGGGCCCTGGCCCTCGAGGTCATCGGCCTGACGCTGCTCCTTATCCGATTAGCGCTTGGCGCAGGGCGCGAGGCGCTCGGCGCTTCGCCGAGCAGCCAGGATTCAACGATGCACCATTCCCTCCCCCCATTTCAGCTTTCAGCTTTCAGCATTTCAGATTTTGTCTTCCCCATTTGCTTCTTCCTCGTCGCTGTCCCGTGGCCGACCTTCATCGAAGCCCCGCTCATTCAGGGGCTGATGCGTGCCAACATCGGCGTGACCATCGAGTTGCTCGGTGTCATCGGTGTTCCAGCCGTCCAGCACGGCAACGTCATCGAGCTCGCTACCGGCATGCTTGGCATCGACGACGCGTGCAGCGGCATACGCTCCCTCCAGGCTGCGCTGATGATCTCCCTCTTCCTTGGCGAACTGTATGCGCTCAGCGCCAGGCGCCGTGTGGTTTGCGTTTTCGCAGGTTTCGCGTTGGCCTTCGTCTTCAACGTAGGCCGCACCTTGCTGCTCACCCGGGTCGCCGCGGCGAAGGGTGTCGGGGCAGTCGCTTCCTGGCACGACCCCGCCGGCGTCACCATCCTCGTCGGGTGTTTCCTCTCTCTCTGGCTCATTGCGCGGGCATTACGAAGAAAAGCAGAAAGCAGAAAGCAGAAAGCAGAAATGGGGACTGCGGGAAGCGTAGCGCAGGCGTCGTCGCCTACGAGTTCTGCCAGCATCCCTGCTGGCAAGTTCCCCAATTTCCCCACTCAAAGTTCATCCACGCTCCGCAGTTCTGCTACGGAGGACGGGATGTTCGATGTTGGCCCTACGCCCCCCTCTCCGCCCTCCTCCGCAGCACATTTCAGCGTTTCAGCCTTTCAGCGTTTCAGCATTTTCCTAGCCGCTTGGCTTGTTCTGGTCGAAGCCGGTACCGAACTCTGGTACCGTTCACACGAATGGCGAGTTCCCAAGACCGCCATTTGGCATTTGGAGTTTCCGCGGGGAAACCCGACCTTCCGGGAACTATCGCTTTCGGACAAAACGAAACAGTTCTTGCGTTATGATGAGGGTTTCAATGGCACATGGCAGCAAGGCAGCGAGCAGAGATGGCAAGCCGTTTTCTTCCGTTGGAATCCCGGCCGTATCGCGGTATATCTTGCCAAAAGCCACACCCCCGAAGTTTGTCTGACCGCGGCCGGACGCGAGCTGGTGTCGCAATCGGCTCTCCGCCCGGTTCCCGTGCAGGGATTGCAGTTACCCTTCCGCTCGTACGTCGTCAAAGACGAGAACGGTCCTCTCCACGTCTTTTATTGTCTGTGGGACGACCGCGCCAGTGCACAGTCTTTCCGTACGACAACAATGACCTATGCGAATCGCCTGGCGCCCGTTCTGGCCGGCCGTCGCAACTCGGGCCAACGTTCCCTGGAGGTGGCCATTTGGGGCATCGCCAATCAGAACGAAGCCGAGGCTGCTCTAGCCCGGGAGCTCGACAAGCTGATCAAAATCGAAAAGTGAACTTGGACTGACCACTGACTACTGACCACGGGCCACTGATTACTGATCACCGACCACTGGCCACAGTCTTGGTTTCAGTTTTCAGCTTTTCAGCAATTAACTTTGACCTTCCTACTCCTCAACCAGACCTTCCAACCGGACGTGATGGCAACCGGGCAGTATCTGACCGAGGTTGCCGTGCGCTTGGTCGAGCGCGGTCACCAGGTCACGGTGGTCACCAGCCGGCGTGCTTACGACCATCCCGAAACCCGATTCCCGACAACGCAAACCTGGCGCGGCATCCGCATCTGTCGCGTGGGTGCCACTGGATTTGGCAAGGGCGCCAAATGGAGGCGGGCCGCGGATTTTGCCAGTTTTATTGTGGCTTGCTGCTGGCGGCTGGCATGGCTGCCGCGGCATGACGCGGTGGTGGCGTTAACCACTCCGCCGCTTATCTCATTCATTGGTGCCTGGCTCGCTCGGTTTTGGCGAGCCGCTTTCTTTTATTGGGTCATGGATTTTAACCCGGACGAGGCCATTGCCGCCGGCTGGCTCCGCCCCGATTCGCTCGCCGCCAGGCTGCTCGAGCGGATGTCGCGCTTCAGCTTGCGGCAGGCGAAGAAGGTCATCGCGCTCGACCGGTTCATGCG
>Ga0209777_10005935_pt1 | contig 13909 bp, 17 predicted proteins | sample FrelakmetHBP12HB_FD_187147 | JGI IMG/M metagenome (GOLD analysis project Ga0209777, IMG submission 187147) | Freshwater lake sediment microbial communities from the University of Notre Dame, USA, for methane emissions studies -HBP12 HB (SPAdes)... | ecosystem: Environmental > Aquatic >...
ATAGCTAGAAATATAGCTCTTGGAAGAGCAAAAAAGGCTTTGATTAATAATGTAACATCTGAGCCTCTTAATTCTAATAGATTTTCATCTGAATATTTAGTAAGATCATTTAAAGATAAAGATCAAAAACAACTGGATCCAATTCTTAATGAAGCAGATAAACATGGGTTTGAATTTTATAAATCTTTAAACTCAATAGATGTTGTAATTCCAATGAATTTTCCAATTTCTTTAGCGGAATATGTATTTAAGTTTAAGTCTGAAGTTCATCCAACTATTACACCTAAAGAAACTTTAGTTGTAAATTTATCAAAATCTAGAGAGGTGGGTTCTTAATATGGAGTATGATCAGCAGAAAGATGTAGTAATAAAGTTATTTGAAATGAAACAAGAAGGTGATAAATCTTTACTAATTTCTATTATGTCGTATAGCGGCGCAGATCCAAAACTCCAAATTACTAGGATGTATAAAAAGAAAGATGAAACTATGGGGTATGGAAAAATGGGAAGATTAAATATGGAGGAACTTCAATTTATTAAAGATTACTCAGATGACATTCTTGACATAATGAAAAAATGGCAGTCAAAAAGTTCTTGATACTAGATTATTATTATATAATTTAGAACAAAATTTTGGGAGGAATAGTGTATAGTAGTATAGCGGTAATTGGTGTAGGGACTCTTGGAGGATTTCTCGCTGAGAGTCTCTCAGAATTAGAAACATTAAAACAATTAGTAATTGTTGATTATGATAAAGTTGAGTCAAAGAATTGTAAGAACTCAATTTATTCAAGAAAATATGTAGGAGAACTAAAAGTTGACGTATTATATAAAATAATAAAAGCTCAAAAAGATATGGATTCTTTAAAAATTACAAAGATTTCAAAAAAGTTTATAGAAGGAAAAACAAAAATTCCTAGTTGTGACCTAGTTATTGATTGTAGAGATTTTGTATATAATAGAGGCAAAGAAATAGACTTGAGAATGTATATTTCAGATAGATGTTTAATTTTAGATTGTAGAAAAAATATCAAATATGAAACTAGTTATGAGGGAAAGTATATTTCAGATTTATTAAAAATGGATCTTAGATTTGCCACCAGTAGTGTATCTAAATTTATAAACGAGGGAGATTTAGAAAATCTAATCAAAGAGCAGTCAGTTCAAAAAATATATCTTGACCATTTTTCAAAACTATTAAACAAAGAAACTCCAAAAGAAGAAGAATACGTCAGAGATTCATTTGTTGGAGAAAATAAGTTGTTATGTATAGATGAAAATCTAGAATCTATTTTAGAAAATAATAAAAAGTATGATACACAAGTATGTATTGGAGATAGATTATCACCTTTAGTTAGTAAGATTATTCCAAAGAATAAGTTTGAAAATTTTAATGATATCACGACATGTCTAGCGACAATGATAAATTTTCCTCAACTTATTTATGGTGAGTATATAATCTCTACAGTAGTTATAAATAACAATTTATATATTCAATTATTACCTGGAACAGGTGCTGCATAATGAAAGATTTTATAATAAAAGATGTAAAGATAATACCGGAGAGGTTAATATTACAAAATAGTCTCTGGAAGATTTTTACTATAAAAGAAAAATATATAATTAAGGAATATAGAATAATATTGGATAATAAAAATAAATTAGATAAAGTTTTTCTAATAAATAGTAAACATCCAAACTGTAATCCAAGAACAAACGAGTTTTGTATTCTTAATGGTATCAAAAATAACCCTATTCACTTTAAAGAAATTTGTCGCAATCCAATTACAAACGAGATTCGCAATTTTGATGGTAATTATATCAAAAAGGGTGAGTCTATTCAATTTGAAGAACTTTGCATTATTTTAGAAAAAATGTTTAAAACATTTAATTTGGATAGTTGTTATTTTAGTCCAAGACCTGAAGATTTCAATTATAGGAGGTATAAGGAGTTTGAAAAGATATCGATTGATTAGTAAAGAGAATAAAGAAAAGATCAAAGAAAAAGTAAAACAAGTATCTAGTAAAGTAGTAGAATTTGTTTCTCCTATTTTAAAGAAACACACTGAAAAAGTTTTAATAATATTGTCAAAAAATATTGATGAAAAACTTTCAAAACTAACTGATAAATTAGAAAAGGAAGGAAAAGAAAAAGATGGCGAAACAAAAAAAGACGACAAATGTACTAAGTGAACAAGTTGAAACTGAGATAGTTAATCTTGTAGACAAAAGAATAGATGAAAGTTTAATTCTAGAAAAGAGAATTTTTGAGTGTATTGGAAAATCTACTCAAGAAGATATTCTAGAAATTATAGCAGAATTAAAAATATTTATATCTGCGGAAGTAAAAAAGCATATAGCAGAAATTGGGGATTTTATGTCAAAATATAAAAACAAGGAGGAAATTAAATAGATGCCAAAACTTTTGGATGTAAGAAGTTTTTGTGAAAACCTGAAAGAGGTGTCATCCACTAAAATGAATGACAAAAGAAAATTTCATCCAAACGGTTTATTTTCAGAACAGATCTTCGGTCCGTTAAAAAATTATACTTGTCAATGTGGAACTTATTATGGAATTTCTAGATCTGGCGGTAAATGTGATACATGCCAAGTTGATATCGTTAACAGTGATGAAAGAAGAAGAAGATTCGCAAGAATAACATTACCATTTAAAGTAGTAAATCCTATTATGTATGATTTAGTGGTTGATGTTGGAGGAAGTTACATTAAGAATTTTCTTGACATTCTAATGAAAAATGATAAGAGTAGTCTTTGTAAAGATGATGATGGATATTTTGTAACAGCTGCTCCAGTTAGACCAGAGATTACAGAAAAATGGGAGAAGACTGAGGCAATTTATGAAATAGTTAAAAGAGTTGCAGAAGAAAATGCAGATAAAAATGCAGGATGGAAAATAATATTAGATAACATAGAAAATTTATTAATGCAGTATGTAATAGTTCTTCCTCCTGAACTAAGACCTGCGTCAAAGGGAGTTCAAAAAAATAACCAAGTTGTAGATAAAATTAATAAATATTATATGCAAATTATTACGAAAAAAGAATTAATGAGAGGAACAGTTCTTCGAGTAGAAGATGATAAAAGTTTATTTTACAATTTCTATAAACAATTACAAAAAGATGTTAATGAACTTCACGAACATATTATGGAAAAATTATCTAAAAAAGAAGGACTGTTAAGAGGAAATATTTTAGGAAAAAGAGTAGATTTTTCTGGAAGAGCTGTAATTATTCCAGAACCATCCATAGGTTTAAACGAATGTGTTCTTCCATATATAATGATTCTAGAATTATTTAAAGTTAAGATTGCTAAAAGATTGATTCAACTTGGAAAATTTAAGATGTTAAATAAAGCTATTGACCATGTTGATGATTGTATAGATTTAAAAGATCCATCTCTATATAAGATTTGTGAAGAGATAATTAAAAATGAAGTATGTATTCTAAATAGACAACCTTCGTTACACAGATTAGGTATGTTAGGGTTTAATATAAAAATGTCTCTTGATGATGTAATTAAAATTCATCCTCTAGTTTGCTCACCATTCAATGCAGATTTTGATGGGGATCAAATGGCAGTATATATTCCAATTTCTGATGAAACAAAAGAGGAAGTAAGAGACAAGTTTTTGGTTTCGAAAAATTTAACTAGTCCAGCAAATGAGAATTTAACAGTAACACCAAGTCAAGATATTGTTCTAGGAATTTATACTTTAACTACACATAAATTTCCAAATATGCAAAATAAAGTTTTGTATAAAGAAAAAGAAGTTACTGAAGATATAAAGTTATTTAATGAATGTTTTCCAAAAAGTTTTAGATTGATTGATGAAGAAGTTGGAAAAGATAAGTTAATTGAGATTTTGAATGAAATAAAAGATAAATATGATTCTGAAACTACTAAAGATGTTTTAGATAAAGTTAAAGAAACCGGATTTAAATATTCAACTCTTTATGGAACAACAATGTCATTGGGCGGATTTATAATGACAGATACTGAAATGATTAAGGAAAATATTTATACTGGCGAGATTATGGAACAACTCACAAAACTATCTAGTAAAGAAACAGAAGATCTAATTAAAGAAAATTTTGAATATTCATATTTAGTTTCTTCTGGAGCTAGAGGAAAATGGGATCAGGTTAGACAGATTGTTTTAACCAGAGGTTTTATTTCAAACTTTAGTTGTGAGATTTTAAAAGTTCCAGTTAAACATAGTTTATTAAATGGATTGACTCCTGAAGAATTTTTTAATTCAACTTATGGATGTAGAAAGGGTCTTCTTGATGTTGCAGTAAATACAGGAGAGTCTGGATTTTTATCTAGAAAATTAGTATTTACATGCGTAAATTTAACAAAATCAAAAACCTTAGATGACTGTGGAACAAAAGATTTTCTAGATGTATTTGTTGATTCAGAAAAGAAATCTCTTATGTTAATTGATAGATATTATGAAAAAGATAAAACCTTAGAGAAAATTACCAAGGAAAATTATAAAGATATAGTTGGAAAAATAATAAAAGTTAGAAGCCCAATTCTTTGTCAAAATGAAGAGATATGTCATATTTGTTATGGAGATTTATATAAACATTTACATAGTGAATTTATTGGGGTTATAGCAGCACAAAGTTTGGGTGAAACAAATACTCAGTTAATTTTACGAGTGTTTCACTCAAGTTTGAGAAAAAATGTGGAAGTTATTGATATTAATGGAAATTCACATACTATTGAACAAGTATATGATATAGTTAAATCAGGTAAAGATTTTTATACTTTTAGTTGTTCACCAGAGGGAGTAGTTGTTGTATCTAAAGTTATTGATGCGCATAAAGATAGAATTGAAAAAAGAATGGTTAGAGTAACTCTTGATAACGATAAAGTGGTTGAATCAACTTTAGATCATGAATGGATTATGAGAGATGGAAGTTGTAAAGATGCTAAAGATCTAACAGTTGGAGATTCTTTAATGCCTATTTATTTTGGTCCATTAACAGATGGTTATCGAACTGTAATTCAAAATAAAAAGTCAAAATTCCACAAAAATTATAAAAAAGATAAAATATTTAAATTATCTTCAGAACATCAAGATTCTATTAAACATGACCGTCTGAATTATTCTAAAAAAATAACTAGACATTATATTGATAAAAATAAATGGAATGATTATCCAAATAATATTATGATAATGAATGAAGGACAACATCTCAGGGAACATAGTATAGACTCGATAAATAGTCCAAACAGGATTAATACTAAAATAGCAGTTTCAAAATCTAACAAAAGAAGAACTAAGGATTCTGAATGGGTTAGAAAATTTAGTAAAAAACGAAATGAAACAATGTCTATAACTTATCCAATAGAAAAACATATTAAAAATGTAAAGAAGTGGTATGAAGAAAATCCTGAGATGAAGGTTTATCTTTCAACAAAAGCTAGACTAACAACTGCTACAATTGTAATAGATAAAGTTAAAGAATTAAATTTAGAATTAACAAATATTAATTATGAAAATGTTAGAAAATCTTTTGGAAGTAAGGGTAAACATTATTTAACATTTAAATATGTTAAACGAGTTTATCCAGAATTGGTTGGGGATTTTAAAGTTATATTTATAGAAAAAGAATATAAATCTCCAAATCAACTTCAAGCTGAGTATCGAGTAAATTTGATTTTAAATAAAATAAAAGAATTAAATTTAGAGATAAATGAAACAAATTTTGATCAAATAAATTGTCAAATATATCCAAATGTTAAAACTAGATGGAGAAGACCAGCGATGGAAAAGTTTTCACCAGGATGTTTATCATTATTACAAAATAATCATAAAATAACAAAAGTAGAGTTTATAGATCTTCCTGATTATGAAGAATTTTATGATTTAACAGTTGATTCAAAATATCCAAATTTTGCTTTATCTGCTGGTATTTTTATTCATAATAGCGGGGTTGCAGTAATTGAAAAAGATCAAGTTGATATGAAACAAGCGGATATTATTGGAGATTTAAGTTCTATCTCTAGATTGCTCCATGTAAAGAGTAAAGATAAACTTCATGAAAATTTATCTGACTTTACAGCAAAATTATTCTCCACATATAATAGTAGTAGAGATATTCATCATGTTCATATTGAATGTGTTGTATCACAGATGATGTGGAAGGGTGATAGAAAATGGAGATTGATGGAAAATAGAAGTCAAATTATTCCAGAATTCTTTAGTGTTCAAACAGCTCCAGAAAAAGAAAGTTGGATTCTGGGACTGGGATTTTCATACCCAAAGAAACATATTCTTAGGGGAATAAAAAATTCAGGAAACTATACTGGAATTTTTGATAGAATTATGTATGGAGAAAAATTTTACTAATGAAAACATTAGAAGTTAATTTTCAAAATCCTCTTTTCGCAGAAGACTCTCAGTTATACATTTTATGTCCACTATGTCTTGATCGTACATTTGGAGGACAAAAAGTTAATGAATGTAATATGGTAGCTCGGTGTAATAGATGTAAAAAATATTTTAAAGTTAAATTAGAAGATGGATACTCAATATGTAGTGAGTGTAGTGGATCTGGTGGAGAGGATAAGAATCATTGGTGTGAAAAGTGTAGTGGGTCTGGTGTATTAGATTGGATTTCTTATGTTAGAAATCAACCATAAACATCAGATCCAATAAAAAAGCAGATATATGGTTTGCTAAAAATGGAGGCAATTGTGGATATAATCAATCCAAATTTTATAATAAATAATGAAAACAATATTTTTAACATTAGGAAAAAAGAGTATGAAAACATAGAAGTAACTGTAAGAGAGATGCTAAGAGCTGCTGAAGAACTTGGATTCACTATTATGGAATTTGGAATTAAGGATTCTAAATCTTCAGCTGGCGAATTAAATAAAACTGTAAGAAGAAATTTAGTAATAAGACTTCATAGAGGAACTGCTGAAGTAGATCTTAGTGTCTTTATTCCAAAATTAATAGAAGATAATTATATAGTTATAGGTGGAAGAAAAAAGATTCCATTATTTCAATTATTTGATATTCCAATAGTAACAAGAGGAAAAACAATCAAATTAAGAACCAATGTTGCTACGATAATGATTGAGGAATCAAAAGAGTTTCCTTATGTTAGAATTAGTGCTTTTGGAAAATCTGTTCCATTAGTAATTGTAATGTTAGCAAATTTTGGTCTTGAAGAAATAGAAAGAATGTTTAATTTATCTTCTATGGTTCCAATTGAAAAACCAGAGAGTTTATATGATAAATTTCTAAACGAATTAAAAGATTTTTATGATTCATCTACAGGATGTACTAGGGATGATTTTCTTAAAGAAATTGGAAGACATATTGGACCAAATCAAGACCATAAAACCAAGGGTGATGATTTTGTATTTTCATTAAACTTAATTCATAAAGTAGATATTGTTACAGCGAAATTTTTAAAGACTGGAAATGTTTTAGAAGAACTAGTTGATGCGATGAAAAATATAGATTCATTTGATGATACAGATATAAGAAATAAAAGAGTAAGATGTTTTGAATATGCAATACTACAAAAAGTTGCTAAGTCAATTTTTGATTTATGTGTATCAAATAGATCTTCTAGATTTATAAAATTTAATGTAAACTCAAAACAAATTTTATCAGATTGTAATGTCTCTGATATAGTTCAATTTGATTTCTCCATAAATCCTCTTGAAGAATTAACCAAATTATCTAGACTTAGCATACTTGGACCAGGTGGTTTTAATAGAGATAATGTTCCAAAATATTTAAGAGATATTATGCCAACAATGTTTGGTAGAATTTGTCCAGTAGATACTCCAGACCGAGATAATTGTGGCATCTTGCAAAATTTACTTCCAAATGTAAAAATAGATGAAAATTTAAAGTTTATTGATGAGATTCAAGAAAAACAATCAATTTCAATTCCAGTTTCAATGGTTCCATTTTTGGAAAATGATGATCAAACTAGATTACAAATGGCATCTTCACAAATGAGACAGGCTATTATGTTGACATCATTTGATCCAGCATTAATTCAATCTGGATGTGAAAATCTTTATTCACAGTATACACAATTTGTAAAGAGAGCTAGAAAGAATGGAGAAGTTGTTTTTCGAGATTCTAGAAAGTTAATTGTTATTTATAATGATAAAGATTTTGATGTAATTAAGATTGGAGTAAAAAGTATTTATGTTGAAAATTTGGACAGTGTAAATGTTTGTGTAAATGTTGGTGACAAGGTTAAGAAGGGTGATAAAAAAGTATTTATGTTGAAAATTTGGACAGTGTAAATGTTTGTGTAAATGTTGGTGACAAGGTTAAGAAGGGTGATATCCTAGCAGAGAGTGACTTCTGTAAAAATGGAAAAATTAATATAGGAAGAAATTTACTAACAGCTGTAATGGTTTATCATGGGAATAATTATGAAGATGGAATTGTAATATCTGATAAACTCACAGAGGAATTAAGATCTGTTCATTATATGGATTTATCTTTTAATTTGACACCTGATAAAGTTCTTCTTAGTTTATATGAAGATAAATTTGAACCATTGCCAAATCCACCTATTCAAAACTTTATTGAAAATAAGGGAATTAAACCAGATCAAGACGGACCAAAATATATTTATATTCCAAAATCTCAACCATACGCAATTATGAAAAAGATGCCAAGTGGTCCAATTGATTATTATACAATTTTTGAAGAAGACATTAAGTTAATTCCAAAGAAAGATGTTTTAGTATATGAAACAAATATTTATCCAAATACTTGGAATACATCAATCCCACAATTTAAAAGATGGGTAGAAGAAACAATTCAAAAACAACAAGATAGAGAGAGAAAAGTTCAAGATACTCTTCTTCAATACCTTCCAAAACCAGTTGCTTCACAATATATTAAAGATCATAATCTAGATAAATTTTCTAATGTTGGAAAGTATAAAATTAAGGGAGATCCTATTAATGGTATTCATGTGGAAATGAATGCAATTTTTCTTAGATTAATACAGGTTGGAGATAAGATTGGGAATCGTCATGGAAATAAAGGTGTTGTTTCAAAAATAGTTCCTCATAATTTAATGCCAAGATTAGAAGATGGTAGAAATGTTGAGGTATGTATAAATCCTCTTGGTATTATTACTAGGATGAATATTGGTCAGTTGTTTGAATTAGAACTATCAATGTCTTTAAAAGATCTAAAAAATAACATGGTAATAATGTTAAAAGATAAAGTATCCCAACCAGAAATTAAAAAATATCTTATAAATTATATGAAGATCATTGATAACACAAAAGATTCTTGGTATTTAAAACAATTTGAAAAACAAATACCAAAGAAAATTACAGAAGAATTTATTAATAGTTTATTTCTAATTCAACCACCATTTGAATCTACTAAAGTTGAAAATATATTAGAAGCATTAAAATATTCTGGAACAGAAGAAACATATAAATTATTTGATCCAGTTTTGAAAGAAGATATTTTAAATAAAATTACAGTTGGATATATGTATTTCTTTAGGATGATTCATATAGCTGAATCAAAAATAGCAGCTAGAGGAATTGGATCATACGCAAGAAGAACATTACAACCTCTAGGTGGTAGAAAAAATAGAGGTGGTCAAAGATGTGGCGAAATGGAAACTGCTTGTCTGATTGCTCATAGTGGTTTAAAGAATTTATTTGAATTTTTAACAACAAAATCTGATTGTATTGATTTGAAGAATGAATACATAAGAAAAGAAATTGAATCGGATTTTTTAAAGGAGAAAAAAGAGAATATTTCTATTGAACCAGAATCTGTAAAATTATTAAATAGTTATCTAACTGTTTTAGGAATAGAAAAATAGACATGCAAAGCCGGTGTTGGGGGTTAAGTTGCTAATGGAACCCCCACTTATTTTTAATTGGAGAATGTATGGAAAAATATAAGAAATGTGAAATATCAGAAGAAATGGTTGTTTTAGCTAAACAAAGATGTAAAGGAATGAAAGGCGGAGATAAAAGTAGAGATAATGTTGTTGGTGCATTGGGTGTGATAGGAACAGAGTTATACTATCCAGGATGTCAATTTGTAGATGAAAGAAATTATGATCTTACATATAAAGGAAAAAATCTAGAAGTAAAAACTAGATCAATATATCCGAATACAATTATCGGTCCAGATTTAGAATTCCTAATTCCAAAGAAAACTCCATTACAGTGGTGTGACTTTTATGTTTGTCTTGGAGTAGATACTAAATTTGAATCTATGTGGATGTTTGGGGTTATGCCAAGAGAAACAGTTCATTCATCTAATATGATAGGAAGAGGATTATCTTTTGCTGATATTGATGAACTAAAAGAAGATAATCATCTTTTATATCTAAAACAAATGTATCCACCAGAATATATTTAGTGGATTTAAATGGAGAAATATAAAAATGTTAAAATTAAGTCTTGATATAATACAGAAGGTAAAACCAAAAAATTTCTGCATTTCTATAGAGGACTGTATGTATACCCACAACAGTAAAATATGTCCTTTTTGTGGAAAAAAATGTAAAGTAGATAGGATCGGTGAAGATGAAGAATTAGTAAATTATAGAATTGTATGTATAAATTGTAGAATAAAGTTTTCATTTTTATGTCGTGGAGTTGGTGAACGGGGGGGGGAAAGTAATCATTTTGTAACTACAGAAGAAATGTTAGAGAGATAAATATGAAAAAAGAAAATACAGATTATTTAAATAAAAAATTTCCATACTTGTATGGTTATATTAGATTTTTTGAATGTGGCGACGGATGGTTTGAAATTATTTATAACTTGTCAAAGAAAATTCATGAAATCGATCCTCATGTTCAAGCAACACAAGTAAAAGAAAAATTTGGTGGATTAAGATTTTACACCAATTATGAAAGTGAAGAAATATCTAAAGTAATTAGAGAAGCTGAATTGGCAGCTTCAAAAATATGTGAAGTTTGTGGAACAAAAGAAAATGTAACACAAAATCACCTCGGATGGATAAAAACTCTATGTGATAAATGTAGAGAATGTAGAGATAAAGAGAAGGAGGAGTTATGGAATGTGAAGATTGCAGAAAAGAAATGGGAATAATAGATTCATGTAACTTTCGTTGGATTAAAATTAGTGACATGTGGTATGATAGAAATACTAAATATTATGACGTTGGTGAAAGATGTCATGATTGTAATATAGAAAACAAGGAAGGAAACATTCATCATTTTTCATGTGATATGGAGAGATGTCCAAAATGCGCCAGCCAATTAATATCATGTAGTTGTTTAAAACAAGGTCTTGGAAAAGGAGTAGCCTAAAAGGGAATGAAAAATTTTAATTTTAGATTATCATCAATCGAGTGTTGTGAAACTTGTAAACATTGTATGATAACAGAATATCTGGGTGGTTGTACATATAGTTGTGAAAATAAGATTTTGAAAAGAAGTAAATCAAAAAAAGAAATTTATCCTGGAGGAGTTCTTGTGCTCAAGGAGATGTTTGTAGAACAATTGACTGTTTGTGATTTATATAAAAGGAGGAATGTGGCAAATAAATGATAGATAATTTACCTGATATTCAAATAGAAGAACCAACAATAAAAATTCCTATTCGACGTGTTGGGGTTGACAATGTTTTAGTTCCAATATTTATTCAATCATTATATGGAAAGACTCATGAAACAGTAGCAACAGTTTCAATGGGAACAAATCTAGATGAAAGATTTAAGGGAATAAGTATGTCCAAATTGTTGAGAACTCTCATTAAACATTTGGATAATAAACCATTAAAACATGAAGAAATAAAACAAATCCTTATTCAATTTAGAACTGAGGTTGAAACAGAATCAACTGATTCATATTTGAGATTTTCTTTTAAACTTCCAATTTCAGTTAAATCTCCAAAATCTGGTCTTGTTTTCCCTCAATATTATGATTGTTCTTTTGAGGGAAGATTGAATAATGATAAGTTTAGATTTTTTCAAAAAGTTCGAGTTCAGTACAGCAGTTACTGTCCATGCTCAGCGTCGTTGTGTAATGATTTAAAAGAAAAAGGTTTACTCGGATATCCTCATTCTCAGAGGTCTTTTGCAGATGTTTTAGTAGAAGTTTTAGATGAAGATATTTTATGGTTAGAAGAAATTATAAAGATAGTTGAAGATTCAGTAAAAACATTACCTGCGCCACTCCTTCGGAGAATGGATGAACAAGAGTTTGCAAGAATCGCAGCTGAGAATCCAGCATTTGTAGAAGATATGATAAGAAGTATTTCAAATGGATTAAATAATTCACCAAGAATATTCGACTGGATTTGTAGGTGCACTCATGAAGAAAGTATTCATACCAGCGATGCGGTTGCTGTAAACTTTAAAGGACTTAATGGTGGATTCACAGATACTTTATATTTATAAGGAGAAATATGAATAATTCTAAATTTGAAGGATATTTATTTCCAAAAAATATATTTAGGGTCAATGAAGTAAATAGTTATTATAGAAAAGGGGAATTGGATGTATCTGCATATAATGAAGATAAGTCTGAAGTTTATAGTTATAAGATTTCTTTGTCTGAATTGGTAAAAGCTTTAAATTTAGTTAATGTTCCTCTTAAGTTAGTTAGAAAACCAAGACAACAATATTGTAGATTATTTGCGAGGGAGAATGATTAATGAATATAGAACTGCAGAAAGATTTTGAACAAGTATGTGTATGGCCAGGAACAGTTGTTGGAAAAGAAAAAATTGAAGATTTTGAAAGATTTATTGATGATATTTTTAAAACTAGAATTCAATACTTAGAGGAAATATCTACATTTCCAGATACAGATTCATCTGGAAAAGTTGTTCCAGAAACGGGTGGGAGAAATGATGTTTTCTTTGCTATTCATAATGAGGATGTTGGAAAATTTGCAGTTCCGAGATTACAGTATGGAATTAGATGGATTGAAGATGTTCTCGCAGAAGGAAATTATACATCTAAAATTTATCCTACCAGAGTCTTTGATTATTGTTGCTGGAACAAAGAACATTTAGCTGAGTAGGGAGGAAAAAAGATGGATCCAGAAAGCAAGGATAAAGTTGAAAAAACATGGAATGATGTTATGAGAGATTTAGAACAACATCAGAGAATAATGAGTATAGCTAAATCAGCTAGAAGTTGGGAAATGATGAATGATCCACATAGTTCCACCATATCATCTGATATACAAAAATCAAACCTTTTAATATCAGAATCAGATGAGGGAATTAGATGCTTAAAAAATAGATATGGATATGGATCAGTAGGAGCATTAAGTCATTATGATATAGTAATTGTTGCTGTCCATCTTCTGACAAAAAGCTTGTTTGGAAATTGTAAAATTGAACTATTTAGTGAAGCGGTTAAAAAAGAGTTGTATGAAGTAATTTATAAAGTTTTAGATAAGTTTAGTGTGGAAATGGTTCCAGCAAAAACAACACAATCAATTTTAAGGAGTTTAAAATGACACAAAAAAAGAAGGTAGCAAATACCCTCACAAAGATTTTAGACAATAAGATCATGAAAGTAATTTTGGATAGAAGTCAAAATATTGAAACAGTACTTGAAGAAGTAGATAGTTGGTGGAGGTTTGATCTTCATAGTAGGAAACCAGGACCAGCTTATATTGGGGATGAATATGTAGGAACAGATTTAGATCTAGCATGTTTTCTATATGAACTAGCTTCAAGAAATGCAGTAATTAATATTCCTAAATATAAATCTATGAGAGCAAGGTCTACAAAAGAAGGACAAGTAGTTTTATCTGACAAAAATAGACACGGAAATATTACTGGTCTTGTTGCGAATAAAGATGTCTTTTCATTTTCACTAAGAATTAGAGATATGAATGTTCTCACAACTAATAAAGTTGG
>Ga0209777_10005936_pt1 | contig 13905 bp, 13 predicted proteins | sample FrelakmetHBP12HB_FD_187147 | JGI IMG/M metagenome (GOLD analysis project Ga0209777, IMG submission 187147) | Freshwater lake sediment microbial communities from the University of Notre Dame, USA, for methane emissions studies -HBP12 HB (SPAdes)... | ecosystem: Environmental > Aquatic >...
CACCCAGGTGATAAAGCGAATAGTAAGAGGATGGCTTTTATCAGAACCAAATTTTGATTGGTAAAGTTCTGGCATCAGGTCGTGAACATCTACTATAACCTTTGCGCCAAGAAGCTTGGGTACAATCGCCGTGAATACCATAAAATCTGGCATGGTATGCACTTGTATGAGCTGGTATGAATACTTTAATTGCAGTCTGGTGAGTTTAAGAAAAACTGCGAAGAAGAAGAACAAGTATGAGGCTATATACATACCGCTATTCGAACCGCGATAGCGTGGAATAAAAATCTTGATCATCCTGACGCCATTTTTGTATTCGGGATTTAATTCGCCTTTTTCGCCTAAACATATCACATCCACTGTATCACCTCGCTTAACCAGCGCTTCCGCTTCCCTCCGTACCCGGGAATCAGTTGGATAATGGGTATAAGCGACCATGCAGACTCTTACCATACTTAAATATCCTCGTTCAAAGGAATCTCGATAAAAGGATCTCCATTCCAGATAATATTATAGGTATGCTGCTCAATAGCCCGACTGGAGGGGTTTTTTGATCGAGAGATTTGTAAACGTTATTGAAGCTGTCATACCAATTCTCCTGGTGTTTAGATAGAATGGAATGGATATACTCTAATCTAGCATATAAGAATCATCAAGGGTGCTAAAAGATATTTTCATCTTAAAAAGTAGCCTGCACTCTAGACATGACTATGGAGAGATTTGACTCTGCGGAGAAATTGCCCTATGGCTGTGCTCTCTCGCACCCATCCACGCAACTTAACATAATAGCTGTACAAACGGGTCAATTTAAAAATAAAGGTCTGCATCGAGTTCTTTGTATTGATTTCGGTTCGCCATATGTTGAAGCGACCAGGTTCACCTGTGATTACACCAAATGCAGCCTGGTATCCGGCCTGTGAGGCCATTTCGCGGATTCTAGGGGAAGATTCACCGTAGGGATAAGCCAAGAATAGGTTCTCCTGTCCCAACCCTGCTTTAATACTTATTTTTGAGGCAATTAGTTCATGTCGGATTTGTTCTTCGTTTAAGGCAGGTAAGTGAGAATGCGAACAAGTATGGCTTCCAAAAGAAAATCCTTCTGCGCTCAGGGCTTTGATCTGTTCCCAGGACATCCTTGGCGCACCCATTTCATCGTTGTAGTCGCTCCCTTTTCCAATTAGCTCAGTTACCAGGAAAACCGTGGCAATGAATCCATACCGGTGAAGGATTGGGTAAGCCTGAGAGTAGAAATCTTCAAACCCATCATCAAATGTTAACGTAAAGGCTTTTTTCCCCTGCAATTCTCCTGTCCTAAACGATCGAAAGAGATCCATCAAGTTCAAGCATACATATCCATGGTTATAAAGAAAGCGCATCTGAGATTCGAACTGGCTTGCAATCAAGGCATAATCGGATCTCGCGATTGGTGCGTTATCAGGTGTAATGTTATGGTAAGCCAGAATTGGCGTATATGTGGAAGACAAGCTTTGATTAGAAAATACCTTGTTTATGTGCCAATAGCTACTCATCTGACCACCTTAACTCCTGTTAAGGATCGCTTCATTCTGATCCTTGTGGGGAAGACTATTTCAGGATTCTTATTCTTCTCAGAATAATTTTTATTATATTCAAAATGCGTGGGTGCTTTCTTATCATTGAGTGTAATGCCTGGTACAGTTTGGTTAAGGAATAAATGGAGGAAGGTAGGAATCTTTTAGGAAAAACAAGCAGGTTAACCCTATTTTTTAATTGATTCGTCCACGTTTCCTTATAGGGATAATAAGAACCAAAATCAATTTCATCGATACCGCTTGCCAGCGATTCCTCAATAAATAGCTCTAATAGGACTACCATGGGAGAATAATAAGAATAATCTGGGTCAAAAGCATTTAGTTGGAGCACGACATTCTGTCTGAAAGTAAAAAAAAACAAAAGGGCAAGGGTAGTGCCTCCTGCCTCCAAAATAGTCAAACCAATTTGTCCTTTGGGCATTAGTTGTAATCCGACCTCCGAATAAAATTTGCAGTATCTTGTGTCTATAAACTGGCTCGGCGTATCGGTCAGGTTCCACCGCTTTCGATGTAAATTAAAGAATACCTGAAGGTCAGAAATTAGTTGATCTTCTGTTGCACTTTTCCTTAATTGAATTTTCCCCAGCTCTCTTTCAATTCTCCTCATCCTTCTATTCATCTGATGCCTTCGATTTTGACCCAGGCTCTTCTTATGCTCTTTCCAGCTTTTATCCAATGCCAAGTAAGCACATTTTTCTGTCTCAGTTATTTTGAGCAAAGGATAATTACCCAGCTTTTCTAAAAAGAAATGTGCAGTCGTTGAGGTTTCGGGGATATGTCTAAGACTGAGTTGGTCCCAAGAACCTCGATTGCTTATCAGGTAATCAAGAATACTAACCAGCACATCTTCACTGTTCTTCCCTATGATGAGATCCTGGTAGTTGGATGTTCGGGCGGCAATTATCTCAAGACAACGAATCTTGATTCCTAAGACCAACTTTATTGTTAATTTTAACGGAGAAATTGCTATGATCGAACCAGCCTCACGGACAATCAAGACAAAAAGTTCTGCTTCCTGATGAAATTGCTGCCAAAAGGTTATTTGCCATTCATAAGTTAGCTCAATCGTCTTTATATCATTTATTTCTAACAATGAATTCCAAACAGGTTTAATGGTTTCCAAAGAATTAATATTATTGATCTTCTCAATTGTTAAGGAGATTTTATTCATAACTTTTTCAAACATTCTAATTTATAGAAAAATGAGTTTAACATAACTTTTACTATCCTTAATAACTATTGACATAAGCGATCGAATGCTGCCCGAAACATTCTCGCAATCTTTTCCGCTCCCCTTCGGCGAAATGGATGGCAAAGGTCTCACCGTTTGATATATTATGAATCAATGAATTTCCAACCCCTCCAAGACTGGCTAATCCTCCAAAGATCGGAAGGTTAGTGCCATCATGACACGGAAATCGATCTGAGATTGACGATTCAACGTACAACCCGTTCCGAGTATCAAATGGCGAAGGTAAAGAATAATAAAAGATGAGCAAGTCGGCATTCACGACTGGTGAATCGGAGAGACTCGAGACTACAACCGGGTATTTTTCCCCCTCTCGGTAGAACTCCCAGGGCGTTTTGAACAGCTGGAAGAATTCCCTGGCTACTTCCTTCTCTAAATCGCCACACAAAATGCCGATCACGTTTACCCCCTTTCAAGCAATACGCCAATGTTTCTTGCGAGGTGATTAATTTTGGTGATCCTGACGTTGTTGCCGCTCATTGTATCCTCGGCACACGCACTTCACTGGTTTGCAAGTTATAAAAATCATCTTTTGTGATTACATAAATTTGTGTTCTTTTGCTGTACACATAATCTACAAAAGTCTCAAAATCCGCCTGTGTCCATTGTCCAGAACTGCCAATATCGTGAAAATGGAGGGGAAGAATACTACCCCGCGCAATATTTGCATCCACATATCCTTTTGCGGTTTCCAGAGATGTATCTGTATCCATGCTAGATGATTGCACATCGAGAATATGGTAAGGGGGCAGGACGCAATCCCCGGAAGAGACAGTTGGGCGTGTTCCCCGTCCCATAACGATTCCGGTGTTTGTCATTGCGATTAGCGTGTTACTATCCCATTTCCCGCCTGGATAGGCCAAATAGTTTTTCCCTTTGGTCAATCCCCATCCGGTTAAGGCAGTCTGCCCTCCCCGAATAGCAAGTTCCTGGTCGCTTTCCGAAAGAGTTGTGAGAACGGTTGCAGAATTGGTGTGGTTTACGACGGTCCATCCGGCTGCATCTATTTCGAGTATGTTGTCTAAAGAGAGATAAGTAGGAATCCTGTCGGTTGCAAGGTTCAAAGAACCGCGCATCCCGTATGTTTTCATTTTGGCGAAGGCGATGTTATACTGCGAAGCATAGCCATCGTCAAAATCGAACATGATGGCGGGAATACCCGATCTGAAGAAATACAAACCATCAACTGACATATCAACGGTGAGGCCAGCGTTAGCGTTCACCCGAATATCAATTCTGGTGATATTGGCCCAATCAGGCGAACCGCTGGAACTGAAATCGGCTTGACACCTATTTAATAATTGCGCGCCAGGTCTCAAACGAGTGAGAGGGTTAGGGTTTATCCAGTAATAATTTGACTCATCGGTATAAAGATAAACATAGACAGCGGTGTAATCACTCAAGGTGGTATTGTGTAGATATAACCAGAGTGAAATTCTACCAAATCCGGTCAAGTCCCACGACAACCCAGTCTTGCTGATCCGTCCAGCACCACCCATCGCAGAAGTAATCTTGATACTCTGTGTCCCGGTCTGGAATTGGGTCGTATTGGCAGCATGTCTTCCTGATGTCGCCCTCCAATCTCCAACCGTCTCAAAATCCTCGTACAATTTTCCTGGGCTGGTTAGCAGGTTTTGCGGTAGAGTCACCATCTGACTGTCGATGGCAATAGGACTGGCCGTCGCAGTTGGGGCAGATTCAGTAAAGAACAGGTTGGACAAATTTGCGGTTGGCGAGAGGTAAGGTGTGGTGCCAGGCATCACAGTGGGTGCAGGCGGTGGCAGGCACTCGGTCAGGAATGAACCAGCGGCAGCCAGGCCGCAAATAGACAAGAATTCACGACGGGTAAGTTTGAAAGATGACACATCAATCTCCTTAGAAACGGGGCATGGCTGTCCAGCAGAAGGTTGCAGTTAGACCAGATTTAGGCCATTCGCAGAAATTTGGGGTCCCAAACACGGTCATGTCCCTTGGACAGATTCGAGAAGACAACATAATTTTCTCCTGTCTCGCTTTATAACTCCAATTGCCGCATATATATCTCCTCTTCCTTTTCACAGATCACAAAATAGTATGTGTTTCATTCACAAGCAACCGCAGTCTGCATGGTTAGCGGGACTCGGAATGCCAGAAAAATAAAATCCTTCGCATTTGTTTGCGTCGTATATAAGCTATTACCTCAGCATCATCAAACCGAGGCTTGCGGGCTAGCCAGCTTCGCAGATACCCCCAGAATATCCCTGTTCCCCTTACAAGGATTGGGCGATCTGAAAAAGCACGATAAAGACTTCGTGCCAGAATGACCGGCCAGGGATATCCCATGAAGAAAGCGTAATCACCTGCCTTGACACTCCCTCCCCATTTACCGAAAGAAGCTCCTGTTGGCCGAAGATGATGGACTATCAATTCATTGTAACTGCGCGTTTTCCACCCTTTTATTTGAGCTCGCCATTCATCGATACTATCCCATCCGTTCACAAGCGGCAGGCCACCGATCTCATCAAAACAGGTTTTGCGATAGACCTTGGTCGCTCCTCGCACGTGATCTACCGGAACATTTTCCAATCGCCATTGGTTACCTACCGGAATGTAAAACCCGCCTCCGGCTATTCCCAACCGAGAGTCTTCGACAAACTTTCGCAGCAATCGTTCAAAATAGTTTGGATCAAACGACAAATCACTATCTAGTTTTACGATGAAATTATAATCTCCCTCAAGAAGCTTAAATCCCTCATAGAATACCCGCACAACCCGAGCACCAAGTTCTCGGCTACCTTCCACAGGCAAAGTAATTTGCTTTATCCATGGATAGCGCTCAACAAATTCTTGAATAATCTTGGAGGTGTCATCGGTTGATCCATCGTCCACGATGATCCATTGGGCGGGTTTAATAGTTTGAGCAACCACCGAGTCCAGGGTATATCGAATATAAACTTCTTCATTCTTGACAGGTGTGATGATAACGTATTTCATTATTAATACCATCCGAATATTACCGAAACTTCAGCAAAACCAGGTTTTAGCAGATTAATCATCATCCCATCCCACAAATAGAGGGATACAATTTCGCCAAGGAGCATCGATTGTTTTCTGAAACAGGCTTTTGTATTGACAAGACCAATATAGCACAAGAGCCCTAACTATGATAAGAAAACTTTGACTTTACTCCCTTTCAGCTGTCCCAAATTGAAGCAAAGTTTTCGCGACAGACTTAATCCAACGGAACACTCTGCCAAATGCTGGCCAATATGCTGGGACCACACATTTTAACTGGTAATACAAATAGGCCGGCTTAAGCATTATCCAACGATGTCCCAGTCTGCCTTTTCGGTCTATCCTCCAGGTCGCAGCCCATATGTTCAAGTATTGTTCTTCCGGCACTAGGGCGGCGTTGCGTTGTACCTCAAGCCTAAACCCTACCCCACTATTATTGAATCTTAATATACGGTCCGCGGCTCTCCCTTGGGTTTTTGAGCCGAGGGTTTGGGCATCAAGTTTTCGGATCTTATCTGGCGCATATCCATGATTTTGATGTGCTATAGGGACTGCCTCCGTGATGTCTACTATAGGGAAACCTTGCATTCTCACGTACCACACCAGCCAGCAATCCCATGCAAAGCGGCCAATGGCAAATGGAGGTATATCTGAGTACATTCCGCGCGGAAAACAGAAAAAGTCGATTCCAGTTGGGGCATGCAGTGTGCCTTTCTGCTCCAATAGATTCTTCAGGCATACTTCCCACACTGCTGCATCAAAGTTCCAAGCCTCTTTAATATCTATGTCCGTGCGTTGACCAAGAACCAGAAACCTGGGCATTTTGGCTACCACGATTTCAATCGCCCGTAAGAAATCGTTCGTGAGCATAATATCAGAATTGATGTAGCAAACCACAGAGTGACTAGCCCTTGCTTGGCCAATCTCAAAAATCGAACTGACCAATGGTGTTCCATATTCATTTCTTGAGATGTCTGGAATATGGATTAGACCAAACTCCTTACAAATTTCTGCTACGCCTTTGTCAATACCCAGGAGGATGATCTCAGGCCTTGGTTTTAGGAGCGTCCAACTCCTAATCGCGTTCCTCTGAATAGTATCAATATGCCCCTCGAATGGTTTGGGACATGCGAAGAACGTGATCATCAATGAAACCTCTTCTGTCTCTATATTTACTGGAATGCCCATGGTGGATATTTCCTGCGAGACGATTAATTGGGATGATAACGGCTGGAAATTATAACTACGCGTTGACTAGCACTCTTGATTATCTGGCGCCATTGATGTGGGAGGTGAGAGAAGATAAACCTGAGGAACGTGATGAAAAGTTGTTCCAGAATAAATGGGCTGTTTAAAGGATCGACCATGAAAGCACGTATCATATACTGAATAGTAGGTTTGATTTGCTTCGTTCCGCCCCAAATATATATGCCTCCCACCAGAAAGGAATTGCTCATCGCCCTACGCTTAAACCGGGGGGAATTGAAGGGGGCAGGTAGATCCGGTTGCTGAAAGAATTTTTCCGTCAGCCGCACCTTGGCCGCTCCCATATCTAAGCGTTGGCTCAGACCCTGACCCTTTCGCACAAAGGCGATGTGAAAGGGCGCATACTTGATCATACCGGCCATCCCGATCCGCAGCCAGAGCTCGTGATCCTTGCCATTGACGAATTCGGCATCCAGCCATCCGACCTTTTCGAGGATCGAGCGGCGCATGAAAGACGCCGCCTGTGGAATAATGTATTGACAGTACTTGACAGCCATCGTCAGATCCCACTCAAGCGGCTTGATCACTCCCCTGGTCACTTCCCCATTCTCAGCAATCGGTGAGGAATCACCATAGACGACATCCACCTGTGGATTTTGTTGCAGGTAAGCTACCGCCTTACTGATAGCATCGGGCACTACATAAAGGTCGTCTGCATTCAACCAGGCTAGAATCTCACCTCCGCTCATCCACCAACCTTTGTTGATGGCGTCAGCATGGCCCTTGTCCGGCTCGGATACCCACTTGATCCGCTTGCCGTACTGCCGCAGAATCTCAACGGTGCCATCGGTTGAGCCGCCATCCACAACAATGCACTCAATTTGTGGATAGTCTTGCTGCAAAACGCTTTCGAGCGTGGGTACTAGGTAATGTGCCCTGTTCAGGCAAGGGATCACGACGGAGACAAGTGGACTGGGGGTATTCATCCGTGAGCCCTTCAATCCCTAAAAAGAGAGAATAGACAGCTGAGTTTGCCAACCATGAACTTGATGTCGCGCACCACTAAGGCACCCGTAACCAAGCTGAATCCCAAAATGACACCTGTGATTTCTGAACGAGCGACTGTCCTGACGTTCAATTTTTTAGCGGCATTCATAAGTGAGCCTGAAAACCTCGCATCTTCTTATTGATTTTAGATTTTGCCAAATGCGTCATACTTCCTCGTTGTTTCGGAGATGCGAAAGCATGGCTTTGTCTAAATAACCCTTTTTCTTTGACAAATACGATGTCAACCTGGCTAAGTGCGCCATCTAATGGCCGATATCGAAATCCAAAAATGTCATACGTAACAAACCCTTTTTCCTTCATATATTCTAAAACATCATTTATTTCGGGATTCGTGCTCATAGTCTTGAAAAGGGAGACTTCTAGTATTATTACATCTGTCTCTTGGAGTGTACTTTCAGCTCCATCCATTACACTAAGCTCTGCCCCTTGAACATCAACTTTTATTAAATAAGGGCCTGCTGTGTTTTTATCTCGGCAAATTTGATCCAGGGTAATAACCTGTACAATACGCGGCGAACCATCAACAGAGCTTCCTTCTACTTCCTTCAGAACCGACGAGCATGTTAAGTCTTCGTGTACATTTATTACAGATTTGCCAGGTCTATTTCCAGCTGCCGCGATAATATAATCACCTTTATACTTACGGCAAACGCCCACTAACGCCTGTTCCCATTCCTGTATGGGTTCTACTAGAAGCATAAAAGCATCAGGGAATGTTTCATATAGTGGAAAAGTACCGAATGCGGCGCCAACGTCAATGATGGTCTCGGGAATAAAGCCAAGATTTCTTATATACGCAAGGAAGGTTTCCAGGGTTAAATCCTTCCTTTTTCGAATAATCTCCAGACCAAGAACCCCGAAAATTCTCTTGACCATAAGCTTGAAATAGTTTCCCATAATTTATCCATCTCTTCTGTTCATAGCTGGACCTTTGGTTTTGTTACCTGAAATAAAATTACCTTCCGACTATAATGTGGACTCTTGGATCTGAACACCCATAGAAACGTTATCCGCATTCAATCACGCCAGGATCTCGCCTTTGCTCATCCGTCAGCCCTTGTTGATGGCGTCAGAATGGTCCTTGTCCGGTTCAGACACCCATTTGATCCGCTTGCCGTACTGCCACAGGATCTCAACCGTGCAATCGGTTGAGCCGCCATCCATAACGATGAATCGATGTATGGATAATCCTGTTGCAATACGCTTTCTAGCGTGGGTATTAAGTAATGTGCCATATTCAGGCACGGGATTACCACGAAAACCAGGGGACTAGGGATATTCATCCGTGAACCCTCCGAACCTGGATAAGCGAGTAAAGGCGGCTGAGTTTGCCAACTATGAACTTGATATCGCGCACCACTAAAGCACCCGTAACCAGACTTAATCCAATAAAGAGGCAAGAAATCAGGCCAGCTTTGGCGAGAAGCCCCACCCAACCGGTGAAATGAACAGGTAATAAATAAAAGAATACAGCCGTGCCCGCTTCAGCCATAATAGCGCGAACATATGGCATCAGGCTTTCCCTCCAACTCTTCACGCCCAGCAGTTTTCTTTGTGTAAACAGATCATAGGCGAGGTTGGTCATAAAGAGACCAATAAATACACCCAGAGCTACGCCCGGCACTCCCCAACGCGGAGCTAAGATAAGCACCGGCACAGCCAGGAAGACCAGAGTCCCAATCGACGCAAGCAGATTGATATCCGCTCTGCCCATCCCGTTGCAAACCTGGTACGCCACCGAACCCGAAGACCGCCAGACGACCCCCGCCGCCAGGATGGCGAGCACAAGCCAGGAGTGAACCATAAAATCGTTCCCCATCCAAAGCGTTAGGAAGTCCTTGGTAAGAATGATCAACAGGGCGGCTGCAAACGCAGATGCCCAGAGCAATATCCTGATCATTTCGTGATACAGATGGCATAATTCGTCCACCTTGCCGGTCGCCACGGCCTCAGAGCTTAAGGGATAAAGAGTGGTGGAGAAGGAAGACATCATACCTGGAATTTGTCCTGTGATTTTATTCGGGACCGTGTAAAAAGTTACCGCGGATGTACCAAGCAAGATACCCACCAATGTTCGATCAATTTGAAGCCCAATCGTGGCGGTTATCTGCCCTGCAAACAAGAGGGACGAAAAACCGGCCAGGCGCTTTATAAAAGTAGCGCTGACGAGTGAACGGCGTCTGGAACCTGAAAACTTGCGAAGGAGCATCCAGCCGGCGATGGAAAAAAGGACCAATCCCAAAACACTCGATAGAACTTGTGCCAGCACGGCCCCTAGCAACCCCCATCCCCACCAAAGTGCCAGGACGATCGCCACTGTGTTCAACGTTCCAACGAAAAGCCCGACTAGATTTAGAATATCGTACCGGCGCATTGCGGTAGGAATGCTTTCCAAGGTACCGGCCACCCCATTTAGAAAGAAACTTAAGGCAGCCAGGCGGAAGACGGTCACAGCCGAGGCGACCAATGCCGGGGGGATCGCAAAGACCTTCCTCGCCAGCACTTCCGCGGAAAAGAACATGATAAGGCCTCCTAACGCCGACAAGGACACATTGATTATGAGACCGGTCGCCAATGCCTCAAACAGATCAGACCACTGCTCATGTGCAAACGCTTCGGCCATGAAGCGCACATTACCCATCGCCACCGGACCGTTGAGCAAACCAAGATACCCAGCAACGATTGACACAATCGCAAAGACGCCGTAGGCATCATTACCAAGACTTTTGACAATAAAGGGGACCGACAAAATGGAGATACCAATTGGCAAAATCCAACCAGTCAAGTTGAAGATGGTGTTGCGCGTCAGACCCTGAGTCAAAGATGTGGTCTTGGTTTTGCTTGTCGGGAGTGTCTCTATTTCTTTACTCATTTGCTGTGTATATCTTCCTCATATGAGCATTAGCCACGCGTCATGGTGTTCGAGGAGTTCGAATCGCGCCGAATATCTTGTCTCTCACGGTCAATCCGTTGCATTAAGGCAGCAGAAAGCCCTATTAGCAGCCAGAACTGAGTAAACAACAAACTGCTTCCAAGCAGGGCATAATCCACCATGCTGTGGATAATAAGAGCAATCAGGGCACCTAAAATGCCTACGCCAGCTACCCACACCGTGTCTCCCAGTGCCTGGTTGACGATCTTCCACACTTGGATCAAAAGAATAACCATAAAGACCACGAACGCCCCCAACCCGAGAAGGCCCGTCTCCGCCGCGATGAGCAGGTAAGCGTTATGGACGATCGGAGTATAGTCATTCCAGGCTGCAGCGTCTGCCTGGTCGTACCTGGGACTCACCAGCACATAGTTGTTCAAACCGATTCCTATCACCGGATTGTCTCGTATTACAGCCAGAGCGCCTTCGTCTAACGTAATCCTGCTAGCGGCCGACCCTTGATCGTTACTAGTAAGGCGAGACTGGATGAGATCTGTGCCAAAGAGGGCTACTCCCAATAAGAGAATAGCTATTGTGCCACCAATCACGATCGCGGCTATTAAACGTATCCGTTTCCGCCGTATCGCAAGCACGAGGACAAGACAGATGGTCACCAAGAAATTGCCCCATGCGGCGCGCGAGAGGCTGAGAATCAACGCCCAACTAATCAGACAAAGCGTGATACCCACCAGAACCTTCACAAAAAACCTTTTCTCGGAGAACAGCAAAGCCAATGCAAATGGGACACCGGTGGATAGATACATTGCCAAGGTATTGGGATACCCCATTGTGCCTTGGACACGATTAACAAGTCCTACGCCAAGCTGCTGTGTCATGATTACTGTTGCCTCGGTTAGAAAACCCAGACCGAGCGGGTGTCCGGTGACCCCCTGGTAGATCGCCACTAGCGACTGGAATGCAATACCCAGCATAAGACCGGTTATCACAAAAGTGAGATCACCGTCATGTTCGACGCTGCTGGCAACCACCCAACAGAACAATATCATTTTGCCAATGTTAATCAATTGAAATAAGACAAGTTCTCCGTCTTTGGCAGCAAAAAGTGAGATGAAGGAAACTATCAGCCAGGCGAGTGCAGGCACCATAACATTTGCGAAAGAATTGATTTTAACTTGCTTACGCGCCAGCTTTCCGAGAAAAATTAAAAGTAAAGCCAGTGCCAAAATATCGGACAGGTAAACGCTCACATTTGTGGCATAGGTCGTTGATCCCGGCTGAGTAATAATCGCTTTTTCAAAGTAGAATGGAACAATAAAGGCCAGAATACCAAGCAAAACCCGTTCCGGTCTTTTGGTCACCAATATCAATACAATGATTCCTATAACTCCAAAGAATACGATCTCCCACTTGAGAGATAGGTCAAGCAGCAGAATACCCCCACTCAATGTACCTACCAAAAGGCACAAGGCTAATTGAATAATCTTTTCTCTCGCTCGCTCCAGCGTAACAGTCATGCAGTTTCAACTCTAAGGTAGCTGAATGTTTAGGGGGTTACTTTTAAATCATTAATATTGGTCAGGTCCACCTCATCCCTGCCTATCACCTGTGGCCAGTGCCGTTTAAAATGAGTGCAAGCAAGTTGACTGGCTACGTGTGCGACCTTGTCGGTTGCTAAGTCTGTCTCCTTAGCAATCCGGGTAACGAGCGTATCTAGTTCAGCTTGGGCATACTGCTTTGTCCCATCAAACTTGTTCTGAAGCAAGGAAATAATTACCCGGTCCAGTTCATGATAGGGTAGCCCTAATTGATCTTCGTCCGTGCCATTTGGTATTATGTCTAGACCATCCGTTGGTACGGCCTCGATTGATTCGTCAGGCACACCCAATGCTTTAGCGAGAGTATATTCCTCCAAACCCTTCCATACGTTTTGAATTGGTGAATAGTCACCGACATCGCCATTGAGCGTCCAGAAACCCATCCAAAATTCGGATAAATTATCGGTTGAAACGACCAGACCACCGGTCAGCTGAGCAATATGGTAAAGGGTGATCATACGCAACCGAACTTTTATGTTGCCCGCGGCGCGCGTTTTGCGATGGATTATTTGTTGAAGGAGTTTCTCATCCTTGTAATCTTCTGCAATTTGGGTGAGTTGATCCTGTACTGATCCTGAAGCGTAAAATCGGGCCATAAGAGCATGATATTCAAAAGTCAGGTCCACTTTTATCGCGGGTATATTAAAATGATCCAGAACAAGGCGAGCAATTCTCTCCACCTCTGGCTTTGATTCACACGGCATCAGCATGCCAATCGGCCTTACACCTTCCAGGTTGCTGAGCAATCCAGCAATGACCGAGCTATCCAACCCTTCGGATTTGCCAAATATTGCGTAGGTCAGATTGTTTTCACGGAAATAGGTTTGGATGGATCTGCGGATCCTTTTTATACAATCAAGTGCCTGTTCATCGGTCAAATGGTAGGTCATAATTCCTCCGGGTCACCCCACATCCTTTTCAGACGGGATATATTCGCCTCCTCATCCATTCCAATTCCGAGAGGGATATAGCGAATATTTTGTATAGATTCAAATTTACCACGCAGAATTCGCCAGCAATCGTAAATAATAATTGGTGGATCCTTTTGAGGAAAGTCGGTTATCTGGAGCGCACGGAATTTAGGATCGGGGGTGGTAATCACGACAGCATCCGCTTGTTCCAAGCAGGCTTTCATGTCATCCAAAATCATGACCTTATCTGCTAATTCGGTCCGCGCCATATTATTTGCCAATGGATCATATCCAATGACACGAAATCCGTCAGCAGCTAGCTTGCGCGCCAGATAGATCGCCTGGGATTCCTCCACAACGTGCGAATGGGGTTTATATGCCAGTCCCAGGATAGAAACGGTGGAGCCCGGTTTGAGAA